>RCUU01001311.1_pt1 | contig 12070 bp, 7 predicted proteins | sample 2166211 | NCBI WGS metagenome assembly RCUU01 (sample SAMN09932620, study PRJNA488358) | compost metagenome | feature: garden; material: soil; isolation source: compost soil in phenylacetic acid-enriched culture | place: Germany: Experimental Botanical Garden Goettingen | collected 2016-01-27
CCTGAATCCCTCAGGTCCTGCCTTCTTATTATACTAACGATTTACGCTTCAACATGGTGAGATCTTTCACTGCTATATTCAACACAGCTGGAGCAGCAGTACCTGTAATCATATCTGTGTATTCTACTCCATTTAACTCAACCGTTTGCGGGCTACCACTGAAGTTCTGTACAAAGATATAATCGCACTCTCCATCCGTACGAAGCTGAGCCGTCACTCCAGTTGGAAGTTCAGTATCAAGTGCACGAGTAATCCCTGCTTTAGCAGTGATTGCAGCGTACAATTCAATGTAGAAAGCAGCGTCTTTTACACGAGTAGCGAGATGATATGCATTTCCTTTACCGAAACGATTGACCGTAAGCGCTGGCCGGCCAGCATAGAAATCACTGCGATAAGTGCCTATTGCTTCCGCACCTTCCAAGTGGATCAGCTCAGCAATTTCATGTGCATCATAATCTCCCTTAAGACTTAGTGGATTGCCAGCCGACATTACAACACCATTCAAATCACGGCTATGCAGTCCTTCTGTCTCCTCTGCCCAAATGCCGAGCGTTCTGCGCAGTGGTCCTGGGAAGCCACCCAAATGGCATAAATCCGTTTCATTCACGACGCCAGACCAATAGGTTGCTAGGAACGTTCCGCCCTGCTCCACAAACTTCTCAATGCGCGTTCCATTCTCTTCGCTGATGAGATATAACATAGGTGCAATCACCAGCTTGTAAGCGGATAGATCATCCCCTGATCCGATCATATCAACCGGAATGCCTAGCTCCCACAGTGCACGATAATGCTGCAAAACAGTCTCTTCATAACGCAATCCGGAATTACGAATGCCTTGTGCATCCTTGATCGCCCAGCGGTTGTCCCAATCAAAAATAATCGCTGTTCTCACAGGAGTGGAGGTACCTACTACTTCTGTCATTCCCGCCAATGTCTTACCTACCTCTGTTACATCTTTAAACACACGAGTCTCGGAATGTCCGCTATGGTCAACCACCGCACCGTGGAACTTCTCACTAGAACCCCGGCTTTTACGCCATTGGAAATACTGTACAGAATCCGAGCCATGCGCTACGGCTTGAAGTGAAGACAGCTTGTGCATGCCAGGACGCTTCAGCTTACTGACCGATTGCCAGTTCGTAAGAGATGGCGTGCTCTCCATCAGTAAGAATGGTTTCTTTTTAAAAGAGCGCATCAAATCGTAGTGCATTGCTGTCCATGCTGCCAATCTTGCATCATCACCATCTTCGGTATAATGCCAGTCTGGATAAGCGTCCCATGAGACAACATCCAGAATCTTGGCCAGTTCGCGGTAATCAATGCCATCGATCATATGCATATTCGTTGTAATCGGTAGCGCTGGATTGTAAGGACGTACAATATTAATCTCATGCTGACAGAAATCAATCGTCCGTTCACTGACAAACCGCCGCCAGTCGAGGTTCAAGCCATGTACTTGTGTCTCTCCATGTGGAGCCGGGGATTCAATCTGTGACCATGAAGTGTAGGTATGACTCCAAAAAGTAGCCCACCAAGCATGATTCAGCTCGTCCAGACTGTTATTGTATTTGACCTTTAACCAATCTCTAAAAGCATTCTGGCAAAGATCACAGTGACATTCACCACCGAACTCATTCGAAATATGCCAACCGATAACAGCAGGATGCTGGCTGTAACGTTCTGCTAGCTTCGCATTTAAGGTCGCTGTTTTCTCCCGATACACAGGCGAGGTGAAGCAGTGATTATGACGGAAGCCATGCAAATTGTGCACACGGTTACGTTCCACTCTTAGAACCTCTGGATACTTTTCTGACATCCAAGCAGGCCTTGCCCCACTAGGTGTTGCTAGAAATGCGTAAATCCCATTCTCCGCAAAAGAATCCAATACACCATCCAGCCAATCGAAAGTGAACACACCTTCTTCAGGCTCTAGGGATACCCAAGAGAAAATTCCGACAGACATCACATTGCAGTTCGCAAGCTTCATCAGACGAATATCCTCACGCAAAATTTCCGGGTACTTCAACCACTGCTCAGGATTATAATCAGCACCGTGCAGCATCACAGGAGTTTTGCTACTTATCGGGGAATGTTTTTTACTCATTGTGTAAGATCATCCTCTCAATTCTGCCCATGTTTTGAATGGGACTATTCTCTGATGATACGCTAGACGCCTTAGCTATCTAAATCACGAATCATCATTTATACTATTTATAATAAAAGAAAAGTCATCTCCAGCAGTAGGAATATACTCTCGAAGTGATAGCACAAAATGAATATGAGGTGAACCATCCTGCTTCCTTTTTCTCTGATAGAATTACCGCGTGACGCGGAGATACTTCCTGTATACCCCTATTCTGTAGGTCGTCATATACAATTTCATCATGTACGCCCTACTGGATTTCCTGTGCACCAAATCTTTCTGATTCGTACCGGAACTGGCCTCTTTCGTGATCTGGAGAGCGGCATTGAAATCACGCTAGAACCTGGAATGGCATTCGCCTTCCCTCCAGATCGAGGGCATGAATATTATCCTACCTCACATGAACCGTGGCATGTCGGCTTCATCGGGATCGAAGGCGTTCAAGCACAAGGCTTACTGGAGGGAATTGGACTTCTTCCTTCCTCCCCCTATCACCCTGCACGTTTTGAACCATGTTGGGAGGAAATCGGGAAGATCTGGCATACGGTGAACACTCAGACAGCTAATCGACAAGACGAGCTTGGGATGGAGGAATTATCCATCACCCTGTATCGATTACTTCTAATGCTGCGACGTTCTGAATCTACAAATACCTCAGGGAGTCGCTCGGAGCTTGAGTCTGTACGTAATGAAGCGCTGGCAAAAGCTGTTGAACTCATCAATGAGCATTACACTGAGCCGCTGCTTATTTCCAATCTCGCTGCTGCTGTCGGCTATTCCGTTCAGCATTTCCAGCGTCTATTCGTACAGGAATACGCCGTAACACCACATAAGTATCTGCAGAATCTGCGACTAGAACGTGCGATACAGTTGATGACAGAGAACTCAGATATTCTCGTGCAAGATATTGCGATTCAGCTAGGAATGGAGACGAATTATTTCATCCGAATCTTTCGAAATACTTATGGCTGTACGCCGGGGGTGATGAAGGAGAGACTTTTAGAGGGTGAACAAAAAAGATAACGGTATCCATAGGGATATCGTTATCTTTTTATTTAAATATGGGATTATATCTTGTTGCTTCACACTTAGAATCAATTATTTCTCTTGCATCCAGAAGAAGGTCCCCCCTTCTTTCATCAATAACAATTCCGGTAGAAGTTAATCCCGCAGCAATTCGTCCCTCACTTCGGTCAACACAAATCCAAGTAGGTTCTTACCCCGCCATTTTACGGGATTCTCCGCATCCGGATTGGACTGGCTCATGCCTATTCCCCAAATGCGATCCTGTGGGCTAGCTTCGACGAGAATACGGTTTTTCGTTGACTTGAGGTATTCGCCAAGCTTCGGATTCTGCGAGAATTTGGCTATATTTCCTCTTTTGACAATGTTATAGCATTCTTTATCCCAAGTGTCATTTTCGAAGTTTCTTACTGCACGCCCGTAGGCTTTCATCTCCTTGGGATGCTTAGCTTTAAGGATCGCGTCCAACATATCGTCATCTCCAAACAGTCTTGCTTTCTCGGACATCATAAACTGCTCGACACAGGAATACTCGATCCCCTCTACCACGAATGGACTCATCCACCATTGGCTGAAGCAGCTTTTGTCGACGCCGTCGTGCTTTGGCGGTGTATGGCCCCAGAAGAACACAAACTTGAACGTTTTGCCTGCGATATAAGCTTTTCTTAACTGCTCGATATTGTAAATCATTGATATTCCTCCATATTTCTCCGATACAATCGGGAAGGACGGTGTCCCGCATTTTCAGTATAATGATCGGTCTCCGCTACGAGATCCGCTACTTTACGCCGGAATGCGGCTTTCAGCAGCTCTTTGTCCAAGATCACCTCATAAACCTGCTGCAGATCCGTCAAAGTGAAGAGATCCGGCATCAAGTTTAGCGCAATATCAGTGTAATTCACCTTTCCCCGCAGTCTCTCAATAGCGCAAGCGATAATCTTCGCATGATCAAAAGCCAATCCTTCATTTGATACGATGGAGTATGCGGTTGACGTAGAGGCCGACTTCGACGTCATCGTCCGACCCACAACTGCCGTAAACTCTTCTTCATCGCTGTTTAGCTTGAGCTCGTATTCCTTCGTTTTCACATACCCATCCTCAATAATCTCTTTCCGCTCGCGCAGAAGCCGATAGGTTACCTTGAACCAGGCAGCTAGGGCAGCGTCATCTCCTGCTTTCAGCTGTACCTGATCACTGTTGATTAAGGCCATGTAGCTGCAGCTCATCACCCAGGTACGAGGGTCCCTTCCAACATCGCTGAAGGTGTACAACTGCTCCAAATAAACGTCATCCACACCGGTTTCCTCACGCAGCTCCCTCACCGCCGCCTGCTCCGTCGTCTCGTCCGGCCGGACGAAGCCGCCTGGAAGTGCCCAATTGCCCAGGAACGGGTGACCTCCCCGCTGAATGAGCAGAATTCGCAGCTCTTTTTCCGGAAGCTTGCGGTAGCTGTCCGCCTCTGTGTTCGTAACGGTGAAAATGACCATGTCCGCCGCCACCGAAGGCCGCTCGAAATCCCCGGCACGGTACTGCTCGAAAAATTGACGTTCCGTAAGTCCATCGCGATCCAACATATTCATGTATTCTTGCCTCCTTTGTTCTTTATTCTAGCCATTCAACTCTCCGAAATAGTTCCGGTAGGGCTCGAACTTTGCCAAGACCTTACTTACTTTGTGCATTCGTTCCTCTAGGTTTCCTCGCAACGTGATATAGGGAATCCGCCGCTCTTTCAAATCGGCAATGATTTGCTTATGAAAAATATGCCGCTTCTGATCCCCGCTACGGTCCCATGTATTCTCATAAGGAATATCATCGTCACACAGGAAAAATAGATCGTAGCGCTGCGCGTTTTCTAATGCGATCCGGGTTAAGCACTCAGGAGCCCAGCCGTGGTAATCCAAGGCAAACATATATGTGGTAATTGCATTGGTATCGACAAAGAGATATCGGTTAGCTTCCAGCAGCGCCTCCTCCTCACGTCCGATATGGCCCAAAGCGATCTCATCGAACGCTTCTAGGCTGATTCTACGATCTACTTGATGCTCGGTCCAGTAATCACGCCCATATTCACTCGCAAAGTTTGTGCGATACCGCCGCGCCAGCGCTTCAGTGATTGTAGATTTGCCAGTCGACATCGCTCCCACAAAAACCACTTTCGTGATTAACCCCCTATACACGACATCACTTATAAATCTGCGGTATTTATAAGGGTCGGCACGTACCATCGTGGCCGAAATCGGCACCTGCTCACGGGCTTCATCCACCCGCCGGTCCACCGCGCCTAATGCGACACTCATATGCTCACCGTAAAACTCACTAGAATAAAAATGCGTCACTTGCTCGCCCTTCAGCAGCCCCAGAATATACTGCTCCTCTCGAATCTCATGCTCCCGATCGTTCGAATATCCGTCTGGACCGTCCCAAGCTTCGATTACCCGGACCATCGGATAGAGCTTGCGGATCCAGTTCGCCCGGATATGAAGCGGAATCGGAGTCACCGTCGTTTCGTAGATTACCACAATCAATTCTTCTACCTCTTGCAGCGCCGTCTCGATCATGAATTGATGTCCTTTATGCAACGGGGCAAACTTCCCCAGCGTTAATCCAAGCGTCTTCATTCCGACACCTCCTTAGCCCCTTTATTCCAATTGTAATAGCCGTATGCCGCGTTAACCAGATACGCACTCCACATGACGATCATCAGCAACCCCTCGCCACTGCCTTCCAGCATCCGAATTACCCACAACAGCACCGTAAACATATTCAAAACAATATAGACCAGCCATTGTTCCTTAAATCTTCTGACCATTAAAAAGGTAGCCACAATGGATAATACCGTTGTAATAGCATCTATATAGGGCGAGTTCTGCCCTGGGATGAACGATAGCCCGATTCCCAGTAACAGGCAGCCTATTACGCAGACCGCTCCAACAAGGAAGAGCCACTTAAGATCCATCTGTCGCATGGATAGTTTGCCTTCTTGGCGGTTGTTTTTCCACATATAGAAGCCAACGACATTCATAGGAACAAAGAATAACAAATTCAGCATGACCTCTCCAAACAGACCATTTATATAAGCCAAGTACGCGTAACCGACAGTATTGTACATTCCGAAAACATAACTCATCAGGTTTCCTTTCGCCGCGAGCACCACACACAGCACCCCGGTGATAAAGACCGTAAATCCGAATAAGGAATCTTTAGAAATAACCGTAAACGCAACAGCAATAGAGGTAAACATAACTAGCCAGACGATTTCAAACAGATTCCAGCCACCCCATGTTTTATTCACTTTCATCCGCTCCCTTTCATTAAATTCCCTAATCTTCACCATTCAGTTTATTGTTAGTAACTTTTTGATAATAACAATTTGTTAATATCAAATATAGCAAAAAGGTGAGGGAGATGCAATAAAAAGGTGAAAATAATTTCCAACTTAAATCTGGTTCCAGTCCATGGTCAGTATCCTCTTCCTAGCATAAGCCTATTTCGAGAATCGGCTAACGGTACATATTCTTGACAATGATTTCTGACAAGAATATACGCTGACAAAGGAAAAAACCCGCGATTTACGCGGGTTGGCGTTCAAACATATACTTGTCATCCGGCTACTTCTTCTTATCTGCTGCCGCGCTCGTATTATTGCCCACAAACCCCATCGTATAATAGGCTTAAAGCAAGAATTTTATCGTTCACTTTGCGTCCTCACCCTTCTCCATACGGAAGACATGGGCGATCGGAGCCTGCCCGTTCAATTCGCCAACCGGGAGCGTGATCGAGATTCCTTCCGGTGTATGCTCAACCTTCAGCAAAGCGTCGCTTCCGACAAGCTCGATGCCTGAAACAGGCTCCTGATAAGGAATATGAACTATCTTGTCTACGGCTTTATTTGCGCTTTCATACAAGTAAGTACAGTATACGGTATTTCCTTTCGAGGTGAACGCGCAGGATCCGGAAAAATACGGTTCGCACACGCGTGTGCCGTATACCGCTTCACCGTAAATCTTCATCCATGCGCCCAATTCATTGATACTCCTAACCGCCCCAGCCGGCAATCGTCCATCGGGCTGAGGACCTACGTTAAGCGCCAAATTACCGCCTTTGGATACGACTTCCATCAGAATGCGAACGAGCTCTCTCCCCGATTTATACTGGTCATCGTATTTGAAAGCCCACTGTGTGCCGATCGTTATGCAGCTTTCCCACGGAACGTTCAGCGGACGCTCCGGAATCGTTTGCTCCGGCGTCACATAATTTTCGTAGGGCCCTCCGACTGTTCGATCCGCGGATAGCAGCCACGGCTGCGTTTGACGAGCGCGCTCGACGACCTCGCCCAACCGAATGTCCTGCTTTACCTGGTCACTATCTTTAACCCAGCCCGCATCCAGCCACAAAATATCGATTCGGCCGTAACGGCTCATCAGCTCCATGATTTGCTCATGGGTGAAATCGACGAATTGCTCCCACAGCCACGGATATTCCCCGGGGGAGTACGAGGGCCCTCTCCACGTATTGCTGCCCCGTTCCATTCCTGGCGCCCAGTAATACGGTGATTGCCAATCCGCCTTCGAGAAATATGCGGCGATCGCAAGCCCCTTGCTGCGGAAAGCGTCAAACACATGCTTGCAGACGTCGGCATAGCGATGTGCATGAAATGGCGTTTCAGAACCAGTAATTCGGTAATTCGTCGTATGTGTATCCCACATGCAATATCCGTCGTGATGCTTTGTCGTAAAAATCAAATATTTAAACCCGCCTTCGTCAGCGATTTCCGCCCATAGTTCCGGTTGAAAGCGGATAGGATTGAACGTGCGGTTGAGTCCGAAATATTCGCGCTTCATCTCTTCGTAGTCGCTCGTCCATTCGACATCTTTACGCGCCCAATCACCGTCTTCGTCGCTGAGAATCCAGGACTCGACCTCAATCTGCGAATAAGGTCCCCAATGCATCATTAGGGCCAATTTCTGATCCTTGAACCATTCCAACCGTTCCAGCGTAATTTGATTTTCCGGCTTCACCCAATTCGTCTCACTGCTGTAACCGTGGACACCTTCTTTCAGTTCCGGCACATCTGCTTGCTGAAGTTCCTTGATATCCATATCATTCATCCGGTTGCCTCCTTCACTTCTCCGCGTCACATCAAAGTAAAATCATTACTTGTAAACCCCCAATATAGAAATCGGGGGTTTACCCGGCTACTGTATAACTCTATTGAGCAAAACCGCTGCTTCAGCACGGGAAGTGATCCCGCTCGGAACGAATTTATTTGCTTCTCGACCGTTAATTAAATGAAGTGTCGCCGCCGCTCTTACTGACTCAAGCGCCCAGGCTGCTACATCGGATTCGTCGGTAAAGGAAGAAGCCGCTTTCCCGTTCAACTTGACGTCTTTTAAGATAACATACGCCCGCATCATCATAGTGACCATTTCTTCGCGTTTGATTCTAGCATCGGGATTGAAAGACGTTGTGCTAATTCCTTTGATAATACCTGCTTTGACTGCCATAGAAACAGCTCCCTCGTACCAGGCACCCTTCGATACATCCGTAAATTTCGATTCACCCACTGATGTCAGGTTCAACGATTTAACAAGCATCGCCGTAAATTCGGCCCGTGTTATAGAACGCTCTGGCTCGAACATTGCCGCACTAGTGCCTTCAATAAATTGCTTCGCCGCTAGCTGTTCGATATCATCGGCCGCCCAGTGAGTGGACTTAACATCGGTAAATAATTTCTTGAATTCGAGCATTGCATATTTACTGAAATGGTGAATATCGGCCACCCATTCTCCGTTAATAAACGTGCCTCGCACATATTCCAGCGTACCGTTGTCAGCCAAATAGTAAATGCCAGTCAGTTTAGGATTTAAGGAAGGATCCGTTTTGAATCGAATCGTCATCGGTTTATCGAAGCTGTTCAAGCTTGTCACTTTACCATCTTTTCCGACAATCGATAGACTAAAATTGATCACATGGCCTGAAATTTTAATTTGTGCATTCGCGGAAGACTGCTTTATCGCAGGTAGGTTGTTAGCATCGGCTTCGGTTAAGGGAGTCATGATCAACTCTATCGTGCTGTTTCGTTTCTCTTCTGCGGACCATTGATCCGTCAACTGTTTAAGTAATTCAGCCGGTACCTCCAATGTGAACGATCCCGTTTGAATGACTAATGGATGTTGGCCAAGCAGTTCGGCTGCATTGGCAGGAAATACAATTCTCTCTTTGTCTTTGGCAACGATCGTCACGACTCCGTTAGAGGCTGGAGCAGTTAGGTCTTCCGATTTCACCACAAGTGTATGGACATCGATATTCCCACTTACTGGTATACTTGTAGAAGGGATATCGCTATTCTCACCACCCGTCGGAGGATTATTACTGTTCTCGCCACCCGCCACTTTTTGCTTAAATGTAACATTGATCCTATGATCGGCAGTGATGTTAGTAACCGTATACACGTTTTCGGTCACCGTCACGGGGGTACCGTCTATCAACACCTCACCGACCTCGTATCCATTGTTCGGATTGAAGGTAAAGGTTTGATCATCACCCTCATTGACTACAACGGCGCCGTTTGGACTGATCGTTCCGTTGTCCCCCGCGCTCGCCGTAATCGTATTACTGTTCTCACCAATCTCTCCGTTCTCCGTGAGATTATAGAGCTCAAGCTCATACATAGCGTACATGCCCCATGTCGTATAGTTCGCATCGTTGATCTGAATTCTCAGCTTTAATGCATCTCGTACTTCAGGAATATTAGCAAAGGTGTGCTCCATAACGCCGTCATCTTTGTTGCTTTTCCATTGGATCGGCACCCCACTTACTATGGTTTCAAAGTTTATTCCGTCTGTAGAAGCATGAACATCGATATTGGAAATACCCTGGATTAATCCAGATGTCGTAGCCATGACGATGGTGTTAAAGGTTTGCGGTTGTTCCCAAGTAAGATTAATCTCATGCGGAAACGAATGATCGTTATTGTAGCCTCGCGAACTCGCAAACATGGTATAAACAATACCGTCAACCATTTTCTTGGCGCTATAGTCTTCGCCTTCGCGTTCTGCCGTTGCTGTAATCTCAGAATAACTTCTGGCAATATTGGTGCCTAGCCCATTCTCATTTCCTTTGAGGAAGTTCAACGTGTAGAGCTTTGTAGTCGACCCGTCACTTGCGGTGGACCTGATATGAATTACGCTTTTCCCGACTGGAATGTCAAAAGTCTGTGCTGTGTTATTGGAGACAGTTTTTCCGTTGATATGCAAAGTACCCGCATCGTCCGAAAGCGTTGGCGTAATTTCGATGGCGTTTACATCATTCGGGATCATTACCGGGTAGGTCGTCGTACTGTTGTCAAACGTAAAGGAAGGGACATTAGTGATTGTTAAATTCCTCAGCGTTCCATCTACTACAGGACTTATCTCTCCGTTATCTGGAAGGTTATAAAGCTCAAGCTCATATAAAGCGTATATGCCCCAATACGTATTGTTAGCATCATTGACCCGTATCCTCAGCTTCAGAACGTCATTAACTGTAGGAATATTCGTATACGTGAATTCCATCTTGTTATCGTCTGAGCTGCTATGCCATTGAATCGGGACCCTCTTTGCAATGGTAGTCCAATTCGTTCCATCTGAAGTAGCCTCAACATCTATATCTGTTATCCCCTGTAATAATCCTGATGGCGTGGCCATGACAATCGTATTAAAAGTCTTCTGTTGATCCCAAGTTAGATTGATCTCATGTGGGAACGGTACGATGTTCGTATACCCGCTAATACTTGCAAACATGGAACCGTAACTGCCGTCAACCATATTTGAAACACCGTAGCCGGTACTATCTGCCCTCGCAGCTGTTGCTGTAATAGCTGAATAGCTTCTAGCAATATTAGTGGACGGTTGATTTACATTGCCTTTGAGAAAGTTCAATGTATAGAGTCTCGTGGTTTCCCCATCACTTGCGGTTGAGCGAATAAGGATCTTACTTTTGCCTGTAGGGATATTGAATGTAAGCCTCTCACCGCTGCCGTAACGTTTCCCGTTGATATCTAGGGTGCCATTTGCATCCGCAAGCGTGGGCGTAATCGTGATCACGTCTACATCGCTCGGAATAATGGCCTGGTAATTAATATTGTTTTTATTAAAAACAACCGAAGGCATGTTAGTCAGTTCCAAACTTTGCAGTGTTCCGTCATAGATCTGCTGTCCTTCATACATGCTTACTCTAAAGCCGTCAACGTATAGGTTTTTGTTCTCCAGGTTCACTACCTTGATCGTATGCTTGCCTGCTGACAAGTTATAATTGCCGTATACCGATATCGAATCGAGCTGAACTTTTTCATATAGGTCTATAATCACCGGAGCAGAATCGTCGATGGATACGGCAATTTTACCGGAGCCTTCATTTTTCTCCGCAATAAGATCGATACCGGATCCTGTAAAGGTATAGGTTAATTCATCATCCGCTTTCAACGTGCCTTGAATACCGCCCATATAAGCGTATTTCCGGCTTTTTGCAAACCATTCACCATTAAAGGTGATCTCTCCTGTCGCGTTATCGGTCATGTAAGTCATCGGTACATCCTGCCCATCGTAGGGACTATTTGGAACAGGGATTTCACCAACCGTTTCTCCGGCTGCTGCTTTAACCAGATAATTATGAAGCTTGCTGATATATTCAGGATCTAGAGTATATTTTCTCGGATCAGACGGGTTAACAGCACTGTCGGCTATACGCTCTGCAAGTCCGGGATTGGTTTGCTTGAGTTGATGCATCAGTTCGTATTCCTCAAGTCCGTCTCTTTGGGCCTCGTAACGAAGCGAGCTCTTAACCGTCATATTTTCCTTATCCGGATATACGATCGTGGAATCGCCATAATGTGGGACGTACCATACGTTCCATCCCCAATGTAAG
>RCUU01001314.1_pt1 | contig 12050 bp, 5 predicted proteins | sample 2166211 | NCBI WGS metagenome assembly RCUU01 (sample SAMN09932620, study PRJNA488358) | compost metagenome | feature: garden; material: soil; isolation source: compost soil in phenylacetic acid-enriched culture | place: Germany: Experimental Botanical Garden Goettingen | collected 2016-01-27
TTCTCAATCGTTTTAAATTCCGTGGAAGCAAGCTTTTGATGGGTGCGTTTTTGCTGGCTACCCTTATCCCGAGTGTAACGACACAAGTTGCTACATTTCGAATAATTAACTTCTTTCATTTAGTTGATACGAGATGGGCGCCCATTTTGCTTTATCTTGGAACGGATATTATCGCCGTTTATATTTTTCTCCAGTTTTTGGATTCGATTTCAGAGTCGCTTGATGAATCTGCAATGCTGGACGGCGCTTCTTACTTCACTATTTTCTTTAAAATCATACTTCCATTGCTTGCCCCGGCGATTGTTACGGTCATTATCGTGAAGGGTGTTAACGTCTACAATGACTTCTATACCCCGTTCTTGTACATGCCGAGCGAGGACTTGCAAGTGCTATCTACTGCTTTGTTCAAATTTAAAGGTCCATACGGTTCACAATGGGAAATTATTTGCGCCGGAATTATGATTACCATTATTCCGATTCTGGTTATTTTTCTATCATTGCAAAAATATATCTATAACGGCTTTGCACAAGGGTCAGTTAAATAAAATATGATTAGATATTGGAAGGAGACTGCTTTATGTCTACTGTGAAAATTATTGGAGAAAACCTTAAAAATATGCCATGGCAAGACAAACCAGAGGGTGCTGTTGGTCCTGTCTGGAGACATAGTGAGAATCCTGTAGTGAAAAGAAACCCTGCAAAAGGGATTGCAAGAATATTTAATAGCGCAGTTGTACCTTATGAAGGCTCTTTTGTTGGTGTATTTCGCGCCGAGACTATTAATGGACGTCCGCATTTACACCTTGGTTGGAGTGAAGATGGTCTGGATTGGAAAATCGAAGAAGACCGTATTGAGTTTATTGACGAAGAAGGAAAGCCATTCCAGCCTAACTATGCTTATGACCCTAGACTTTTAAAGGTTGAGGATGCTTATTATATCATTTGGTGTACTGATTTCTATGGTGCATCCATCGGGATGGCAAAAACAACAGATTTCAAGACATTTGTTCGTCTGGAAAATCCGTTTCTTCCATTTAACCGTAATGGCGTGTTGTTCCCGAAAAAAATTAACGGCAATTATGTTATGTTGTCACGTCCAAGCGATAGCGGACACACTCCGTTTGGCGATGTGTTCCTGAGTGAAAGCCCGGATCTCGTATACTGGGGCAAACATCGTCATGTGATGAGCAAAGGCGGACAAGGCTGGTGGCAGGCAGTCAAAATTGGCGGAGGTCCTGCTCCGATTGAAACGTCTGAGGGCTGGCTCATGTTTTATCATGGTGTAACAGGCACTTGTAATGGTCTTGTGTACAGTATGGGTGCAGTTATTCTTGATCGCGATGAACCGTCTAAAGTGAAATATCGCTCCAGCACTTATGTTCTTACACCAGAGGAATGGTACGAAGAACGTGGTTTTGTTCCGAATGTAGTATTTCCTTGTGCAACATTGCAAGATGCTGAAAGCGGCAGAATTGCAATCTACTATGGAGCGGCTGACACTTATGTTGGAGTAGCCTACACAACAGTGCAGGAAATTGTGGATTATGTCAAAGCAACTCACGAAGATGTTGCGGATGATGCAGAAATCGGCAGAATGTAACACCTGAAAACAGCAATTATATATGAAATAGCATAAGCGCGAAAACGGATTAGATCAACTATGATATAATCCGTTTTCGTTACTAGGGAGGAAATCATCATGAGCAATGATATGACATTAGAACAGCTTAAATCCTATACAGGAAAGAGCCCAAAACCAAAAGATTTTGACGACTATTGGAACAGGGCGCTTCATGAGCTGGACAAGCAGTCACTGGATTACGAATTAATTCCTGCAGCCTTTCAAAGTCCACATGCTGAGTGTTATCACATGTATTTTAAAGGCGTAGGGGGAGCAAAGATTCATGCGAAGTACGTTAAACCGAAGGTGCTAGATGGTAAAGGCGCAGGCATGGCTTATTTCCATGGTTATTCCTGTGATAGCGGCGATTGGATGGATAAAGTGAATTATGCCGCGCATGGAATTACCGTGCTTGCTTTAGACTGCCGCGGGCAAGGCGGCTGGTCGGAGGATAACTTAACGGTTCAAGGTACGACAATTCGCGGTCATATCATTCGTGGTATCGATGATCCTGATCCGGATAAAATGTATTATCGCAACGTATTTTTGGACACTGTTCAAACGGTTAGAATTCTGATGTCATTGGATCATATTGATCCGGAAAGAGTCGGTGTACATGGTCTGTCTCAGGGCGGAGCTCTGGCTGTTGCTTGTGCCGGACTTGAGCCGAGAGTGAAACTGGCCCTCCCTGTGTATCCATTCCTCTCCGATTACAAGCGGGTATGGGAGCTCGATATTAATTCATCCGCATACGAGGAATTGGTATATTATTTCCGTTTCTTTGATCCGCATCACAAGCGGGAGGAAGAAATTTTTAACAGACTGGGATACATCGATGTTCAGAATCTAGCTGATCGAATAGCTGCAAGAGTAGTATTTGTAACGGGATTAAGCGATACAGTATGTCCACCTTCTACACAGTTTGCTGTGTACAACAAAATTACTTCAGAGAAGGATCTGCTCGTTTATCACGAGTACGGACATGAATATTTGCCTTACTTAAGTGATAGAACACTTCAGGAATTTATGAAGCTATAGTCTTCTGTGAACTAAAGAGCCAATGAAAGGGTCGATTAACGTGCAGTTTAAAGATTCTGGAGGAAAACAAGGAGTTCAAAGCCGGTTTCGTCATCTTGACGTAAATCCGGCTACTTCTGTGGGCGCGCGTCTGTTCTTAATTTTTTTTGCAGGAACTCTTATATTTACGCTGTCGCTTGGTTTATTTTCCTATCAAATATCTAAGTCAACCATCCAGAATAATGCAAGACTCACAAACCAGCAGACGATTAATCAGACAACCGACAAACTCGAATTGGTATTAAAACGTTATGAAGATTCGCTACAGCAATCGTTATTCAGCGGTGAGATTCAAGACATGGTTAGACAAGCCTCATTAAAAAGTACAGATAATAGACAACAAATTATTATTAAGCAGAAATTGATTGCTGCTCTCGGAAATTGGGCGAATGCCAATTCAGGTGTTGTTGGAGTGTATTTGATTCCTAAAAGTGATGTCATGCCGAATATGATTTCGGGTATGGAATCGGAAGGTTTTCTGGAGGGAGTCAAGACACAGAAATGGTATTCAGAGCTTGTTGAGTCAGGCGGTACGAAGTGGATGTCAGTATCTTCAGAGCAAGAAGGTGAAATCCCGTATGTATTTCGCATTGCCAAGGGCAACTATTCCACCGGAGGTAAATCATATGTCGTAGCAGCGGATATCAAAACTTCCATTTTGAGCGATCAGCTGAAAGAAATTGATCTGGGCAAAAATGCAGTAGTTGGAATCATCTCAGAACAACTTACCCCGATTGCGGTATCCAATGATGAAAAGATAGTTAAATTTGATGTTTCTGTGCTGAAGGCAGGGGATCACTCTGAATTTGGTAGCCAAAACGGGAAAGGAGCAAACGGAGAGTCTGTACTGAATACATATAGTGCATTTGGAGACTATGGTTGGGCATTGATGAGCGTTGTTCCGGTTTCGTATTTGATAAAAGATACACGTATGATTCTATTGTCTACTTTTATAATCAGCATCATTGTAGCGGTTCTGGCACTGCTTATCGGCTTGTGGATGGCTAAAACTATAGCTTCGCCTTTAAAACGGATGAAGCAATTAATGCGTCAGGCGGCACAAGGAAATTTGCAAGTACGAATGAAGAGCAAGGGTCGTGATGAAATCGGAGAGCTCTCATCCTCTTTTAATGAAATGATGACCCAAATCACCTCACTGGTTGAACAGACGGCCGATACAGCAAGAGAAGTGCTGGGTACAGCAGGTGAGCTTAGCCGCGCTTCTCGTGTTACGGCTAATTCTACCTCGGAAATTGTTGATGCTACGGAACAAATTGCTTCTGGGGCAGTTGATCTTGCCCAGGAAGCTGAACGCGGAAATTCACTTATGGAAAATATCATTGTTGAAATGGGACAGGTTGTCGGCACCAATCAGGCGATGGGAGAATCGGCAATTAAGGTAAGTGAATCCAGCAATAAAGGGATACTTTCGTTGCAAGAGCTTAAAGAGACAACTCTGTTGACTGAACAGAAGACGAACATGTTGACAGATAAAGTAATAAAACTTCGGGAAACCGCTTCTTCGGTCATAAAATTGCTGGATGTCATGCAGAACATAACGAAACAGACGAATATCTTGTCTCTTAATGCATCGGTAGAGGCGGCAAGAGTCGGTTCAGCAGGTAAAGGATTTATGGTTATAGCAGAAGAAATTCGCAGATTGGCAGAACAGACCAGACAATCTATTAAGGTTGTGGGTCAGATCGTAGATAGCATCACAATGGACATGAACGACACGGTTAGTACTTTGTCAGAAGTGAATCCTTTATATGCGCGTCAGAAAAAGGTCGTTGAAGACACTAATCAAATTTTTCAGTCCGTACAGGAACAAATGGATGATTTCAATCACCAATTGATTTCCGTGACAAATTCGATCGAGAACCTGAATAAGTCGCAATTTATTATGTCAGATGCGATGGGACAGGTGAGTGCAGTAGCAGAGCAGTCATCCGCAACATCCCAGGAAGTGGCTTCCGTGAGCGAGCACCAGAGGGAAGTCGCTGACAAGCTTGTGGAACTGTCAATTAATCTGGAAAGGGCATCATCCAAATTACAAGAGAAGCTGGCTAGATTCACGATTTAGTGATTCATAGATTTTGCCTTCTCTTGAAGGGAGGTGATAGGCGAGTAAGCAATCATTTTACATCATGATGGTAACCTGATGACACAATCATTTTGACTTAACGGAGGGGTTAAATGAGATCGGCCAGAAAGGGTATCATTTTATTCTTGATCATGATACTGGTATTATCGACAACGATTCAAGGTACAGCAAGTGCTGATTCCTTGGCAGCGGTAAATCCAGCTGCTGATTCTGCAGGCAAGGTTGAATCAGCACAGCACTGGGCTCAGTCCAGCATGGATAAATGGACTCGGCTTGGAGTACTGAAAGGGTATGAGGATGGTTCTTTCCATCCAGATCAGCAAGTAACTAGAGCAGAATTGGCAACAATGATCAATCGGATTTTCGGATATACCCGAACTTCCGAACAACCTTTTGCAGATGTACCGAAAGATGCCTGGTACAGCAATGCTCTATCCATAGCGAAGGAAGCGGGCTATTATGAAGGTTATCCCGGCAACCTGGCTAAGGCAACTACACCTGTATCCAGACAAGATGCAGTAACGTTAATTGTGAAAGCGTTTTATCTAAGAGCGCATGCTGAAGTTTCCGCAACAGCCTATTCAGATGATGCTTCGATTCGTTCGTATGCGCGCGAAGCAATTGCTGCTCTTGGTGATGTTGTGAAAGGTTATCCCGACGGCTCATTCAAACCGGATAAAACGATGTCTAGGGCAGAGGTGGCCAAGGTTTTAGACTCATTAGTTTCTGAGTTGTATTCCACTGCGGGAACTTTTAACGGGGGCAAAATCAATAATCACGCCATTATTAGTGCAGATGGAGTAACGCTTAAGGATGCGGAAATTTCAAGTAATCTGTACCTATCCGCAGGAATTGGAAATGGAGATGCCACACTGGAGCATTCGCAGGTCAAGGGCAAGACATTTGTATCTGGCGGCGGTGAGAATTCAATTCATGTGAACGGAACCAGCTTGGGTAATCTTGAAATCCAACGTCCGGAAGGCACAGTACGAATTGTATTTTCCGAAAATTCCACCGCTGGAAATATTACTGTGAATTCTCCTGCAGTGCTTGTATTTGATAGCGCTTTCGATGCAGATCAACTGACGATTGCCAGCGGTGCCAATGGAACGAAGATTGAAGGAACCGGAACAATTGCCGAGATTATTGTATTGATTGATGGAGTGGCGTTTAACGGGCAGATACTCTCTAAAAATATCAGCTATAGTCTGAAAGATGGTAAATTAACAGGTATGGGCGCTCCAACTACACCAATCACAACGGGGAATAGTTCAATTGGTTCGGGTGGCTCAAGCAGTTCGGGAGGATCTGGTGGAGGATCTACAGGAGGACCTACTGGCCCTTCGGCAAAAACGATCGATCTTGTGGATATGAACGCAACGGCGGAGACCAGGTCGTTGTTTCAATTTTTGAATGAATCTCGTGAAAATCAGGTGTTGTTTGGTCATCAGCACGATACAACAGTATCTATTGTAGGAAAAGATAGCAATGGCTCTGTAATTTCCGATGTGTATAACGCTGTTGGAGATTATCCTGTTGTATTTGGTTGGGATACTCTTAGCCTGGATGGAAAAGAAAATCCACCGGGAGTTGAAGGAGATTATGAGGCTAGCCGCATCAGTTTAAGCGCAGCAATGAAGGACGCTTATGAAAAAGGCGGTATTGTTACCTTAAGTACTCATCCATATAATCCTGTAACTGGCGGCGACTTTAAGGATACGAGCAACACCGAAGGTGCAGTTCAATCTGTTGTGACTCGTATTTTGCCTGGTGGCGATAAAAATGCCGAGTTCACACAATATCTGGATCGTATTGCAAGCTTCGCTAATCAATTAAAGGATGATAACGGCAAAGCGATCCCAGTCATTTTCCGTCCTTTTCATGAACAAAATGGCAGTTGGTTCTGGTGGGGAGCAGCTACGACAACAAAGAGTGAATATATCGAACTGTATAGATATACAGTTGAGTATTTGCGTGATGTAAAGGGAGTTCGCAATTTCCTCTATGCGTATTCACCTAACGGTTCTTTTAATGGAAATGAAGAGCAATATTTAGCGACATACCCAGGGGATGAATTCGTAGATATTTTGGGTATGGATCAGTATGATGATAAGGAAAATGCCGGTAGCGAGTCATTTCTCAAAGGGCTGGTGAAGGACTTGGGAATGATTACGAAGATTGCAGACCGCAAAGGGAAAATCGCTACCTTCTCCGAGTATGGTTATAGTGCGGCAGGTATGAAGACGACGGGCAACAATGAATTGCAATGGTTTACCAAAGTTTTGAATGCAATCAAAGCAGACCCTGATGCAAAAAGAATTTCATACATGCTGACTTGGGCAAATTTTGGTGAAGGTAACAATTTGTTTGTGCCATACAAGGATGCTCCGGGAAAGGGCAGTCATGAACTCCTTCCCGACTTCATCGACTATTATAATGATCCGTACACTACGTTTATCGAGGATTTGAAGAATCAGAACGTGTACAACCGTGAAATTGCAGCGGCTTCCGAAAAACCGTTCATGCATATTGTGTCTCCAACCAACATTGGAACAGTAACTGATGCTAACGCAGTTATTCGTGCAAAAGTGTCACATTTCCAGCCAAGTAAAGTAACTTTTGCAATTGGGGCGCAGGGAACGGAAATTGAGATGAAGCTGGGTGAGGATGGCTATTACTCCGCTGTCTGGTCACCGGATACAAGCTTGAATGGTAGCAAGGCAGACATCATCGTTCGTGCATACCGTGGTGCAAATGCTCAGCTTGAACAAAGTATCTCCGTGTTCGTTAAAGTGCAAGAAATTTTGATCAAGCAGTTTACTTTTGATACGCCAGGTACAGTAGATCAAATCCAGAATAATGGAACCTATTCAGATAAAGCTACGATCAAAATGGAACTCGGTCATTCTGTTATTGATGGTAATGGCAAGATGGAGATTGGGGTCTCGGAAGGTTTGATAGCAACTGACACATGGCAAGAATTGAAGATGGAGTTAAAGGCAGATGCGTTAGAAGGAGTTCATCTTCCGGATGTTAAAAAGGTTAAATTCAATGCGTTAATTCCGGTATCGGCTCAGAACGATGAGGAGAACGCTGCAATTCGTGCTGTAGTTCAACTCCCTCCTGATTGGAGTGTTAGCGGTAAATACGGGATGAACACAACGTATAAAAAGTTATCGGATCTTGAACAAGTCGAAATTTCAGGAGTTCAATACTATAAGTATGATGTTGTGATTGAACTGGATAACCCTGAGAAATCGGCAGAAGCCACGGGGATTGCGATTTCATTAGTTGGCAGCGGATTGGTTTCCCAAGATGGCCTATCCATTTACGTTGATGATCTTCAACTGTACAACGCGTATAGTGCTCCAGTTTTGGACCCGGCACTAGTAGATGATTTTGAATCCTATGACGGCTCTAGCGAAGCACTTGCGTCAAAATATCCAAAAGCCGGCGGGGATGATGTTAGTGTTCAATTAACCTCAACCCATAAATTGTCGGGCGATTATGGAATGAAGTTGCAGTATGCAATAGACTCGCAGCAATATACAGGAGTTGGAAAAAGTCTCGGGACAGTGAACTGGTCTGGGAATAATGCTCTTCATTTATGGATATCTTCAGATGACTTGAATGAATACTCCGCGGCAGGAAATCCGCTAAAGCTGGTTATTCAGGTCCGCATTAATGGCACTGCTTATGAGGCTTGTCCCACAATAAATGCCGGAACCAGCAATGAACTGATAATTCCTTTTAAGGATTTTGCAGTGGCAAGTTGGAGCTCAGGTGGCCCTATCAGTGTAGATAGTTTGAAGAAAGTAACAAATTTTAACATTTACATCAATTCCTACGATGGCGGCAAGCATTCGGGAACATTGTATTTTGACGACATCCGTGCGATTAATGACAACAGTCTGCCGGCACTCCCGGGTGGGATAGCAGGCCATGCACCCGGGATATTGTACGAATTCAAGTCAGAATCCGATGTAGCAGGCTGGGAAAATAATTCAAATCATACTGTAGCTTTTAATGTGGGTGAACAGGCTCTAAGTACAGAATTTCCTTCAGATAAATCTGAACTCAGAATCACACCCAACAATCTTAACTTGACGGGTCTGGATACAATTCAAGCTCGTGTGAAGTTGGCTTCGGGAACAGCTATAGCCAAACTCTATATTCAAACCGGAAGTGATTGGAAGTGGGTGGACAGCGGTGCACAAGCCATTAATGCTAACGAATACACTACATTGTCAATCTCTTTGCCGGATGCAGCGGCGATCAAAGGCACGGATCTAACGCTTGTGCAGAGAGTTGGTATTGAAATCGTAGGTGGTGGCACGTTGCTGTTAAAGGATGTAACGCTGACAGCGCCTGCAGGTGAGCCGATTGAATACTTATTCGACGACAACATAGATGGCTGGCGCTTCGATGAGTATGAGACGACTGGTTCTGTAACAAAAGCTGTGTATGATTATAATGGGAATTCCCTGGACGTATTGAAGGTGGACTTTTCATGGACTGCAGATAAAGAATATCCATATTCAGCTACGGACTTAATGAAAAATTTAGATCTCAGTACTTATTCTAAAATGGTTATTAAAGTCAGGGTGGATTCTGAAGTTCCTGGTATTGGCGTTAAATCATTTATAAAAACAACGTCTAATTGGACCTCGCATTATGGAGAATACTATTCTCTGGATGAAGATGGTTTTACGACTGTAATCCTTGATTTCGCTGATATCCCGGCTGAAGATTTGAAGGAGACAGTAGCTATCGGTCTTCAGTTTGCAACCCCTGGTTACACTACAGGAACCGCTACTGCCTACATCGATGAAGTGAAAGTATTGCCGTAAATTCTGACAAATCGTTAGTATAAGCTGTCCAGTGGGTCTTCACGACCTGTTGGGCAGTTTTTTACATTTGCAATTTCGTCTCCCATCGCTGACTTTTATTGCTCTGGGCTCTTTTGACTGATATAATAAATTGATTATACCGACGACTTTTGGTGGGGGTAAGAATGACTGATATTAGAGCTAGACAAGAGAAGATTCGTAACTTTAGTATTATTGCACATATAGACCATGGCAAATCGACTTTAGCTGACCGAATTCTGGAGTATACAGGAGCATTGTCCTCGCGTGAAATGCAGGAGCAGGTGCTTGATTCGATGGATCTGGAACGCGAACGTGGAATTACGATTAAGCTGCAGGCCGTGCGTCTGGCCTATCGCGCTGATGATGGTGAGGAATATCTCCTTAACCTTATAGATACACCGGGACATGTCGATTTCACGTATGAGGTATCCCGGAGTCTTGCAGCTTGTGAAGGTGCACTGCTCGTTGTAGATGCGGCTCAAGGGATTGAAGCGCAGACGTTGGCTAACGTATATTTGGCGCTCGATAATAATCTGGAGATATTGCCTGTCATTAACAAAATAGACTTGCCAAGCGCTGATCCAGAGCGCGTTAAGCAGGAAGTCGAGGATGTTATCGGTCTCGATGCGAGCGAAGCTGTGCTGGCTTCAGCAAAAGCAGGTATCGGTATTAAGGAAATTCTGGAGCAGGTTGTCCAGAAAGTACCTGCTCCAACCGGAGATCCTGACCAACCTTTAAAAGCGCTTATTTTTGACTCTCACTATGATCCTTATAAAGGTGTTATTGTTTATGTACGGGTTGTGAATGGCAAAATTAAATCCGGCTCCAAAATTAAAATGATGGCGACGAATAAGGATTTTGAGGTTATTGAAGTAGGCGCATTTATGCCTCGAATGACAATTGTGGATGAATTAAATGTCGGTGACGTTGGATTTATCGTTGCCGGAATCAAGCATGTAGGTGACACTCGTGTCGGCGACACGATTACTGACGCAAAGAACCCTACTACTGAACCGCTGCCAGGCTATCGTAAAATCAACCCAATGGTATTCTGTGGTCTGTATCCAATCGAGACCTCGGATTATAACGATTTGCGGGAGGCTCTTGAGAAGCTGCAGCTTAATGACGCTTCTCTCAGCTTTGAGCCCGAAACATCGAGTGCACTTGGATTCGGATTCCGCTGTGGTTTCTTGGGACTTTTGCATATGGATGTTATTCAGGAACGTATCGAACGGGAATTCAACATTCCACTCATTACGACCGCTCCAAGTGTTATCTACCATGTGACGCTGACTAACGGAGAGACGATTTCGATCGACAATCCATCCAACTATCCTGAGGTTGGCAAAATCGAATACGTCGAAGAGCCATATGTTAAAGCTTCTATTATAGTGCCTAATGATTATGTAGGTACAGTAATGGAACTGTGTCAGAGCAAACGCGGCGAATTCGTTAATATGGAGTATCTGGATACGACACGGGTTACAATTATTTATCAGGTTCCGTTATCGGAAATTGTTTACGACTTTTTTGACCAGTTAAAATCAGGTACAAAGGGTTATGCTTCCTTTGACTATGAAGTGTCCGGCTACCGTAAATCCAACCTGGTGAAAATGGACATTCTGCTTAACGGAGAACAGGTGGATGCATTGTCCTTTATCGTTCACCGTGAACGGGCATACCAACGCGGGCGCATTATTTGCGAGAAGCTTCGTGAGCTGATTCCAAGACAAATGTTTGAGGTGCCTATTCAGGCGTCTGTAGGTACGAAGGTTGTAGCCCGGGAGACCGTTAAAGCGATGCGTAAGAACGTACTTGCTAAGTGTTACGGCGGTGACATCTCACGGAAGCGCAAGCTCCTTGAGAAGCAGAAAGAAGGTAAGAAACGCATGAAGCAGGTCGGAAACGTAGAGGTTCCTCAGGAAGCGTTCATGGCGGTTCTTAAGATTGATGATAATTAGAAGATTTTAATGTGAGGAAAGCCCATGGGCTTTCCTTTTAAATATCCACATTTCAGCGCCTTGGAGATTATGGAGAATTACAGGAAAATAGTTCCCCTGTTCCATAATATATGAAACCATCTGTACTAACTTCAGAACTATAAGCAACTTTGCCGACACCATGTAGAGATTCTACAAATGTAAGAAATGCAACTAACAATAAAGGAGGCATTGCCATGAACAGCAAGTTGAATCATCCACATCTGGGAATGCCAGATTCAACGCCAAAGCAGCAACGGCAACAACCACCGGAAGCTATTTATATACACATTCCTTTTTGCACAAATAAATGCTTCTACTGTGATTTCAATTCTTATGTGCTTAAGGACCAGCCTGTGATGGACTACCTTCGTGCATTGGATCATGAGATGGAACTT
>RCUU01001315.1_pt1 | contig 12047 bp, 7 predicted proteins | sample 2166211 | NCBI WGS metagenome assembly RCUU01 (sample SAMN09932620, study PRJNA488358) | compost metagenome | feature: garden; material: soil; isolation source: compost soil in phenylacetic acid-enriched culture | place: Germany: Experimental Botanical Garden Goettingen | collected 2016-01-27
CCGCTTCGATTTCCGCCGGGTAGCAGTTGAAACCGCCGACGATGAACATGTCCTTGAGCCGGTCGGTGATCTTCAGGTTACCCTGGGCATCGAGGTTGCCGATGTCGCCGGTGTGCAACCAGCCCTCGGCGTCGATGGCCTCGGCGGTGGCGACCGGGTCGTTGAAATAACCCTGCATGACGTGAAAACCGCGCAGGCAGATTTCCCCGGATTCACCGTCGGCCACAGGCAGGTTCTGCGCCGAGCGGATGCTGACTTCGGTGCCGACAATCGCCCGGCCGCTGGTGCCCGCAATGGTTTCGGCCGCATCTTGCGGGTTGCAGATGGTCGCCAGGCCGCCGCATTCGGTCAGGCCATAGGCCGTAGTCACCACGCTGAAACCCAGCTCCTTGCGCATGCGCTCGATCAATACCGGCGGGATCGTCGCCGAACCGGTCACGGCAATGCGCAGGCTCGACAGGTCGGTCTCGGCCAGTTTCGGGTGCGCCAGCATCGACAGGTACAGGGTCGGCGGCCCAGGCAATACGCTGATGCGTTCGGCGGCGATGCGCTGGAACACCGCTTCGGCATCGAACACCGCGTGCGGCAGGACCGTCGCCCCGGCCAGCAGGCAGGTCAGCCAACCGGCCTTGTAGCCGAAGGCATGAAAAAACGGATTGACGATCAGGTAGCGGTCGCCAGGTTGCAGGCCGATGACCCTGGCGTACTCCGTGAAGGCCTGCAGGTTCTGCCCGTGGGCGCTCATGACGCCCTTGGGCTTGCCGGTGGTGCCGGACGTGAACAACAGATCGGACAGATCCCGCGGCCCGACCGCCAGCGCCCGCTCGCGGGCAGCCACGCCACTGACCATCGCGCCCCGGGCAAGAAAGCCGGACCAGTCCAGGTCCCCGGCCTGCTGTGGCTGCGTCGTGCCGAACAGCGCCATATGCTGCAGGCTGGCCGGGCGCAGGGGCGCCAGTTGGGCCTGGTAATCAACACCCAGGAACTCGCCCTGGAGCAACAACACCCTGGCCTCGCTACGCAGCAGAATATCCGCGGCCTCGGCGCCTTTCATGCGGGTGTTGATCGGCACCAGCACGGCCCCTGCGCAATGCACGCCCAGGGCGGCAACGATCCAGTCACGGCAGTTCGGCGCCCAGATCGCCACCCGCTCGCCAGGCTCGACGCCCAACGCCATCAGGCTGCGGCTGACCGCCAGGGCCATGGCCGGCAGGTCGCGATAATCGGTGGCAACGCCGTTTTCTTCGATCGCCGCCTGGCCGGCAAAACGTTCGCCGCTGGCGAACAACAGGGCAGGAATCGACGATGGCAATGGATTCCAGGCAGCGCTGGCGCCCGGTGATGCGGATAATGCTGTCATGGTGACGGACTCGGCAATCGGGTTATTCAGGGAAAAGCACGCGAAGGTGCTCACTGCGAGCCAGCGACTGGCACGCCAGGGTCCAGCCTTCGTCCAACTCCTGCTGGTCGAGGGCATCATTGCGCAGCATTTCCACCGCGCCACTTTCAACGGTGCACATGCAGGTCGCGCACGAGCCGACCATGCATGAGCTCGGTGGTTTCAGGCCGGCTCGGCTCATGGCCTCAAGCAGGGTTTCGCCTTCGGCGCAGGGCACTTCGAACTCTTCACCGTCCAACCGCACCGAGAGCTGGCTGCACACCTGGGCAATGTCGACCGCGGCATTGGGCGTGACCGAGCCTTCTTCGGGCAACGACACAAAGCGCTCCACATGCACCCGCGCCGGCGGCATACCCAGGCTGTGCAGGGCGCTGACCGCCGCATCCATGAACGGGCCGGGGCCGCAGATAAAGGCTTCGGCCTGTGCAAAGGGCCGCGCCAGCTCGGCCAGTTGGCTGACCGCCGGGATGCCCTGCACCGAGTCCAGCCAGTGGATCACTTGCAGGCGCTGTGGATGCGCACTGGCCAAGGCCTTGAGCTGATCACGGAAAATGACCGAAGCTTCGTCGCGGTTGGCATAGATCAGCAGGATTCTGCCGTTGCCGCTCAACAGGGCCGAACGCAGGATCGACAGCACCGGCGTGACCCCGCTGCCGCCACCGAACAACAGCAGGTCGGTGTCCAGGTTGCGCGGCACGAAGACCCCGGCCGGCACCAGCACTTGCATGTTGTCACCGGCCTGCACGGCGTCGCACAGCCAGTTCGAGGCACGCCCGTCACGTACCCGCTTGACCGTGACCCGCAACGGCTCATCGAGCAACGGCGTGCTGGACAACGAATAGCAACGCGGCAACCAGCCACCGTCGAAGGGCACGCGCAAGGTCAGGAACTGCCCCGGTCGATAGCGGAATTGCCCGGCCAACGCCTGCGGCAGTTCGAACTCCAGCGAGCGGCTGTCGAAGGTTTCTTCGATCACCCGCGCCACGCGCACAGTCAAATAATCCAGGCTCATATCAAATGCTCATCACGAACTGGCCACTGTCGACCCGCAGCTCGACGCCGTTGATCGCCCTGGACTCGTCGCAGGCCAGGAACAACACGCTGGCCGCTACATCCTCGGGCAGGCAAACCCGGTGCATCGGGTCGCTGTCGATGGTCAACCTGCTGGGGTCGATACCGGCCGGGTACTGCGCATTGGCCATGGGGGTCAACACGCCGTCAGGGTGCAACGAGTTGCAGCGAATGCGGTACTTGCGGCGCCGGCAATGGGCGGCGACCGAACGTGACAGGGCGGCCACGGCCCCCTTGGAGGCGCTGTAGGCGGCGTAGTCATCGCGCCCGGCCAAGGCAGCCAGAGAGGAAATGTTGACGATCGAGCCGCCCGTTCCTTCCTTCATCAGGGCGATACCGGCACGGCAGCCGAGGAACACGCTGTCGGCGTTGACCTGCTGCACCCGACGCCAATCCGCCAGGCTGGTTTCCTCGATGGAGCCCTTGAGCAGGATACCGGCGTTGTTGACCAGAATATCCAGACGTCCGTGGCGTGCACGCACAGCCTCGATCACCGCCTCCCAATCGGCCTCGCTGCCCGCATCCTGGCGAATGAAAACCGCGGCGTCGCCGATCTCGGCGGCCAGGGCTTGACCGGCGACGACGTCGATATCGCCGATCACTACCTGCGCGCCTTCACGGGCCAACAGCAATGCCGTCGCCCGCCCGACACCACTGGCGCCGCCGGTGATCAATACCACCTTGTCCTGAACTCGTCCCACCATGTTCGTCTCCTGAAAACTCAATAGGCCCGGGCCAGGTCATTGGCCTGGGCAAGCTCGGTGTTGTTGGCCACGGCCTGGCCGGCACGGCGCCCGGAAAACACGCAGTCGGCCAACGACAGGCCACTGATGTACAGGTGTGAAGGGATACCAATGGCGGTGCGCCCGGCGGCATACAGGCCTGCAATGGATTGGCCATTGCCGTCCAGCAGCGCGCCCGTGTCTTCGTTGACCTTGAGCCCCCCCACCGTCAGCGCACCCAGCGGCAACACCGGATTGCCCACGGAAATATCGCAGGCATAGAACGGCCCCTGCTCAAGCACCTGGCGACTGCCAACCGATTTTCCGAAGGCATCCGGCGCCTCGCCACGGGCCGCGGCGTTGTAGGCCTGCAGCGAACCGCGCAGCACATCGGCCTGCATCCCGGTGCTGGCCGCCAGTTGCTCGATACTCTGGCCCTTGCGCACACCGAGCAGCATCAGGGCCAGCGCCGGCAAGCTCTGGAACCACCAGTAACCGCCAAACAGCGCCTGCTTGATCGCTTGTTTGCGCAGGCGCGCATCGAGCACCAGCCAGGCCTTGCCGCCCTGCTCTTCACACAAGGGGTGACCGAGGGTGGCGCCATACACCTCTTCGTTGACGAAGCGCTGGCCCAGGGTGTTGACCACGATGCCCTTTGGCCAGCACAGCGGCGGGTTGATGAAGCGCCAGGCCGACACCCGTTCGAGCCGGTCGGCCACCGCCCCTGCCGTCAGCCCCAGGCGCAGGCCGCTGCCATCGCAACCGGTGGCGCCGACCTTGAAATTGCGGCGAAATTTCGGCGCATGCTGGCCGATCATCTCGCGGTTGAAAATAAAGCCACCGGTACTCAGGACCACCCCACGCCGGGCATGGACCAGGCGTGGCCGGGCAAAGTCGCGCTCGAGCTGGGCAACGCGACGGCGCAGGCCATCGCAATAACGGGGGGCGAAGTTCTGCAGGCGCTCGGCCCGCGCTGCCAGCTTGGCATGCAGTTGTGCTTGCGCGCTGCCCGCCGGCAGGCACCAGAGTTCGACGCCGATCACCCGGCCAGCCGCATCGACCACCAGGCGTCTGGCAGCCGATTGCAACTGCGTGCGCACGCCGTTGCGCAGGCAGGCCGCCTGCAGGTGTGAATACAACACCGCGCCGCACTGGCCCTTGCCCACCGTGCGGTGGCCTCGGGGGGCAGGTGGACGGCTGTCGGTGTGCGAAGGCACCAACTCGTTGCCCGAGTAATAGAGAAAATAGCCATCGGGCGGATAGGACGTCTTGCCTCCCGGCGGCATGCTGTGGGCATACGGCGCACCGTGGCCTTCCAGCCAGGCGAGGTTGGCCACACTGTCATTGCAGAAGCGCCGCAGGGTTTCGTCGCGAATGACGCCCTGGGTTTCATGCCTGAGGTAATCGAACATCGCCTCGGGCGTGTCAGCGAACCCGGCGGCCTGTTGCTGCCGGGTACCGCCGCCGGCATAGACCACGCCGCCACTCTTGGCGCTGGCGCCACCACCGGTGAAGCGGTCGGCCACCAGCACATCGGCGCCGTTGGCACGGGCTTCGAGGGCGGTGCAGGCACCGGCCGCGCCCCAGCCGATAACCAGCACATCGCACTGGTCATCCCATTTCAGGACCTCGGCATCGGCGACCCGCAGCGCCGGCTGGATATCGCTAACCGTCGTTTTGACTGGAGCTGGCATGGAGACTCCTCAGCGGTTGCCGGCGATGTGGTTGGCGGCGATGTAACCGAAGGTCATGGCCGGGCCGAGGGTGCCACCGGCACCGGGGTAACTGGTGCCCATCACCGAGGCCGAGCAGTTGCCGATGGCGTACAGGCCCGGGATCGGCTCGCCGTCCTGGCTCACCACCTGGGCGTGTTCGTTGGTCAGCAAGCCACCTTTGGTTCCGATGTCACCGGCGTCCAGGCGCATGGCGTAGTACGGCCCCTTCTTCAAGGGTGCCAGGCACGGATTGGGCTTGACGTTGGTATCGCCGTAGTAGCGGTCGAAGATGTTGTCACCCCGGCCGAATTCGGTATCGGTGCCGGTACGCGCGTACTCGTTGACGTCATTGACCGTGCGCTGCAAGCCGGCGGCATCGACGCCGATCTGCGCGGCCAGCCCTTCCAGGCTCTCGGCTTTCCAGTACAGGGTGTTGAGCCACTCCTTGCGCAAGCGACTGTCGGGCACGACCTGCGCCGGCATCAGCGGGCCCATGGCGTAGTTGAAGCGAAAGTGGCCATCGAAGATCACCCAGGCAGGAATCGACTTGCCGCCGCTGCTCTGGTTGTCGCGGTACATGGCGTCGACAAACTCCAGGTACGGCGCGGCTTCGTTGACGAAACGCCGGCCCAGGCTGTTGACCACGATGGCGCCGGGGAAGGCGCGCTCGGCAAATACCCCGCGCGGCTTTTCCTCGCCTGGCACCGCGATGGTCGGCGCCCACCAGGCCCAGTCCATCAGTGCCGTGGCCGCGCCCAGCGCAGTGCCGGCTTCCAGCGCGGCACCGGTGTTGTTGCCTGGCGGCGTGGCACTCCAGTCGCTGCGGGTCGGCTGCGGCAGGTACTTTTCCCGCAGCGCCTGGTTCTGTTCAAAGCCGCCGGAGCCAAAGACGACCCCACGACGAGCGTGAATCACCAGTTCCTGGCCGTCACGCGTCACACGCACACCACTGACACGGCCGTCTTCGGTGACCAGCTCGCGAAAATCGGTGTTCAGCCACAACGGTATGTTGCGGTCCATCAAGGAGCGGCGCAGCGACGCCACCAATGAGCTGCCCAGGGCCGCGCGACGGTCACGCCGGCTCTTGCGCCGCCATTTGAAATCAAATTTGTAGCGCAGCATCAGGCCGAGAATCAGGAACCGCCAGCCGAACTCTCGGGACATGGCCTTGTGCGCATGCCGCGCGGTCCAGGCGATACGGCCCATCAACAGGGTCGAAGGCGATGGCTTGCGCAGGTTGTGCAGTTCATCGCCGAGCAGGCTGGTGTCGAACAGTTCCGGGTCCAGGGTACGCCCGCCCGGCAGCGAGCCCGGCAGGTGCGGATAATAGTCCGGATACTTTTCGGCCACGGCATATCGCACCCGGCTGCCCTTCTCCAGCGCGTGGATCATCTTCGGTGCGTGCTTGAGGTAGGCGCGCAGGCGCGTTTCGTCGCCGTGTTCGCCGGTGGCGGCCTTGAGGTATTGCAAGGCCAGTTCGAAACTGTCCTTGCCGCCCTTGTCGGCAAAGTAATGGTTATTGGGGATCCAGATACCACCGCCGGAGATGGCCGATGTACCGCCGTACTTGTCGCTTTTTTCGACAATCAGCACGGATAACCCCTGCTCGGCGGCAAACAGTGCCGAAGTCATTGCACCTGCGCCGGAGCCGACGACGATCACGTCGTAGCTGTTCTGAGACTGAACTTGAGCCGTCATTATTGTTATGCCATTAGCTGTGATCAGAAAATTCCCGACGCGCAGGCCGGGGGTTCAGCAGTCGTGCCGGGCGTGCTCGCCGACCGGCCCGGCGACCATCACACGTACGGATCGGGGTTGGGCAAGCCCAGTTGCACCGCGCCCAGGCTGCGGCTGTAGGCCATGTAGTTGTTGGCGATGTGGCCACGGGCCTGATGCAGGTCGCGGAACAGGCGCGCTACCGGGTTGGTGTTGTACAGGCCGGACGCTGCCATGCAGCGCAGCAGCTCATTGACCTTCTCGGCGCAGATGTTGGTGACATAGGACGACTGGTAGCGGTACAGCAGGCGGGTTTCGATATCCGGATACTCGCCGGCCTCGGCCAGCGACATCAGGTGCGCGTAGTTGCGCTCGAGCACCAGGCGCAGGCTATCGACGGTGATCGTGGCTTCGGCCACCGTGGCTTGCGCCACCGGGTCTTCGGCAGTCTTGGCGCCATGCTTGCCAATGTGCGCCGCTGCGTTGGCGCGAAATTCGTTGATCGCCCCCTGCAATGCGCCAATGGCCGAAGAGGACACCGCGCGGGAGAACACCTGGGCGAAGGGAATGGCGTAGATCGGGTTGGTGTTTACCAGCCGCCCAGGTGTTGCCTCGGGCATGCAGTTGTTGGTGCGTTGCACGCGGTGCGCCGGCACGTATGCGTCCTCGACGACAATGTCGTGGCTGCCGGTGCCGCGCAAGCCGAGCACGTCCCAGTTCGGTTCGATGCGGTAGTCGCTGCGTGGAATCAGGAAGGTGCCGTGTTCGGCCGCCTGTTCGCCATCTGCCGGCAATATGCCGCCCAGGAAGCACCAGTGGCAGTGTTCGCTACCGCTGGAAAAACCCCAGCGACCGCTGATGCGGTAGCCGCCTTCGACCGGGGTGACCTTGGCCACTGGCATGTAGGTGGAGGAGATCAGGGTCGAATGGTCCTGGCCCCAGACATCACGCTGGGCCTCGATCGGGTAGCGCGCCAGTTGCCAAGGGTGCACGCCCATTACGCCGTAGATCCAGGCGGTGGACATGCAGCCCTCGGCCAGGATCATCTGAATTTCAAAGAAGGTCCGCGGATCGACCTCGTAGCCACCGAATGCGCGCGGTTGCAGGGCACGCAGCAGGCCCGCCTCCTGCAGCTCGATGATGGTTTCGTTGGGTACCTTGAACTCGCGGTCGGCTTGCGCCGTGCGCCCCTTGAGTGCCGGCACCATGCGCCGCGCTCGTTCGATCAGTTCGATTTCTTCCCGAGTCTTTGCTCGCATGCTGTCCATCCGTCAGTTCTCCCAATCTCGTTGCGCGGTTGCGCGGGCCATGATTGATGATCGGACTGAGCGGCTTATCGTTCATCGTCAAAGCGGACTAGAGAACCCAACCCTGGCGCCGTCCCTGGCGCCCGGAGCATCACACCATCGCGCGCTTGCCCGCCCAGGGGCTGGCCTGCTCCAACTGCGAGGCCAGGCGCAACAACACATCCTCACCACCCAAAGGTGCGGTAAACATCATGCCCACCGGCAGGCCGTTGTCGCTCATGCCCAATGGCAGGGAAATCGCCGGCTGGCCGCTGACGTTCGCCAACACGGTAAATGACGCGCTGCCCATGGCCTTCTTGGCATAACTTTCGAAGGGCTGGCTGAGCGACAGTTCACCCAGCTCTGGCGTCAGGTTGGCGGTCACGGGCGACAGGATCACGTCATAGTTCTCGAACTGCTGCTCCATGGTCATGGTGATCGCTTCGAACGATTGCCGCGCGCGGATCACGTTTTCACCGGTGACCTTGCCCGCCGTATCCAGAACGCCATAAGTGATCCTTTCGAGGTCATCCTGGGACAGCGTCCGGCCCAATACCTTCTCGCGGTCATGCACCAGGGCCAGCAATGAATTACCCACCACCGCGCCGTGTGCACCGAACAGCTGCTGCGCCTGGATCGGCAGGCGCAGCTCATCGACCTCATGGCCCAGAGCGAGCATTTGCTTGACGGTGGCATCCAGCACCTTGGCGATCGCCGGGTCAAGCGGCGCGCCGGTCATGGATTCGCGCACCAGGCCCACACGCAAGCGGCCCGGATCACGGCCGAGTTCTTCGATATACGGGCGCTGCATCGGCCCAGCCCAGTACGGGCTGTTCTTTTCATGGCCCTGCCCTGCATCGAGGAACAACGCCGTATCGCGCACGCTGTGGGACACCACGTTGGCCACGCTGGCACCGAACCAGCCTTCCAGGCGCGACGGCCCGCTCGGGGTGCGGTAACGCGTTGGCTTGAGCCCCACCAGCCCGCAATACGAAGCAGGGATGCGGATCGAACCACCGCCGTCGGTCGCATGGGCCACCGGCACGATACCCGCCGCCACGGCCGAAGCCGCGCCGCCGGAGGAGCCGCCGGCACTCATTTTCAGGTTCCACGGGTTACGGGTCTGGCCCCAGAGCAGCGACTCGGTGGTGGTGGTCAAGCCGAACTCAGGGCTGGTGGTCTTGCCGAACGGCACCGCACCGGCAGTTTCGTAGCGGCTGATCAAGGTGCTGGTGAAGGTCGCGGGCGGCGCGTCCTTGAACAGGCGGCTGCCGTTGGAGGTGGAAGTCCCCTGCAAGTAGGTGTTGAGGTCCTTGAGCAGGATCGGCACGCCGGCCAGTTGGCCTTGACCGGTGGTGCCAGCCGCTTTTCTGGCTGCCAGCAATGCCCGGGCATAGTCGTCGTGCCGCATGTTGACGGCATTGACCTTCGGGTTGACCGCATCGCAACGCGCCATGGCCGCCGCCAACAGGTCTTCGGAACTGAACTGGCCAGCCTGCAGGCCCTTGACCATGGCCCAGGCATCCAGACCCTGATAATCGCTGGCTGAAAGCCCTGCCGCGCGAACATCGGCAAAGCGTCCGAGCATGCCGACGCCCATGGCGACGACACCCGCCTTGAGTACCTGGCGGCGCGGCCAGCCCGTAGCTTCCTCGGCGTGTGACCCGGACGTCAGCGTCGCCTCGGCGGCTGGCAAATCATTCTTGCTCATGTGCGCAACTCCACTTCTTATTGAATTATTGGAAGAACAACCAGATTGCATAAATCTTAAGACCGGGCCTGGGCGACGTATTCGCCGGGGCCGATCGTGAAGCGCTCGGAGAGCTGTTTCAAGCTCTGCGCCAATTGTTCCAGGTCAACCGCCGCTGCCGCGCTGCGCCCGGCATTGGGCACCACGGCAAAACCACGGCCCTGCTCGCCAGCGCGATGGTCATTGACTTGAACATAGAGTCGCTCCGTCGTAGGCAAGCAAGCAAACGCCTTGGTCACACGCGCAGCACAGATTTCTGAAAAAAACCTTGATCTTCCGGATGCGCTGTAGCAGCTGCCGTAGGCTGCGTCGCCCCATCAATCGGCAGTGACCTGGGCCGACATGGCGGCGAGGAAGTGCTCGCCATACGGTGGCAACATGCCCCATTCGCGACGCGGGTCATAGGCCGGCGCCTTGAACACGGTGCGCATATGGCTGAACTCGATGAAGCCCTCACGGCCATGGTAATGGCCCATGCCGGAGTTGCCGACACCGCCGAACGGCGCATCGTGCATGGCCGCATGCATCATCACGTCATTGAGGGTTACGCCGCCCGACAGAGTATGTTCCAGCACGTACTGCTGCTCTTCGGCGTTTTCGCCGAAGTAGTACAACGCCAGCGGGCGCGGGCGTGAATTGACTTCGGCAACGGCCTGGTCGACTTCGTCGTAGGGCAGCAACACCAGGGCCGGGCCGAAGAGTTCTTCGGCCATGACCTGGCTGCCACGCGGCGGGTCGATCACCACTTGCAACGGGCGACGACGATTCTGCGGGTCGGCCTCCAGCGCTTGCGGCATGCTCACCACGCGCGCGCCGCAATCCTTGGCCTGCTGCACATAGCCTTCGATCCGCGCCAGGTGGCGGGCGTTGACCACCGCCACGACATCCGGGTTGCCTTCGATGCTTGGGAAGAGTTCGGTAAAAGAGCTGCTCAAGTTATCGAGGAAGCCTTCGAGCTGTTCACGGGGCACATAGACGATGTCCGGGTTAATGCACAGCTGCCCGGCATTGGCCGCCTTGGCAATGGCAATGCGCGAGGCCGCCGTGGCCAGGTCGGCGCTGCGCCCGATGATCACCGGCGACTTGCCGCCCAGTTCCAGGGTCAGGGGCACCAGGTTTTCGGCAGCATTGCGCATGACCGAACGAGCGACCGCCGTGCTGCCGGTGAACACCAGGTGATCGAAAGGTTGCGCGGTAAAAGCCTGGGCCAGGTCCGCATCGCCCGTCACCACGGCGATTTCGAGGGGGTCGAAGGCCTCGGCGAATATTTCCGCCACCAACTGCGCAGTACGCGGCACCACCTCGGAAGGCTTGAGAATGGCCCGGTTGCCGGCCGCCAGGGCGCAGGCCAGGGGGCTCAGCAAGGTATACAGGGGAGCATTCCAGGTGCCGATTATGCCGACCGAGCCTTTGGGCTGGTACATCACCCAAGCCTCGGCGCCCAGTTGATCGTAAGGGGCGAAGGCCGGCCGGGGATCATCCTGCATCCAGCCATCGAGACGGTCACGGGCATGCTTGAGCGAAGCGAGCGAGCCCAGCACATCGTTCATCAACGAAACCCCTTGCGGGCGCCCGCCAAAGTCAGCGTCCATCGCCTCGGCCAGGGCCATATGGTGTTGCACGAGCACGTCGATCACTCGCTGGATGCGCGCGCGCCGCTCGGCAGCACTGACCGCCCCCGCCGCGATGAATGCTGCCTTCTGTTCGGATAACAGGGCGCTGAGCCCCTGGGCGGATGAAATCGCGCTTCTCATGCTTGCCTCCTCAAATGTGCAAGGCCCGGCACTACAGCCGCTGCCCAGCATGGCCGACGCTCGACGGCGTCCTTGGAGGCGAAACTAGTCCGATACGCCCGTCGGGCGCCTCGTCCAATTGGATTAGTAGTAGCAAAAGCGTTAGTCCATAAAGACGATGCCATGCCCGCCGGCACTGGGAATACTGCCAGCACGCAAATCCAATCCATGAGGCCAGTCATGGCACTGCAAACCAGTTTCGATCCGCAAGCATTTCGCACCGCACTCGGTACCTTCACCACGGGCGTGACCATCATCACCACCCAGGCCGAAGATGGCTCGCCTGTCGGCATTACCGCCAATAGCTTCAACTCGGTATCGCTCAACCCGCCGATGGTGCTCTGGAGCCTGGCCAAGAATGCCCGCAGCCTGCCCGTGTTCAGCAGTGGCAGGCACTGGAACGTCCACGTGCTGTCGACCGAGCAGGAGTCCCTGTCCGGGCGCTTCGCCAAGCAAGGCGAAGACAAGTTCGCTGAAGTCGAGCTCGACACCGGCATCAGCGAAGCGCCCTTGCTGCAGGACTGCACCGCGCGCTTCCAGTGCCGCACGGCCTTCCAGTATGAAGGCGGCGACCATGTGATCTTCGTCGGCGAAG
>RCUU01001316.1_pt1 | contig 12040 bp, 12 predicted proteins | sample 2166211 | NCBI WGS metagenome assembly RCUU01 (sample SAMN09932620, study PRJNA488358) | compost metagenome | feature: garden; material: soil; isolation source: compost soil in phenylacetic acid-enriched culture | place: Germany: Experimental Botanical Garden Goettingen | collected 2016-01-27
TATGGAATCAGCCCCCAGCTTGTAGAACGGGTCAAGCTTAAGATGAAAAATCCGGCGGTAAAGGAGCGGATCAAGAAGCTCGTTGACGGATTAACTAAATCTGATTTGCAGGATCGCAGTAAAGTTCGCAGGCTGGTTAAATCGGCAGCAAGCATTTTGAATGAGAAGCTGAGTGGTGTTCAGGAGGAGCAAATGGTGCAGTTTGTTATTGCTCAGAAAATTGATCCACGCAACACGCTGCATCTCATCAAATTGTGGGGCATGTTTCGTTAAGTACAGTTCACATCATCATCTGGACAGATTATATTTATGATTTAAAAAACAAGAATTTGGGCTGGAGATTGCGATGCTGCAATTCTCCACCTTTTTATTTTAACGGCACTTTAGGCTTGCAATTTAAAGAAATTAGGAGTATTTTTATATTGACATGACAGTAGGTCAAAAAAAGGAGGCATATGATGACTCCACGTACCAAAGAGCAAAATGAGATCATTCGCATTCGCCGTATTGCTCAAATTGTTAAGGCGGCGGCCGATGTATATTTGGATAAAGGCATGCTGATGGAAATTCGTGATGTAGCTGCTGCGGCTGGTCTGGGTTATGGAACGGTGTATCATTATTACAAAAATAAAGGTGATCTATTGCATGATGTTATGTGGCAGGCGATGGATAGGGCCGCGGTGGAAATTGCCGGGCTTGTAGCATCGGACACCTCGAGCATTTCAATATCGGGAAGCTATGCAAAATGGGGGTCACGTTTGATGAAGCTATGGGCCAGGGATCATGGCTTGTATTTACTTTGCCAGCTTGGCGGAGAGCATTTCCGCTCATTGCCCGAATCTATTGCGGCTTTACTCACGACTGCTTACCAAGAAAATGTACTTCGGCCTATAGCGGACATCATCAAGGATAGGACTGCCGATACGGGATCAGGTGTATCACCGCCTCGACAAGCAGAGCTTTTTCTTGCTGCATTGACCGGCTGTGCATTACTGCCTCTCAGGAGAGGAACACTTCATACAGAGGCAGAGCAAATAGCCTATTTTCTTTTTGAGGCCCAGGGTGGTTCATAATAGGGGAAGTTTGATTTTTTTGAATTCATATCGAGGAGTGTATTAAATGATTATACTTAAATCGCCCAGAGAAATTGAGGAGATGAAAAAGGCGAATCAAATCGTTGCTGATTGCCACCGTGAGGTTGCGAAGCTCATAAAGCCTGGAATCACTACCAAGGAGATCAACGACTTTGTTGCCAAGCATATCATCAAGCTGGGTGGCAAGCAGTTCACTAAAGGCTATCATGGATTTCCCGCTGAAACCTGCACCTCGGTAAATGATGTTGTTGCCCATGGGTTTCCATCATCCAAACCGCTGCAAAGCGGAGATTTGCTTAAACTGGATATCGTTGCTGAATGCGATGGCTGGTTTGGGGATTCCTGCTGGTGTTATGCGATAGGAGAGATTAGCCCGGAAGCAGAGAAATTGCAGAGAGTTACGAAGGAATGTCTGGAAATCGGTATTACGAAGGCGCTGCCTGGCAATCGACTTGGAGATATAACCTCGGCCATTCAGCAGCATGCTGAATCCAATGGGTATTCTGTTGTACGTGATCTTCTGGCTCATGGGATTGGACGTACACTTCATGAAGAACCAAGCTATGAGCATATAGGTGTTGCCGGGAAAGGTATTCGTCTGAGAGAGGGTATGGTATTTACGATTGAACCCATGATTAATGAAGGCACCTTCCGTATTACGATTGATGACGATGAATGGACAGCAAGAACGGCTGACGGCAAGTTATCCGCTCAATTCGAGCATACCATTGCTTTGACTGCAGATGGCCCTCTTATTCTGACTGCACAATAATGAATTGGATAAATAACTCGTACGCGCTTTATGAAGCAGCATACGAGTTATTTTGTTAATTTACAAGATAAGATAATTCCGCCTGCGCCACCTTGTCTTCGCCGACAAACATTTCGCAGTAGACCTTGGATAAGGTGCCCAGATTTACGATATTGTGAGCTATGCTCCTGATGGTATCGCCTGGCTCCACACGCTTTAGAAACTTGGTTTTATTTACGCCTACAAGAAGCCCGTCTTTGCCATCAAGGGAATTTTTATGACTTGAAAAATCATGATAAATAATTCCGCCGGTTTGTGCCATTGTCTCAATCATGAGTACGCCCGGATAAATCGGCTTATAGTCGAAATGTCCAACGCTCCAAAACTCATTGAAGGTTACATTTTTGATCGTTGTCGCTGATTGCATGTATTCATGCTCGATCACCCGGTCGATTAACAGAAATGGATAACGCTGAGGCAGCGCTTCTTTAATTTTATTTATGTCGTACATGGTCTAATTCCTTTCACAATAAGTAACTACAATGATGTTGGAGCCTCGGCATTCTGTATATACATACACAGGTTGCTGTATGCCAGCGATATGCCAGCCCCCGTCATGATTGCGAAGTGTTCCCGCTGCAAGAAGCTCGTGCAAAGGTATGTTGAGCATTTTGGCTACGGCTTCCTTGAGCCCCCAAAGTGTACAGAGAATGATATGCTCCTCAGACCTCTGCAATTGGCCTCGCATATTCATGATTTCAGACCCTGTAGTAAAAAAAGTACTCTTCTCCACAAATTTGTGGGTACACTCGTAATCGCAGCCAAGCTCATACGCAGAGCTGGTGATTTGAATCACCTCATTGCCGCAATATGCTCTGGAGTAGGCAGCATAAGCGTGTTCAGCAAGAGCACAGTTTAACAAATGACGATAATGCTTCCGGAGCTTGGACTTTTTAATTCCTAAATGAGTATCTTGAACTGAAAAAATATAATGTTGCAATGCTATGCTTTCAGGCAGCTTGTCTACAAATATGAGAGATGAAGTTGAATCTTTAGCTGAATCAGCTCTCATCTAGCTGGAAAGACCGCCATCAATAGTAATGGTCGTTCCTGTCACATAGCTCGACATCTGCGAGGCGAGGAACAACACGACATCAGCGACTTCTTCACGTTTGCCGATTCGTTTGAGCGGAATACGACTAATCATTTCTTTTCTGCCCTTGTCCTTAAGCTCCTCAATCATGTCTGTTTCGATATAGCCGGGTGCAATCGCATTGACACGAATATTGTATTTACCCACTTCTTTAGAAAAAGAGCGGGTTAACCCGATTAATCCTGCTTTGGCTGCGGAATAATTGGTTTGTCCCATCGTACCTACAATTCCTGACACCGAGGACATGTTGATAATGGAGCCTTCCTTTCCGTTCAGCAGCATTTTGTAGGCGACGGATTTCGTGATGTGAAACAGACTGTTCAGGTTAGTATTAATAACCTCAAGCCAGTCGGTGTATGACATTTGAACCAATAGCTTGTCTCGTGTAATTCCTGCATTATTAACGAGAATGTCTGGTACTCCGAATTGATTGTATATGCTCTCAAGAGCAGAAGTAACCTCTTCCACATTCGTGACATCTAATTTGAGACAATGGGCAGCGTCGCCCCTGGATATGATTTGCTCACAGAGCTGTTCGGCTTTATCCCGGTTGCTGTTGTACGTAAATATAACAGTTGCTCCTGAGGCAGCGAGCTTGCTGACAATCGCTTCTCCAATACCTCGGCTGCCTCCGGTAACAAAAGCGAGCTTATCCTTTAGCATGCAGCGGCCTCCTTAACGATATTACTCTTCAGCAGTGCAGCAGAAATTTTGGATTCTTCAAAATCTGCATCCAGAACGAGAATTCGGCTGTTCTCCCCGGTTATGCCGGAATGAAGTCCAAACAGGATGGAATTTTGAAAGGAGGCCGCAAAGGATTCACCAAAAAAATCTCTCGGTGACAGGAGGCTTGTCTCCTCGGACAGATGATTGCTTACATATTCGCGCTCCAGCTCCCATTGAGGGGTGCCTTCCTTAGAGGACAATAAAACGGTAGTGATATCGCTTCTTGATATGCCGTTTTGTTGAACCCACTGATCGATCACTCGATTCATGCACTGCTCGTAATCACTTTGGACAAATCGCTGATCGCTCTCTTTGCGGATCGCAAATGATTGCGCTCCATATAAATAGCCAAGCACCTCTGCATTTCTGCTTTTTGCGTGTTCTTCAGTTTCCATAGCTAAAAGGTTGCAGACTTCAGAGAACAGCTCCGGCTTCTGCTTTGCTGCCAGGACGGTGAGAGCTTCCGTAATTTCATCAACAGCGATAGAGTAGGCGATTTTCGATTTGCCGGATTTCAGCATAGTAGCTGCACTGATGATCCCGTCGCTTCCTCGCTCTGAAATCATGGGTCCATGAAGCTGAAGAGCTCTGCATATATAACCGATTCCGGCGTTGGGTACGGTAGCTGAGAAGAGGGTAGGGCTTCCCATGTCATAGCCTTCGTTTTTCACCTGCTCAATGTAATCCTTACACACCTTATAGGGACCATATTTGGAAGACAGAACAATGCCGGTCTCTTCCAAATACGACTGAAACGCAGCGTCTTTGCGATGCAGACTCATCGTTGTGTAGAGACAAATGCGCGATAGTCTGTCGGTTCTTCTTACCTTCGGCAGAGATTTGAAGTCACGCTCAATCGTTACAATCCCATCATTCTCTGTCGCTTGGTAATCCTCCAAATGGTCTCCAAATACCGAGCAGAGTACACTGCCTGTAATACATATGCTCATGCCTGTAACACCTCTTCAGTCAGTTTCTTCACGACAACACTGACGCAGTTTCCTCCAAAGGCGAAGGAATTGCTGAGTGCGTAGTCATATTCCATGGGTATGGCTTCTGTAGGCAGGACAATATTTTGACTATGCTCCATGGGCTGCTGCAGCTCAAAATTCGGAATCACATATTGCTCATACAATGCGGTAATGGTAGCTGCTAATTCAACAACTCCTGCAGCGGATAAAGTATGGCCCGTTAAAGACTTGATTGAAGAGACATAAACGGGTGACTCGGATTTCGCGCTTACGAATGTCTCCTCTATCGCGAGCAGCTCCATGGAATCATTGGTTGAAGTACCTGTGCCGTGCCCATTAATATAAGCGATTTGCTCCGAAGCAACGCCGGCCTCCTTCATAGCTCTTTGCATAGCCAGCTTTGCTCCAAGCCCCTCCGGATGAGGTGCAGTTATATGGTAAGCGTCATTGCTGATGCCATATCCTAAAAGCTCCCCCAGAATTGGAGCGCCGCGATTCACGGCGTACTCATATTCTTCGACGATCAGAAATACGGAGGCGTTGCCAAGTCCTACGCCATCACGATTTTCCGAGAACGGCTGGGAGCCGATGCTTCCCAATGCACCCAGACTGCTGAAGCCGGAATGCTGCATCAGTGTAATCGTCTCGACTCCTCCAAGCAGGACAACCTTATGATCGTTGTATTTAATAAGGTCGAGTGCTGTTCCTGCAGCGATTCCTCCGGCGGAGCAAGAAGAGTCGCATACGGTGATTTTGCCATTGATCGGGATAGCCCGTTGAACGTATTGAGAGAATTTTTCACCGAAGAGGCTGTCTTCCTCAGAGAAGGTTCTGTAAAGAAAAGTGTTCGTATCTTCGGTCGAGGTGGCGTACACTAAACCAACCTGGTGTTTGATTTCGGCCAGATCATGCACAGTTAGCGCTGAATTTTTCATTGCTTCCTTGAGAGAATCCAGACCATATTCGTTAAAGTCGATCAGTGTTTTGGTTCTGATTTTGTCATGATCCATTTGCGTAGTGCGTTCAAGCGTCTCGACGGAAATCACTCTGAGCTGCTGTCTCGTCTGTGTGGTGTGGCGAAGCTCCTTTTTAAACTGCTCGTAGTTGTTGGCAAATGCACACTGCACGCCAATTCCGGTAACGACCGCTCTGGCTTTATTTTGATTATGATTTGTATTAGGCACGTTTAACCCCATCCTTTTTGACGACGAGATAGATTAGAAAAATTCCAGTACATAGAAATGCAGTGAAGTATCCTGAATATTTCAGGAACTCACCGGATGACAAGCCGAACATGACTTCTGATTTGTTGAACATGACGATCCAGCTAGTCGGAAAGAAGGCAGATATTTGCTGTAAAATAGTCGGCATAATTTCACGCGGCCAGAGCTGACCACTGAGCATACCAAGCGGCAGCACCACTACAGGGAGCAGGCTGAACCCGATCTTCGCATTTTTAGATACCGCTACAATAATCTGGCCAATAATTGCAAGGCACGCTACATAGAGGATGATTCCAACGTTGATATGTAAAAAATGCGGCGCAGTCACTTTAACTCCGATTAAGAAGTTGATAAAGCCATGACCGATAACAAATTGCACCATTCCGATCAGGACGAACAGGATCGTAGATTGAATGTAATAGACCATGGATGCGATAGGACTAACCAAAATTCTTTCATAAATTCCACGTTCCTTGTCCTTCAGAAAGATGAGGGAGATGGAAATGAGCAGAAAGAAAATGTCAAAGGCAAGAACATTAATGAGCCCTACGTATGTATCCTTTGCTTTGCTGCCTTCATATTGCTCTGCGATCGTAAAGCTGCTCTGCTCCAATCGTTCAAGCGCCGCGCTAAACTCGTTGATATCGTCAAAGGATATCCCGGCGATGGTTTTGGTAGCAGAGAGGAAGCTGTTGAGCTTCAGCTTGAGCGGGATAGAGTTTCCGTCATCGGTCAATGAGTAGCCGCGAATTTTGGCATAGCTCATATTTTTCATCACATCCTGCTGCAGCCCCTGCTCAATGACGATAGCGTATTGCACTTCGTTCTTGATCAGTCTATCCTCGACCTCTTTGACAGTATTTGATTTTTCAACAAGCACATTGCTTTTGCTCAGCTGCTCTATTAGCAGCCTGGATAGCTCATCGTTGGATTGATCCATGACACCAATGCGATATTGAAAATTGCTCTGATACTGCTGGTAGGTTGTGTAGATATGAACTGCGGGCAGACACAGTATGAGAAGAAACATGATCCAGTTGCGGCTGATGCGATAGAGATAGAAGTTAAATATCTTCATTGACTTGAACTCCTTTATATTTGCTCAGCATCGCCAGGGATACCAGAATGCCTGTAGTAATGACTAGCAGGATGGTGAAGGCATAAGGCAGCAATATTTCATTCTGATAAATGTAGGTAAAATACAGTGTCTGAATGTAGGTTACCGGCGAGATGAAGCTGAAATATCCCAGATCGATACGATAATAGCCTCCGGCAACAAAGATCATGACAGGTATCCCGATGTTGATGATTAAATTCAGGAGCTTGCGGTTGTTAATATAGACCCCGAGCAGCAGCCCAAGCACGTTAAAAAACATGGAGCCCAGCAGAGTAATCAGAAAAATAATGTACATATGCTCGCCAAAATACACATTAAACACGAATTTGGAGAACAGGATGACGATGGATGCCTGGGCAAAGGAAACGAGTACGCCGGCAGTAAACAGGCTGATGACAGTAATGATCGGAGGAATTGGCGATATGCGCAGCTTTACTCCGAGATTTCCCTTGAAATCCTGATGAACATTGTTAATTGAAAAAGAAAGTCCGTAGAACAGCACGAGCACGGTCATTGTAATGCCGTAGTAATTCATAGCTGTTGTTTTAGGCTGCCCCGAGATATCGGAATCGGAAATAAGCTGCTCAAATACGTATTGATGGCCGTTTTCCTTTTGAGGCATGATTTCATAAGCCAGCCGGATGGAATTTGTCGCATCCGTTAACGTAGACAGGGTAACGGCGACAATGCTTTGCTCGACCGTATCCTTCTCGCTGTACAGCACGCTCAGTTCCACGGCCTCACCGCTTCCCATCAGGCGATCCGTATCGTCAGGTACGATAAGCACCGCTGTGTACGTTCCTTCGCTTAATCTTTGACGCGCTTCTGCTTCACTGGCCACTTCGGTAACTTGCAGCAGCTCCTTCACCTCATCGTCGGCGAAAAAGCCTTCCAGACTAGGCTTGTATTGCCCGCTGCCCACTCCGTACACGACACCGATTGGAACGTGCTTGACAGGCTTGGGATTGTAAATGGAAGAGAGCGATGTTCCTAAAATACCGATCAGCAAAATCGGAAGAGCAATCAAGTTAATGAGTACGGTCTTCTCCATGAACATTTTTTGAAAGAAATTCGCTATTAAGACTCCGAAGCTTCTCATCATCAAACTCCTAATCCATAAATTTTCGCTGCCGTGGCGTTAACCAGTCTGAACAGCGTTACCTGTCAGATTGTTACCGGTCAGCTCAAGAAATGCGCTTTCCAGGGTGACATCTGATAGCTGAATTCTTTTGATTCGATGATTGAAATTCGTCTTTAGAGAAATAAGCTGGTTGAAGGAGTCGTCAGCTTCATTCGGAACCTTGATCTCGACCTCTGTCTCTGAGCGAAACGTAGCTCTCTCTTTGAATTCGGACAATAGCTGTTTTTTTTCTGCATCTTCAAGCGGTTCATGGAAAATGATGCTCAGCAGTTCGTTCCCGTTATCCCGCTTGAGCTGCTCCATATCTCCGGAATAGAGGATCTCCCCGTTGTTAATGATGACGACCTGATTGCAGATCGCTTCAATTTCTTCCATGTAGTGAGATACGTAGATGACGGTTTTTCCTTGCTGCTTCAGCTCTTGAATCGATTCAAGAATATAATTGCGGGATTGAGGGTCAACGCCTACCGTAGGCTCGTCCATGATGATGAGCTGCGGATTGTGCACAATGCCGCATGCAATATTAAGGCGTCTCTTCATACCGCCGGAAAATTTGGCGGGCTTGTCCTTGGCTCTGTCTGACAGCTGAACGAATTCCAGCGCCCGATCGACATGCTCGGCGAGCTCTTTTCCTTTAAGTCCGTATATTGCTCCGAAAAACTTTACATTTTGATACGCTGTTAAATTTTCAATAATCGCCAGATCCTGTGGAACGTAACCGATCATTTTCTTAATTTCCTTGTGATGGGTTTTTGTGTTCAGTGAACCGACCTCAATCATGCCTTCGGATAATTTAAGCAGGCCGATAATGAGCTGAATCAGGGTTGATTTCCCGGCTCCATTCAGGCCAAGAAATCCGGCGACATTATTCTCCTTGATGCTGAAGCTGATGTTGTTTAGTACTTTACGGGATTTGTCATAGGCAAAATGAACATCCTTGATATTCAACATATCCATGTCGCAAGGCTCCTTAGAATCTTCTGAATTATTGATGCTGATTAATCAGTTGCTTTTCTTGGATTTTATCGGCAAGCGCCCGGATCGTTACAAATGCACCGGAATCTCCTTCAGACAATTCAATGTTGAAGTGACGCTTTACCAATACAGCCAGCTCTACAGCATCAACTGAGTCCAGTCCGTAATTCTCCACATCCTCGTTATCAAAAAGGGGGTCATCCATTCCTAAATGGCCGATTTCGTCCAGGTCCAGCTCAAGCTCCTCAATAATCAGGTCACGCAATTTAGCTTGTAATTCGTTCATTACTCATACTTCCTTTCAAATGGGTTTTATGGTTATAGACTATGAAGTCTGTAAACATCGTGGTGTGGTCGATATGCTCCCATGTTCTTGAGAACACGCCTATTTCTGTAAACTCCAACGATAAGGGCTCCTCAGTAAACAAGATATAATCCTGATCTTCAGGGCTCTTGTAGTAAAGCAGCAGTCCCTTCTCCGGATGCCGGCAAACCTTGAGTCTTGCGGAACTCTGCAGGTACTGAATTTCCTTGATAGAATAGTCTGCCTGTCTTTGAGGTACAAATAGCGACATGCTTATATTTTGTAGCGGGCCGAACAGTGCGATTTCGTGCGGGTACACGATAATGATGCCGCTTTGAAAAGGCAATCCCGGCGCATTGAGATTCTCAAGAGCAACCTCCAGCACCACAGCTTCATCGTTTCTGCCATCATGCTTCCACAGCATTTGAAAAGCTTCATTCTCCGAGACCCATGTGTCTGCCTTGTGGAGTGAGCTATGGGTAATGCTCAGCGCTTTGTCATCCAGCTGCCAGCTCACATTGGCCTCGTTGAGTGTTTGGACTTGCTGCTGCGGAGAATGGGCGGGTTTTTGGAGACCGGGCGTCCCGGAGGGCTGCTCCGCCTCTCTCTCCAGATATTGGAGGATCAACTCGCGCATATGCATCAGCAGACTTCGCTCCAGCCCGGTGTATTGCTCAAGGAGAGAGGCGGAGCCCTCAGAGCCAGCGAGACTGATCGGAATTTTTGCCTTCAATGCCTGAAAGGATGATATTAGCTCTTCAAAATATGAGGTATCGATGTCGAGAGACTTCAATACATGATGAAGTATTTTGAAATAGGTGTTTTTATGGTTGAATTTCATGAAGAACAGCTTGATCTGCTCGGCTTTGCTGTCATGCTGTGCGATCATTTCTTCAAATTCATGATTTTTATACGAATCTATGTATTTGTTGAGAATGTGAAGATTAGCTCCAAAGATAAGCTTTGTATTGTTGCTATGGACAGGCGATAGCTGTTGAATAGACCAGAAGTAAGGCTCGGATGTCGTTTGAAAGTGAGAAAAGAATAACTGATTGGATTCATGCAAAATGCCCCAGGGAATGATGAAGTCCTCATAAAGCGTGCTGGAGCCGTTTTTTAAATGCAAATTGTCGAGTATGTAGTAACGTCGAGTCGTTTCGTCGCAGCCTTTGATAATGAAATAATGTTCACTATGCTTGGTCTGGTACGAGGCATTGTAGTAGATGTTGAATATATTCCCCGGAATGATGAGGCGTGCCTTTTCGTTAATCCTGCTGTTAATCTCTGCATAGAACTGACCCTCGCTGGTGTAATAGACCTTCTCTGCCACAACATTGAAAAAAGGGGAGAGAACGCTTGCATTGCTGTCCAGCATAAAGTCATCATTTTCCGTTGCAGCTATGCTCTCCGGGAAAAAGGTCCAGTTCAAGAACATGGCCTGAAGGAAATTGTTGAAATACGAGCTGTGATAAGACTTCAGGGCTATTGACCACGCGCGGAAAAAACAGTTCACTTCATGCCACGAATAATCATCCTCGTAGTTAGGCCTGAGCTCTTTAATCATGAATGATCCGACTCCTCTATATTTGTGCAATCGTTTGTCTATAATCTATCATTTGGAACATATATTTTCAATATTTTTCTTTCGAAGAATAATAATTCAAATTAACCATATTTACCCTATTAACAATACAAATATTTGTCATAAAATAACCTATCTCGGAAATTGTATTTTCATAGGGAATTCGGATTCTAGGATGGAATCTCTAGTTTTGTCATTGTATGATAAAATTGGAACCTTGGTAGGATGGATGATTAAAAAGTCTTTAATTCGCGGTATAACTACAGTTTAGATAAAAATTATCGAAGGGAAGAAAAGTATAATGAAGCTTATTGTTACCGGAGCGACAGGGCAGCTTGGAGGTCTCGTTGTACAGCATCTGCTTAAAAAGGTGCCGGCAGCTCAAATCGTTGCGGTCGCACGCAATCCTGAAAAGGCCTCTGCACTTAAGGAGCTTGGTATTGAAGTCCGTCGGGGAGATTATAATTGTCCGGATTCTCTTCTCACTGCATTTGCAGGTGGAACCAGACTGCTCTTTATCTCAAGTCCAGATATGGACAATCCATTGCGTGTCGTTCAGCATGCCAATGTTATAAAAGCCTCCCGGGATGCAGGAATCAAGCACATAGCCTACACCAGCTTCGCTTTTGCAGAGGATAATCCATTCGCTCTTGTTCATCTGGCTACCGAGTATGCAATTCGTACGACGAACATTCCATACACCTTTTTGCGTAACGGTGGCTATACAGAGTTTTTTATCAATCCGTCACTAAAAGCAAGCGTAGAAAACGGAACGATCATTACAAATACAAATAAAGGAAAAGTGAATTCGGTTAGCCGCAGTGATCTGGCCCTTGCTGCCGCAACAGTTCTGACAGAGGATGGACATGAGAACAAGGAATACACCCTTGTTTCCAATAGTCCCTGGAGCTTTGAGGATTTGGCTGAAATTATTTCCGAGGCTTCTGATAAAAAGGTGGTCCATCAATCCGTTTCCTTCGAAGAAGAGAAGCGCATACTTGTT
>RCUU01001317.1_pt1 | contig 12034 bp, 8 predicted proteins | sample 2166211 | NCBI WGS metagenome assembly RCUU01 (sample SAMN09932620, study PRJNA488358) | compost metagenome | feature: garden; material: soil; isolation source: compost soil in phenylacetic acid-enriched culture | place: Germany: Experimental Botanical Garden Goettingen | collected 2016-01-27
GTTCGGAATAGCCCTGGCACCAGAAGATGTCGGAAGACAGGGTCGGCGGCAGGAAGCGCGCCTTCTGCATCTCAGTGCCGAAACGCATGATCACCGGGGCGACCATCTTCAGCCCCATGGGCACGACCCGTGGGCAGCCGGCCGCGGCAATCTCGCTCTGGAACAGGAAGCGCTCGGTCGGCGTCCAGCCCGGGCCGCCGTATTCGGCCGGCCAGTCCGGTGCGGCCCAGCCGCGCACATACAGCTTCTTCTGCCAGCGGCGCTGGCCTTCCTTGTCCAGGTAGCCGTTCTTCGACTGCGCCATCATCTCGCGCAGCTCGGCGTCGTAGGCCTCGGCGATCCAGGCGCGGACTTCCTCGCGAAAGCGCTGCTCCTCGGCGGAATACTCAAGATTCATGGGCAGCCTCCCCGGCCAGTTCGGCATAACGACGCAGGTGATGGTCGATCGAGCCGAACTGCTGCTCGATCACGGTCGCGCGCTTGAAGTAATGCCCCACCGCCAGTTCCTCGGTGATGCCCATGCCGCCGTGGACCTGCACCGCGCCCTGGCCGACCGCCCTGAGCGCCTTGCCGATGCGCACCTTGGCGGCGCTGGCGGCCCGTGTGCGCTCGCGCGCCGGAGCGTCGAGCTTCATCGCCGCCAGCCAGGTCAGCGCCGAGGCCTGTTCGATATGGATATGCATGTCCACCATGCGGTGCTGCAGGGCCTGGAACGAGCCGATCGGCACGCCGAACTGCTTGCGCTCCCTGGCGTAGGCGACGGTGTCGGCGAGCATCTTCTGCATCACCCCGACCGCCTCGGCGCACAGTGCCAGCACGGCTTCGTCGAATACCGCTTCGAGCAGCTGCAGGCCCTTGCCCTGCTCGCCGATCAGTGCGGAAACCGGCACGCGGGCGTCGTCGAACCAGACTTCCGAGGCCCTTCCACCATCGACGGTGGGGTAATCCTGGGTGCGGATGCCGGCGCTGTTCCTGTCCACCAGCAGCAGGCTGATGCCGTCGCGGTCGCGGCGCTCGCCGGCGCTACGCACGCTCACCAGCAGGTGGGTCGCCCACGGCGCGCCGAGCACCACGGTCTTGTGGCCGCTCACCACGTAAGCGTCGCCGTCGCGCCGCGCGCGGGTCTCGATGTCGTGCAGGCAATGCCGGCTGCCGGTCTCGCCCTGCGCCCAGGCGATGCGCACGTCGCCGGTCATGATGGCGGGGATGATCCGCTCGGCCAGTTCGCCGCCGGCACGCTTGAGCAGCCCGCCGCCGATCACCACGGTGGACAGGTAGGGCTCCAGCACCAGGGAGCGGCCGAAAGCCTGCATGACGATCTGGTTCTCGATGGCACCGCCGCCGAGACCGCCAAGGGACTCGGGGAAGGTCGCCGAGAGAATGCCCAGCTCGCCGGCGAACGCCTGCCAGCATTCGGGGCGCCAGCCCTGCGGCGAAGCCACGGCCGCCATGCGCCGGTCGAAGCCGTACTGCTCGTCCAGATAGCGCGCGAGCATGTCGCGCAGCATCTGCTGCTCATCGCTGAATTGGAAATCCACCGCGCTTTCCTCCATGGGTACCCAGGCATCGTTAGACGTAGGGTGGAAAACGCGAAGCTTTTCCACCATCCAGCCGGCACCATGGTGGACGTGAAAAGACGACGTCCACCCTACGAAACCACGGCGCGCGGGGTCTCCGTCACTCCGCCCAGGCGGCGGCAACCTGCAGGCGTTCGCGGCACTCGGCGACCATGCGCTCGATCAGTTCGGCGCAGGTCGGAATGTCCTGGATCAGGCCGACGCACTGGCCGGCGGTGACGATGCCGTCGTTCGGCTCGCCGGCTTCCAGCGCGGCGCGGCCACGGGCGCCGGCGACCAGGTGGCGGATGTCCTCGAACTTGGCGCCGCCCTTGCGCTCGATGCCGACCACCTCGTCGGAGATGGAGTTCTTCAGCACCCGCGCGGTGTTGTGCAGGGTGCGGAAGATCAGGTGGGTGTCGCGCTCGCTGGCGCTGACCAGCGCCTGCTTGATGTTCTCGTGGATCGGCGCTTCCTGGGTGGCGCAGAAGCGCGTGCCCATGTTCACGCCCTCGGCGCCCAGCGCCATGGCGGCGGCCATGCCACGGCCGTCGGCGATGCCGCCGGAAGCAATCACCGGGATGTCCAGCTTGCGTGCCGCCAGCGGGATCAGCACCAGGCCGGGAACATCGTCCTCGCCCGGATGGCCGGCGCACTCGAAGCCGTCGATGGAGATGGCGTCGACACCGAGGCTCTGCGCCTTCAGCGCATGACGAATGGCCACGCACTTGTGGATCACCTTGAGGCCGGCAGCCTTCGCGCGGGCGATGTGCTCGCCGGGGTTGTTGCCGGCGGTTTCGAGGATTTTCACGCCGCTCTCGATAATCACGTCGAGGTACTTGTCGTAGGGCGGCGGATTGATCGACGGCAGAAGGGTGATGTTCACGCCGAAGGGCTTGTCGGTCATCGACCGGCAGCGCTCGATCTCGCGCGCGAGGTCCTCGGGCGTCGGCTGGGTCAGCGCGGTGAGGATTCCCAGGCCGCCGGCATTGGAGACCGCCGCGGCCATCTCGGCGCGGCCGACCCACATCATGCCGCCCTGGATGATCGGGTACTGGATGCCGAGCATTTCCGTGATACGGGTTTTCATTGTTCTGCTACCTCGAGATTCTGGGCCGGCGACGGGCAGTCGATGTCCAGCCGGTTCAACGCTTATTGACTGGACGATGCGGGAAACTTCGCCCAGGCAGACCACCCTGATCGGGTGGTCCGGGGCCTGTCCGTCAGTGCCAGGTGGCGCGCGTCAGGCCGCGCCGTCGGTTTTCCGCGCCAGCGGCCACTGGAACAGCGGCGGCTCCTTGCGCAAGAAGCGCGCGGACGCCTCGGCCAGGTATGGGGAGGACATCGCCACCGCCTGGGCGCTGGCTTCGCCATCCAGCTGGGCGGCCAGATCGTTCTCCAGCGAGCGCGCCAGCAGGCGCTTGGTCATGCCGAAGGCGGCTGGCGACAGGTTGGCCATGGCCCGTGCCAGTTCCTCGGCGCGGGCATGGAAGCGGTCCACTGGCAGCACTTCGAGGGCGATGCCCAGTTGCAGGGCTTCCTGCGCCGGGACCTCGCGGGCGGAATAGATGATTTCCTTGGCCTTCTGCAGGCCGACGATGCGCGGCAGGGTGTACGACGCGCCCAGGTCCGGCGCCAGGCCGAGGCGGGCGAAGGCCATGCAGAAGCGCGCGCGCTCCGAGGCGATGATGAAGTCGGCGGCCAGGGCGATGCTGAAACCGGCGCCGAAGGCCACGCCATCGACCGCGGCGATGATCGGCTTGTCGAAATCAGCCATGGCCAGCAGCAGGCGGTTGTTCTCCTCCATGCGCTTGCGTACGTCCGACGCCTCCGTGCGACCGCCCTGCATGTTGCCGACGTCGCCGCCGGAGCAGAAGTCGCTGCCGGCGCCGCTGAGCAGCACGGCCCGGACCTCGGGGTTGCGGCGCAGGCCGTTCAGCGTGTCGAGCAGCTCGGCGAACATCTGCACGTTCAGCGCGTTCTTGCGCTCGGGGCGGGCCATGACCAGCCTGGCGAGGCCGTTGTCGATGGAAAGCTCGATGGTTGTCAGGGTCATCTCGTTCGTCATCCTGGCTTGCTGGAGAAGTCCGCCGGTAGAACGGCAGGGAAGTTCGCTGGCGTTCGCGCGACCCCGAACGGGCGCCGCGCGAATCGCGTTAGCAGCTTAGAAGTTGCTGCCCGGACCGCCACCGCAGTACAGGGTCTGGCCGGACAGGTAGTTGGATTCCGGCAGGCAGAACAGCACCACCGCACCGGCAGCCTCTTCCGCCTTGCCCGCACGACCCAGCGGGATAGCGGTGCTGGCCGCATCGAGACGCGCCTGCTGTACGCCGACCTTGATCTCGCGGCCTTCGATATTGACGGTCTTGCTGGCGTCGCCGGCCAGCGCCTGGGTCAGGCGGGTGTCGATCAGGCCGAAGGCGACGGCGTTGACGTTGACCTTCAGGCGGCCCCACTCCTTGGCCAGGGTCTTGGTCATGCCGAGGATGCCAGCCTTGGCCGAGGAGTAGTTGGCCTGGCCGGCGTTGCCGCCAGCGGCGCCGGAGGAGATGTTGACCACCTTGCGGAACACTTCCCGACCTTCGGCGGCTTCGGCCTTGGCGGCGGCGCTGATGATCGGCTGGGCGGCGCGCAGGATGCGGAACGGCGCGGTCAGGTGGCAGTCGATGATGGCGGCCCACTGCTCGTCGGTCATCTTCTGGATCACGTTGTCCCAGGTGAAGCCGGCGTTGTTGATGATGATATCGATGCCGCCGAAGCTGTCGACAGCAGTCTTGACGAAGCGCTCGGCGAAGTCGGCGGCGGTCACGCTGCCCACGCAGGCGACGGCTTCACCACCGGCGGCGCGGATTTCCGCGACCACTTCGTCGGCCGGAGCCTGGTCGAGGTCGTTGATCACCAGCTTGGCGCCGAACGCGGCCAGCTGCACGGCGACTTCACGGCCGATGCCACGGCCGGAGCCGGTGACCAGGGCAACCTTGCCTTCGAGTTTCTTGCTCATTTGTTTCTCCTCTAAGTTCAGACGGCCGGAGCCGGACAGTTCGATTGCGACCGCCGGATGCTGCGTAGTGCGTGGCTGCGCAGCATCCTGGCGATTGCAAATTGGTCTGGGTGTAACCGCCGACCTCAGTTGAGGGCGCGGGTCCTGCCCTTCCAATAGGGTTCGCGCAGGTCGCGCTTGAGAATCTTCGCCGCGCCGGAAAGCGGCAGGGAGTCGCGGAACTCCACGGTCTTCGGGCACTTGTAGCCGGCGATGAATTCGCGGCAGTGGGCGCGCAGTTCGTCCTCGCTGGAGGTGGCGCCGGGCTTGAGGGTGACCACCGCGTGCACCGCCTCGCCCCACTGCTCGCTGGGGATGCCGATCACCGCGCACATGGCCACCGCCGGGTGCTTGGACAGGGCGTTCTCGACCTCGGCCGAGTACACGTTCTCGCCGCCGGTGACGATCATGTCCTTCACCCGGTCGACGATGAAGATGTAGCCCTCGTCGTTCATGTGTGCTGCGTCACCGGTGCAGAACCAGCCGTCCTTGAAGGAGTTGGCGGTTTCCTCCGGCTTGTTCCAGTAGCCCAGCATCACCGACGGCCCCTTGATCAGGATTTCGCCGACGCTGCCGCGCGCCACCTCGTTGCCGTTCTCGTCGGCAATCTTCAGCTGCAGGCTGCAGACAGCGCGGCCAGCGGCCCGGTAGAGGCCGTTGGCGCGCCCGGCGGGCCCATGGTTCTCGGCCGGGTTCAGGGTGACCACGCCGCAGTTCTCGGTCATGCCGTAGGCATGCACGAACTCGATCCCGGGCGGCAGCATTTCCATGGCCTTTTCCAGGGTGGCGGCATTGATCGGCGCGGCGCCGTAGCTGATGCGCTTGAGGCTGCCGAGGTCGTATTCGGCGAAGCGCGGATGCGCCAGCAGCATCTGCAGCATGGTCGGCACCAGGATCGCCTCGGTGACGCCTTCGCGCTGGATGGTTTCCAGCACCAGGGTCGCATCGAAGCCGGGAATGTAGACGCTCGGCGCACCGACCAGCAGGCGCCCGACGACGTAGGCCATGCCGGCGACATGGAACATCGGCGAGGTCACCAGGGCGAGGGAGTCGCGCGGTGTGGGCAGGGCGGCCAGGCGCATCAGCATGGCGCTCCAGAGCACCCGGTGGGACATCATCACGCCCTTGGGCAAGCCAGTGGTGCCGCCGGTGTACATGATCACCGCCAGGTCGTCGGCGCTGCCGCCGATGTCTTCCACCGGCGCCGAATCGGCGATCAGCCGCTCGAACGAGTGCATGCCGGCCGGCGCTTCGCCGTCGCCGGCATGGATCAGCAGCGGCTTGTGCCGGGCGCGGGCGAGGATGTCTTCGACCAGCGGCAGGTGGTGGTCGTCGACGATCAGGTAGCGGGTGTCGCAGTCGTCCAGCGAATAGACGATCTCCGCCACGCTCCAGCGGGTATTCACTGGGTTGAGCACCGCCCCGGCCCACCATCCGGCCAGCATGTACTCCTGGTAACGGTCGGAGTTGAGCGCCAGCATGCCGATACGTTCGCCAGCCTGCACTCCCAGGCTGCGCAGGCCGGTGGCCAGCCTCGCGACGCGCTCCCCCAGCTCACGGAAACTGCGGCGGCGGCCACGATAGATGGTGGCCACCCGCTCCGGGGTTATCTGCATGGCAATATGCAGACCTTGGGTCAACTGCATGAAACACCTCTTTATTTTTGGTCTAGTGATGAGGCGCACCGGTGGATGCGCCGTTGGGGGCTTCAGTTCACGGCCTTCGCCCGGTCCTTCCAGTAGGGCTCGCGCAGGTCGCGCTTGAGGATCTTGCCGACCCCGGAGAGCGGCATGGACGTGCGGAACTCCACGGACTTCGGACACTTGTAGCCGGCGATCAGCCCGCGGCAGTGCGCACGCAGTTCGTCCTCGCTGGCCACCGCACCCGGCTTGAGCGTGACCACCGCGTGCACCGCCTCGCCCCACTGCTCGTGAGGAATGCCGATCACCGCGCACATGGCCACCGCCGAGTGCTTGGCCAGGGCGTTCTCGACCTCCGCCGAGTACACGTTTTCCGCGCCGGTGACGATCATGTCCTTGACCCGGTCGACGATGAAGGTGAAGCCCTCCTCGTCCATGTATGCCGCGTCGCCGGTATGCAGCCAGCCGTTGCGCACGGCCTTGGCGGTCTCATCGGGATTGTTCCAGTAACCAAGCATCATGGTCGGGCCGCGGACGATGATCTCGCCGACTTCGCCGCGCGGCACTTCGTTACCCTGTGCGTCGACGATCTTCATTTGCATCCCGCGCACGGTGCGCCCGGCCGAACGGTGCAGGCCCCTGGCCCGCGCCTCGGCGTTGTGACCTTCCGGAAGGTTGAGGGTGACGAGAGGGGCATTCTCGGTGAGCCCGTAGGCATGCAGGAACTCGATGCCGGGGAGCACCTGCATGGCCAGGTCCAGCACCGTCGCGTTGATCGGCGAGGCGCCGTAGCTGATGCGCTTGAGGCTGCTCAGGTCGTAGTCGGCGCGCTGCGGATGCTCCAGCATCATCTGCAGCATGGTCGGCACCAGGACGACTTCGCGAATACGCTCGCGCTCGATGGTCTGCAGCACCTGCAGCGGATCGAAATACGGCAGGTAGACGTTCGGCTCGTTGGTGATGATCCGCGAAATGACGAAGGACATCGCCGCCAGGTGGAACATCGGCGCCACATGCAGCGCCACGGAATCCTCGACCAGCGGCAGCACGGTCATGCGCAGCATTGGGTTGAGCCACATGCTGCGATGGGTGTGCATGACGCCCTTGGGGAAGCCGGTGGTGCCGCCGGTGTACATGACCATGGAGAGGTCCTCGCCGCCGTGCCAGGTGTCCTCCATCGGTGCCGACTCGGCGATCAGCCGCTCGAAGGAATGCATGCCGGCCGGCGCCTCGCCGTCGCCGGCGTGGATCAGCACCGGCTTGCGCCTGGCGCTGGCGAGGATGCCTTCGACCAGCGGCAGGTGATAGTCGTCGACGATCAGGAAGCCGGTGTCGCAGTCGTCCAGCGAGTAGACGATCTCCGCCACGCTCCAGCGGATGTTCACCGGGTTGATCGCCGCGCCCATCCACCAGCTCGCCAGCATATATTCCTGGTAGCGGTCGGAGTTCAGCGCCAGCATGCCGATGCGCTCTCCGCCGCGCAGCCCAAGGCCACAGAAGCCGGAAGCCAGGCGCGCGACGCGCTCGCCCAGTTCGCGATAGGTTTTCCGCCGCTCGCCGAAGACGGTGGCGATACGGTCGGGATTCATCTGCATGGATACATGCAGGCCTTGGGTCAGGTGCATCGGGCTACCTCGTCGTGCCGTCGGAGTTTCTGCGGGCACCGGCATTTCAGGCGCCGGTGAATTTCGGGGTACGTTTCTCGACGAAGGCCTTGCGGCCCTCCAGGCGATCGCGGCTGTCGCGCAGCAGGCCCCAGTGCAGGTTGGCCTGGGCGATGAAATCGCGCGGGTCGAGGTGGGTGGTCTCCACCGCCAGCTTCTTGATCGACTGCACCGCCAGCGGACCGTTGGCGGCGATCTTCGCGGCCAGATCCAGGGCCAGCGGCAACAGGCGCTCGCGGGGCACCAGGTCGCTGATCAGGCCGATGCGCAGGGCCTCGGCGGCATCGATCGGCTCACCGGTCAGGGCCATCTTCATGGCGTGGGCTGCCGGCACTGCGCGCAACAGGTATTGCACGCCACCGACCGCGGGGATGCTCGCCACCCTGGCCTCCGGCAGGGCGAACGATGCGCCTTCGGCGGCAATGCGCAGGTCGCACTGCAGGGCCAGCTCCAGGCCGCCGCCCAGGCAGTAGCCGTTGACCGCGGCGATCACCGGCTTCCAGATTTCCAGGTTGCTGAGGTCGATCAGCCGCGTATAGCCGCCCTCCTCGGCCTCCGCCTCGCGGCTCTTCAGCACGCTGGTGGCGAAGCCACTGGCCGGCAGCAGCGACGCCTTGAGGTTGGCGCCGGTGCAGAACGACCGTTCGCCGCTGCCGGTAAGGACGATGGCACGGATCTGCTCGTCGTCCTGGCAGGCCACCAGCGCCTTGCGCAGGTGATTGAGATCACCGATGGTCAGGGCGTTGAGCGACTCCGGCGCATCGAGAGTGATCACCGCGATGTGGCCGTCGATCTGGAATTGAATAGCCATGCCGATGCTCTCCTGGTTCGACAACGGATGCCGGTCTGCGCCGGATATTGGTGGCTAGTAGAGCAACAGGAGCATGCGCCACAGCCACCCGCGTCGGGTGGAAGCGCCGGAGTCGCGTGCCAGAGCCTGCAGGGAGTCGAGATGACCCCTCTGCAGGAGATTCTCTGCGGTACACTCCGCTGATCTTGAGACTGAATTCGCTTGGATCGCTCATGGAAAAACAACAAGAACCAGGCGCAGCGCGCCCCGTTTTCTCCCCTGCCCGTGCGCTGCACCCGATCGACAGCAGCAAGCTGATGCCGCCACGCAGCACCGCCCGCATCGTCGCCCGCGAACGTCTGCTCGAACAGCTGCTGGAAGCGCGTCGGCGCCGCTGCATCGTGCTGAAAGGGCCGGCCGGCTGGGGCAAGACCACCGTGCTGCTGTCCTGGCGGCAGAAGCTGATCTCCTTCGGCTTCGACGTCGCCTGGCTGACTCTCACCCAGGACGACAACGACCTCACCCGTTTCCTCGACTACCTGCTCGCCAGCCTCGCCCATCTCTCGCCAGAGATCGTCCGCGATGCCTCCCTGCTGGAAGGCAGCGGTATCGACCGCGAAGGCATCGAGCGCACCGTAGTCACCCTGGTGCGCGGCATCGCCAGCCACCCGCGCGAAGTGGTGCTGGTGCTCGACGACCTGCATGCCCTCACCGACACCGCCATCCACGAAGCCCTGCAATGGCTGCTCGACTACGCACCGGCCAACCTGCACCTGGTCCTGGCCTCGCGCAGTTCGGTGCCGTTGTCGCTGGCGCGGTTGCGCAGCCAGGACCTCGCACTGGAGCTGAATCTGCGCGACCTGCGTTTCACCCCGGAGGAATCGGAGCAGTTCCTCAAGGCGCAACTGGGCGACATCGACGCCCGCGACGCCCGCCTGCTGCACGACCTCAGCGACGGCTGGATCGCCGGCCTGCAACTGCTTTCCGTGAGCCGCAAGAAGGGCAAGGCCGCCATCCAGTCGCCGGTACAACTGCGCGATACCGAGGCGTTCGCCAGCTTCTTCGAGAGCGAAGTGCTGTCGCACCTGTCGGTGGAGGATGTCGAACTGCTCCTGCACATGGCGGTGTGCAATCGATTCTGCGCCTCGCTGTGCGCCGCGCTGACCGGCCGTGCCGAAAGCGAAAGCGCTGTCGCGGTGCTGCTGGCGCGGCTGGAAAGCGACAACCTGTTCCTCATTCCGATCGACAGCGCCGACCCGGAAACCTGGTATCGCCTGCACCCGCTGCTGCGCGAGAACCTGCTCAAGCACTTCGAATCGCTCAGTGAGGAAGAACAGCGCAGCGTGCATGCGCGGGCGTGGGTATGGTTCCGCGAGCACGATCACCTGGACGAGGCGGTCCGGCATGCCGTGGCCGGCGGCGAAGCGGAGGCGGCGACGCGGCTGGTAGAACGGCGCATGCAGGCGCTCTACGCACAGGGTGACCTGCGCGTGCTCGTCGAACTGATCCGCCAGTTGCCGGTCGAGCAGGTCCGCAAGCACATCGGCCTGCGCATCGTGCAGGCACGCATGCATATTTACGCCCGCGAGTTCGCCGCCTGCATCGAATGCGTGGAACAGATGGAGCGCGACATTCTGCTCGACCATCGGGAAGACCGCTTCCGCCTGGCCCTGGTACGCGCCCTTCTCGCTATCCAGCGCGACGACACCGACAGTGCGCTGGCGTTGCTGCCCGAGCTGATGGACCCGCCGAAGGGAATCGATGCCGCGTCGGTTGGCGGCAGCATCAACCTGCGCTCCTGGCTATGCATGCATCGCGGCGACTATGAGGAAGCACGGCGTATCCAGGTCGAGCGGCCGCCGCTGATGGTCAACGGCGTGCCACTGCTGGGCACCGCGGGCGGGACTCTCCAGGGCCGCTGCCTGGTCGGCCTCAGCTATGCCATGCAAGGCCGGATGAACCAGGCCGAGCGGGTCTATCGCGAAGTGCTCCACGAGGCCGAGCGCGGCGGCAAGGCGTGCGCCGAATCGATGTACATGGCCATCGCGCTGCTCGGCGAAGTGCTGTACGAGATGAACGACGTCGAGGCCGCGCACAAGCTGCTTGCCGACCGTATCGACACCCTCGAGCGGATTTCCATCCCCGACTCGGTGCTGCGGGTGATCGAGGTGCTGTGGAAGGCCGAATGGCGGATCGGCAACCGCCTGGAGTCCAGCGCCTACATGGAGCGCCTCGAGGAGTACGCGACCAAGCTCGGGCTCGACCGTCTGCTGGCCTGCAGCCTGACCTGGCAGTTCCTCTGGAGCCTGCTGCAGGGCGAACGGGCCGACGCCGAAGCCAGGCTGGAACGCCTGAACGACCTCGATGCGCGCCATCCGCATGCCGAGGGCAGCGCGCTGAAGGAAATCTACCTGCTCGCCGAGACCTGCCGCGTCCGCTGGCAGGCCAGCCAGGGCGATCTGAAAGGTGCGGCGCGGCGTCTGGAGCGGCTGATCGAGCGCAGCGAGGGCACCGGGCGGCAACTCGGCACGGCGCGCCTGCTGATGCTCGGCGCAGTGTTCGACAAGCAACTGGGGCAGCTCGATGCGGCTCGCGCCAAGGTCATCGAGGTGTTGCGCTGGGGGCATCGTCTCGGCCTGCTGCGCAGCCTGCTGGATATTCACCCGGCGGCGGCGAACCTGATCGAGGAAGTCACCCGCAGCGAGACACTCGACCCGGTGCTGGCCTTCTATGTCGAGCGTCTGCTGGCCACGCAGCAGCCTGTGCCCGCTGCCGCGCAAGCCCCGGCGCCCGCCGACCCGCGCGCGCGCAAGCCGCTGGCGGCGAGCGTGGAGCCGCTGAAGGAACGCGAGCTGGAAATCCTCCATCTGCTGGCCCAGGCACTGCCGAACAAGAAGATCGCCCGCACCCTCGGCCTGTCGCCGGAAACGGTGAAATGGCACCTCAGCCACATCTACAGCAAGCTCGGCGTGAGCAGCCGCGACGAGGCCGTGGCGCGCATGCGCGACCTGGAAACGGGTCTGGAGGAGTAGCGCGCTCCCCTGTCCAGCTCGCTTCCCCGACGGCAAATCCCAACGCACCGCATCCCGCCACCCGCCATGGGTGGCGTTCCCCCCTTCCTGCTCGCCTACCGTGGCGGCGTGTCGTTCCACGCAAGACCGCCCCATATTCGTACGCAACCAGGAGATAACAATGTCCAACAAAGTATTCGTCGCCGGTGTCGGCATGGTTCCGTTCACCAAGCCCGGGGCCAGCGAAAGCTATGACGTGATGGGCGAGAAGGCCATCCGCCAGGCCCTGGCCGATGCCGGCCTGGACCTTTCCGACATCCAGCAGGCCTATGC
>RCUU01001318.1_pt1 | contig 12032 bp, 11 predicted proteins | sample 2166211 | NCBI WGS metagenome assembly RCUU01 (sample SAMN09932620, study PRJNA488358) | compost metagenome | feature: garden; material: soil; isolation source: compost soil in phenylacetic acid-enriched culture | place: Germany: Experimental Botanical Garden Goettingen | collected 2016-01-27
CCCGGACTTTCCTCCCGCGGCGTCTTCACGCGCGCCGGCGATTGTCTGTCAAACTTTCCGAACAACATTTATATTATACAGACTTGTAACCCGGGGCACAAGTGTGAATAACTGGGAATTTATAAGAAAGCAAAAGGCTCTGTGTTCACCTTTGAAGCATGTACAGCTGTTCCGTATTTGTGCTCGGTCAGCTTGGCGGTTATCCACCCGGCTACCTTTTCCTTCATGATCTTCTCTGCATTGTGTCCCGGATCAATCAGCGTAATTCCGGCCAAAAAAGCGTCTTGTGCCGTGTGATAGTCAATGTCCCCGGTCACGAGCACGTCCGCTCCTTTGAAGATGGCGCTGTTGTAATACTTCGCCCCGGAACCTCCCATTACAGCCGCTTTGCGGATAGGCCGGTTCAAATCCCCAACGACACGCACATGGTCAACCTGGAGTCCGCTTTTAACCGTCTCAACGAATTGACCCAAAGTCACCGGCTCCCTAAGCTTCCCTACCCGGCCCAGCCCGAAACTGCGGCCCTTCAGGTCCATGGAATAGAGATCATAAGCCACTTCTTCGTAAGGATGGGCCTTCAGCATTGCCTGCACGACTTTATTCCGGATCGGCTGTGGCACAATCGTTTCAATGCGGACTTCCTCCGCACGCTCCAGCTTGCCCTGCTCACCAAGGTAAGGGTCAGAACCCTCTCTCGGCATGAAAGTTCCATAGCCTTCAATATTGAAGCTGCAGTGGCTGTAATTGCCGATCCAGCCTGCACCGGCGTTCAGGATCGCATCCAGGACCTTCTGGTGGTGGTCCTCCGGCACAAACACCACCAGCTTGGACAGCTGCTCAGTGTGGATATCCTTAATCGGCGTACCCTCCTGAATCCCCAGAGCTTCCGCCATCCAATCGTTCATGCCGCCTTCAGCCACATCCAGATTTGTATGGCTGATATAGACGGCAATATCATTTTTGATCAGCTTCTCATAGAGCCTGCCCATCGGTGTATCGGTCTGAATTCCCTTGATCGGGCGGAAAATAATCGCATGGTGGGCGATGATCAGATTGCAGCCTTGTGCAATGGCTTCATCCACGACCGCATCATTGACATCAAGCGCCACAAGGACACCGGTGATCTCCTTCTGCAAAGATCCGAGCTGCAGGCCGACATTGTCCCATTCTTCCGCCAAATGTTTGGGGGCAAGCTGCTCCATATATCCGATTACAGTTTGTCCTTTGGCAAACATTCCAGCACCTCCGTTATTTGCTTGATCTGCGCCGTAATCTGGTTGCGCTTCTCCTCGGCTGAAGCCAGCCCGGAGCGTGAGAGCGAGGTCAGAATGCCTTCCAGCTTGGCAATCTCCCCCTGCCATTTGGCGAAGAAAGCGGCATTCGGCGCTTGCAGCAGCCAAGGTCCCATCTCCAGCAGCAGTTCACGGTCACATACCGTTCCTCCGGTCAGCTTCAAATTACGGTACAGCTGCTCATTTGTGATTCCTTCAGCGTCCTCTTCCCTGACTGCGGTCAGAATCTCATAAATCTTGCCGTCTTCTTCCAGAATATGCTCAGCGGTAAGCACCCAGCCATGCTCCAAAAGCCAGCGGCGCAAAATATCCTCTCCTACATTCGGCTGGAGTGCCAGGCTCTTCACGCCTTCAAGCTTGCCGAGGCTTAAGCCCCGGTCCAGAATCGAGGCAATGAGCGAGCCCCCCATCCCAGCAATAGTGATGCAATCGGCTTCCCCCGGCTCCAGCACTTCAAGCCCGTCTCCACGCCTGACGGCGATTACTCTCCCGAGTCCGGCCTCTGCTACGCCCCTGCGGGCAGCTTCGAACGGACCCGGATTTACTTCCCCGGCAATCGCTGACGGTGCCCGTCCGCTGGCTACAGCCGCTACAGGCAGCAAGGCATGATCAGAGCCGATATCGGCGACAATGCTGCCCTGTGGAATCTGCTCCAGCACAAGCTGAAGCCGGTTTGATAATTTATTGTTGTTCATGAGGTCACCCACGTTATCCATTTTTTGCGGAAAATAAACAGCAGAGCAAGTCCTGCCGCTATCTTCAATATCAGTATTAACGAAACCCACTGGGGAAAATCCTGTCTCAGCAGCAATGCGTCAATCTCAGGCATAATCCAGAGCGCAACACCTACGCCCAGATAGACTCCTGAAACCCCGTTCACCCGGTGATGCAGCAGCCAGCTCAGCCACACCATCAGCACGCAGAGCGGCAGATACAGCAGCTCCAGTTCAAGAATGGAGGCATCCGGGCGCTGCTGCCCGAAGAACCCTGCATACAGCAGTGCCCAAAAGGCAAAGCCGCAGAAATGCAAAAGGCTGATCCGCAGGAAAAATCCGAGAACAACCCACAGCAGTCCGCAGCCTGCAATCAGCAGAGGCCTCCAGAAGTCCGGATCGAGATCATGCAGCGCAATAAGCCATAATCCGAAGCCCAGCGTAAGCACGCTTCCAGTCCCTGCCAATATGAGGCTGATCATGTTGTTTCGGTCCCGGTAAATGTATGAATATCCATAACAAACAATCAGGACACAAAGTGCGGTAGCAAGTTGCAATGGCCAGGGAAAAACGCTAAAATAAAGACTAATCAAGAAAATCAAGGAAATAATTCCAAAACCAAACAGCCATATTTTGATGCTTCCCTGCTGAAGATTACGGAACGAGATCGGATTGCTGTCCTTTACCTCAGCCTCATCATCATAGAGGTTGGTCAGGAAATCGCAATACTGCTCCGGCAAAACCTTGCTTCTTCTCCAGTACTGAATTTCTCTTAAAATGATTTCACGTTTTTCCAAATTCAACGGCTCATCCCTCTTTCGGACCTTGGCTCTGGCACTTTTTTTCACTTCAAGCTAAAAGGACCTCCTGCCACCGTGCAGCAGAAGGTCCGGTTCATGACACTATTCGAGGAAATCCTTAAGACGTTTGCTGCGGCTGGGGTGCCGAAGCTTGCGCAGGGCCTTGGCTTCAATCTGGCGAATCCGCTCCCGGGTAACGCCGAACACTTTGCCGACTTCCTCAAGTGTTCTCGTCCGTCCGTCATCCAGGCCGAAGCGCAGACGAAGCACATTCTCCTCACGTTCTGTGAGCGTGTCCAGCACATCCTCCAGCTGTTCCTTCAGCAGCTCATAAGCCGCTGCATCCGCAGGCGCAAGCGCCTCCTGATCCTCAATGAAATCACCCAAATGCGAATCATCCTCTTCACCGATCGGCGTTTCCAGCGATACCGGCTCCTGGGCAATCTTCATGATCTCTCTGACCTTCTCAACCGTCAGCTCCATCTCGGCGGCAATTTCCTCCGGCGACGGCTCACGTCCAAGCTCCTGCAGCAGCTGGCGGGATACCCGGATCAGCTTGTTGATGGTTTCCACCATGTGCACCGGAATCCGGATCGTCCGGGCCTGGTCCGCAATTGCCCGTGTGATGGCCTGGCGAATCCACCAAGTCGCATAGGTACTGAATTTGAAGCCTTTGTTATGGTCAAACTTTTCAACCGCTTTGATCAGACCCATGTTGCCTTCCTGAATCAGGTCCAGGAACAGCATGCCGCGTCCGACATAACGTTTGGCGATACTGACTACGAGCCGCAGGTTCGCTTCAGCAAGCCGGCGTTTCGCTTCCTCATCACCGTTCTTGATTCTCATCGCCAGCTCTACTTCATCGTCAGCTGACAGCAGCGGCACGCGTCCGATTTCCTTCAGATACATCCGGACAGGGTCATTGATCTTAATTCCGGGCGGGAGTGACAAATCGTCGTCGAAGCTGAAGTCATCGTTGTCGCTGCCTTCATTATCCTCACTTGGCCGAAGGGTGTTCACTTCTTCGTCATTCTCATTCACAACCTCGATGCCCAAATCGCTCAGCTGCTCGTAGAATTCCTCCATTTGCTCGGGGTCCTGATCAAACGGCGACAATTTCTCCATAATATCTTTGTAGTTCAATGATGATCTTTTCTTGCCTTGCTCAATAAGCTGATCCTTAACCTGATCCAGAGTAAATTCCGCTTCCAGTTCAGTGTGCTGATCGTTCGCCATAATTCGACTCCCTCCTCCCTAGGTACATCCTGTCAACAGCTCATTGTCTCTCTAGGGCTATAATCTCACTTGCTATTTGTGCTGCACGCAAAAAGTCGCCTGACTTTTCAGCCTGAATCATCTCTTCGCGCTTTTGTTCCATCCCGCGTTGCACGGGGTATTTCCGCACTTCACGGATACAGTCATCCAGAACCTGTGTGTTCCAGTCCGGAGGAGTGTCCATCATGGAAATCGCTGTTGCCGTTTTTTCCAGTCGGTCATCCTGAAGCGATGATAGAAACCGGCTGATGCCGGGTGGTTTGCCTTGCGCGTAATAGGCATATAGATAAGCGGCAATTGCCGCATGATCATCGATGTTGAACTCTTCTCCGAGGCGTTCACCCACATATGCGGCGGCTTCCGGGTCCTGAATCATCCAGGACAGCAGTCGCCGTTCGGCAACATGATAAGCTGGCAGCAAAGTAGGTGTCTGCACCTGCCCTTTTTTATGCCTACCATTATTCCACCTTTTGTCGTTATTATCCCCTTCGGGGAGGTTTTTTTGCATCGACGCCCGAAGTAAATTGCAGTCCTGCTTCAAGCTATCATATGACAGCTCAAGCTCAGAGGCGATTTCACGCAGGTAAACCTCGCGCTCTGTGGAGGAATGCAGTGAAGCAATGATCTCCAGGGCCTCCTTGACATAGGCTATTTTGCCGTCTTCCTCTAGGAGTATATGGTTTTTTTTCAGATATATAAGCTTAAATTTAATGGATGAAACCGCTGATTCAATGACTTGATCCTTGAACCGCTCTCCACCATGCTGGGAGATGAATTCATCGGGATCGAGTCCGCTGGGAAGCACAGCAACCTTTACCCGCAGGCCATTGTCTTCCAGCATCGGGATCGCCTTCATTGCGGCAGCTTGTCCAGCCTTGTCGCCGTCATAAGCCAGGACGATCTCATCGCTCAGGCTCTTCATTAGCGCCACATGCCCATCTGTAAGTGACGTTCCCATGGTGGCCACACCGTTATGCACACCTGCTTCCCAAGCCGAAATGACATCACCGTAGCCTTCAAAAAGGACGATTTGCCGCGTTTTGCGGATGGATGCTTTGGATTGGTGCAAATTGTACAGAATCCGGCTTTTGTTAAACAGCCTGCTCTCCGGGGAATTCAAGTATTTCGGCTGACCGTCCCCCAGAATTCTTCCGGCAAAAGCAATCACCTTCCCTGTGCGGTTCGCAATCGGAAAAATGACACGTCCGCGAAAGCGGTCAATATACCCTTTGCCCTCGCCTCTGGCAGACAGCAGACCGCCTTTTTCCATCTCGGCGAGATTAAAGTTCCTTTTGTCCAGGAACTGGAGCAATGTATCCCAGCGGTCCGGTGCATAGCCGATCTGGAACTGGTCGATCATTTTGCCGCTGAAGCCCCGGGATCTCAAATAATCCATGGCGGCTGTGCCGTATTCCGTATTCTTCAGCAGAAAATGATAAAACTTAGCCGACAGCTCATACGCCTGGATCAGCCGGTCACGCTCAGGGTCCGGAGGTGACAGGACGCCGCCTGTTCCCTCGGGTACAGGGATATCACTTTCTTCCGCCATTATTCTGACTGCTTCGGGGAAGGATAATCCTTCGATTTCCATCCTGAATTTGATGGCATTTCCCCCCATACCGCAGCCAAAGCAATGAAAGACGCCCCGTTCAGGGGTTACAGTGAAGGAAGGGGTTTTTTCCGAATGAAACGGGCAGAGGCCCCATAAATATTTCCCCTGCTTGGACAAATGGACAACCTTACCGACCGTATCGACAATGTCATGCCGTGCGAGGACACTCTCGATCACTTCTTCCGGAATATTACCTTGTCCGCTAGCCACTTCAACCACCTTCATCTCTTAACAAATAAATATAATTCGCTATAGCTAGACATTCTCCTGCAAAATCCTTAAAAGTTTTGTCAGTTTATGTTGAAAATAATTTTTTTCTTCCGCAGTGATCGCTTTCGGACCCTTGGAATAATGACCACGGCGGCGTTCGACGGCTCTGGCATGCCTGCTTTCCAGCATAAAATCCATGCCCAAATCGTCATATTCCTGCCCGCGGTTAGACAAAACCCTGCAGCGTTTGCCCAGCGCCAGCGCGGCCAGGCCGTAATCCTGCGTGACGACAATGTCACCTGCAGAAATATGATTGGCGATGTACAGGTCGGCACTGTCAGCCCCACGATCCACTTGAACGATCGTAACGCCTTCCTCACCCCTAAGCACATGATCGTATGAAGAGACCATGATTACCGGGATGCGGAAGCTCCGGGCCACGGCAATAATCTCTTGCTTCACCGGACAAGCATCCCCGTCGACCACGATCTTTCTTTCCTGTGACCTTTCCATGCTCATCACCAAATTCCCGTGTAATATATATACGCTTTGCCAAACCGAAATCCTTCTTTACAAAGCATAAATACGGAACGAATGTCAACTTACGCATTGGCACCGTTCCGTATATTTATACCCTAAACCAACGATCTATACCATAAACTGCACAAAGTCGTACACTTTTGGAGCGGATACCGGCATAAGGATCTCCGAAGAGTCTACCACACCAGCTTGCCGAAATCAGCAAAGGCTTTGGAATCCGCATCTATACCGGCCAGCAAGGCCAGACGGTTCGCACGGACCTGCTCGTCTTCGGCCATAACCATCACGGAATCAAAGAATCCGGTAACCGCATCCTTCAGGCCGGACAAAATCCGCAGGGCTTCCTCCGCATTTCTGGCATCCAGTGCTTCCTGATACGGTGTGTGAATAGCCTGCCAAGTATCGTAAAGCTTCCGCTCAGCCTCTTCCTTCAGTAAAGAAGGTTCTACAGCGACGCCTTCTGCGGCTTTGGCAGCCAAATTGCTGACCCGGGTCAGTGAATCCACGGTGATTTTGAAATCAGCCTGTCCGTTCACAGTGTCCATAAGCGCACGGCTTCTGCCCACTACTGCCACGATGTCATCGAAGCCTGCAGCAATTACCGCATCCACAACATCATAACGAACATTGTCGGATAACAGGCGTTTTACACGCAGACCGAAGAACTCGTACAGGTGTATACGCAACTCAGGAGCAAAATGTTTCTCCGTGCGTAAATTTTCATGCACTTCCACGGCTGCATCAAAAATTTCCTGCAAAGAGATCGTCAGCTTATGCTCAAGCACCATCTGCACAATGCCTGCAGCCTGCCGGCGAAGGGCGTAAGGGTCCTGCGAGCCGGTCGGGATAATGCCTATGGAAAAGCATCCGACAATCGTGTCGATTTTATCCGCAAGGCTGACCACAAGGCCTACTTCCGAGGCAGGAACAGCGTCACCGGCGAACCGTGGCTGATAATGCTCGAAGATCCCTTTTGCAACGGCTTCGGACTCTCCGGCTTTACGGGCGTAATCCTCACCCATGGTGCCCTGCAGCTCGGAAAACTCATTTACCATTTGGGTAACCAGATCGAATTTGCAGATATCAGCGGTCCGGCTGACTTCAGCAGCTGCAGTTTCGGACAGACCCAGCTTCACCGCCAACCGGTCAGCTACCGCACGAATCCGGCGAACCTTGTCACCGACGCTGCCCAGCTCCTCGTGATACACAATATTCTCCAGCTTAGCCAGCGCATCGCTGATCTGCAGCTTCTGATCCTCTTCATAAAAGAACTTCGCGTCCGACAGACGGGCACGCAGCACCTTCTCGTTCCCCTTGGCGATCACGTCCAGAGACTGAGCATTACCGTTCCGGACCGTTACGAAGAATGGCAGCAGCGCACCCGCTGCATCAAAGACCGGGAAGTAGCGCTGATGCTCGCGCATCGAGGTAATCAGCACATCCTGCGGGATGTTGAGGAACGATTCATCAAAAGTACCAAACAGCACGGTCGGAGTTTCTACAAGGAACAATACTTCCTCCAGCAAATCCTCCTTGATGGCAATCGTCCAGCCTTTCTCCTCGGCCAGCTTGTTGATCTGGCTCAGAATCAGCTCTTCGCGCTCCTTCACATCCACCAGCACATGCTGGCTGCGCATGGTTTCCACGTACTGCGAAGGCTCGGCAATTACCGCTTCCGTTCCCAGGAACCGGTGGCCCCGGCTTACATTTCCGGCGCTGACACCGGTGATTTCCAGATCAATGATCTCTTGGCCGAACAGGGCCACAAGCCAGCGGATCGGACGAACGAATTTGAAGTCATAAGCTCCCCACCGCATATTCTTCGGGAAGGTCATTGAGCTTACAATACCGCTCAGTCCTTCGGACAACAGGGAAGAGGTATGAACACCGTCACTGTTTTTGGTGGCATAGATATATTCCACTCCTGCCAGCTCTTTGAAGGTGAACTGCTCCGGTGACACACCCTGGCTGCGGGCAAAACCCAGTGCTGCCTTGCTCCACTCCCCGCTGGCATCCAGAGCAATTTTTCGGGAAGGGCCCTTCACTTCTTCGCTGATATCCTCTTGTTTTTCGGCAGCATCCTTCACCAGAACCGTAAGACGGCGCGGTGTGGCATAAGCAGTAACTCCGCTGTGGGAGATGCGCGAGGCTTCCAGCCACTTAGCGGTTCTGTCCTTCAGCTGCTCCATCGCAGCACGGATGAAACGCGCCGGAACCTCTTCGAGACCGATCTCAAACAATATATCTTTAGACAAGGTCAGCACCTTCTTTCTTCAGCAGCGGGAAACCGAGCTTCTCGCGTTCCTCGAGATATGTTGCGGCTACGGTACGGGCCAGATTGCGGACTCTGGTAATAAAGCCCGTACGTTCAGTTACGCTGATCGCGCCGCGCGCATCCAGAAGGTTGAAGGTGTGCGAGCATTTCAGCACATAATCGTAAGCCGGGAACACCAGATGCTGCTCCATCGCTCTGCGTGCTTCCTCTTCATAGGTATTGAAGAGTGTGAACAGCATTTTGACATCGGAAACTTCGAATGTATAGGTCGAGTGCTCTACTTCCGGCTGATGGAACACGTCACCATAGGTCATGCCGTCCACCCATTCCAGGTCGAACACATTTTCCTTCTCCTGAATGTAGGAAGCCAGACGCTCCATCCCGTAAGTGATTTCGACAGCCACCGGACTGGTCTCAATCCCGCCGACTTGCTGGAAATACGTAAATTGTGTAATTTCCATGCCATCCAGCCATACTTCCCAGCCGAGACCCGCGCAGCCCAGCGAAGGGTTCTCCCAGTTGTCCTCAACGAAACGGATGTCATGCAAAAGCGGATCTACGCCAAGCGCCTTCAGACTATCCAGATACAGCTCTTGAATGTTGTCCGGCGACGGCTTGATAATTACCTGGAACTGGTGATGCTGATACAGACGGTTCGGGTTTTCCCCGTAACGGCCGTCTGACGGGCGGCGTGAAGGTTCCACATAAGCTACCTTCCACGGCTCCGGTCCGAGCGAACGCAGGAATGTCATGGGGTTCATGGTGCCTGCCCCTTTTTCCGTGTCATACGGCTGGACGAGAATACAGTTCTGGGCAGACCAGAACTGCTGCAGCGTCAAAATCATCTGCTGAAAATTCATACTACCGACTCCTTCGCTTCACAAGTTTAACTGCGCCTCTTGCCATTGGTTCATCTTGCCTGCTGTGCGATGGAGGCGGCACTCTTCTATCCTTGCGGTCCACAAGGCAAAAAGCTCCCGCCCCCATGCCTGTTATACAGACATAGGGACGAGAGCCTGAAATATACTCCCGCGGTTCCACCCTACTTGATTTCATCGATAAATGACGAAATCCACTTTCATTCAGCCGCTTTCGCACTCCCGGGTGCCATGTTCATGAACGTTGTCCTGCCAGGCTTCCACTCTCCCCGGCTCGCTTGAACGACAATGATGTTCATTACTTTCCCGATCTCTGCACGTTTCTCCAACTTCGGAGCCATAACGGCACAATTATAAAAAGAAACTGAACCTATAGTAACGGATTTTTTGCATTTCGTCAAATATTGTATTTATCAAGCTGGTCCAGGAAATTCTGCGACTTCAGCTTCAGCCCCAGCTGATGGTCCATAAAGGCCCGCATGATCTTCTTGAGTTCAGCGCGGGTGCCCTCTTTCACATCGACATTGCCAAGACGTGTCAGATCAAGCGCTGCGAACAGGCGCAGCAGCTTGAGTGCACGGGGAGAGATTTCCATTGCAGGCGGATCATTATGCCTGCAGCTGCGGCAGAGCACCCCGCCAAGGCGGGGACTAACCCGCAGTTCCTCATCCGGCTTGTCCAAACCGCAGACAATACAGTTGTCCAGCTGCGGACCATAACCTGCCGCCTGCAGAATTTTCATCTCAAAGACATTAATAATGATGCCGGGCTCCTTGTCTTCCTCTAGCGCATCCAAACAGGCTGTGAGCTGGCGGAACCAAAAGCTTCCGGTCTCCTCATCATGAAGCACACGGTCAAGCAACTCGCAGGCATATGAAGCATAGGCCGCCTTGACCAGATCCTCCCGCAGCGGATGGTGGGACTTCGTAATTTCACCGGCATTCAGTGTTCCGAGTCCCCCATTATTGCGGAAAAACACAAATTCCCCGGTAGTGAACAGCTGGATCAGGGCAGCATGGCGGCTTTTGACCTTTTTGGCCCCACGCACGAGAACGCCTACTTTGCCGGCGTTCTCGGTGCAAAGCGTAATAATTGCGTTCCCCTCGCCGTAGTCCATGCTGCGGATGACGATCCCTTCCACCCTGTGTAGCATGCCTCTTCCCCCAACCATTCGGCAAGCAACCAGTCCTTATTGCGCTTCTTCATCCAGGACCTTCTCTTCCTCCGCAGGCATCTCTATGCCGCCTTCAAGCGGATCTGCAGCTTCTTTGTACAGCAGATAAGCATCGACATCTCCAGTCATTGCAAAATACTTCCACGAAAAATCTCGCATTCGTATTCATCCTTTCTTCGGAAACACGATGTCTCTTCAGAAATAGGATGTGCGATAGGCCAAGATCTATCCTTGCAATTCCTGCCAAGCAATCCTTACCTGTAAGAAGCCGCAGCTGCAGAGCTTAAAGGTCTTTGTGGAAGCCCAAATCACGCAGAACGCGTTCCTGATTGCGCCAGTCTTTTTTCACTTTTACCCACAGCTCCAGAAAAATCTTCGAACCCAGCAGGTTCTCAATATCCGTACGTGCCCGTCTGCCGACTTCCTTCAGCATCGCGCCCTGCTTGCCGATAATAATCCCCTTCTGGGAATCCCGCTCGACAAAAATAACAGCTGACACATGCACAACCCCATTGGATTCAACGCGCATATCCTCAATAGCAACCGCAATGGAATGCGGCACCTCTTCGCGGGTCAGATGCAGAATTTTCTCACGGATCAGCTCAGCACAGACGAATTGCTCCGGATGGTCGGTAATCTGATCGTCAGGATAATACTGCGGGCCTTCCGGCAGGTATTTCACCACCTGGTCCAGCAGTGTATTCACGTTGCTGCCGAGCTTGGCGGAAATCGGTACGATTTCGGCGAACTCATGCAGTTTGTTGTATTCGGTAATCAGCGGAAGCAGGGCTTCCGGCTCGATTTTGTCAATCTTGTTCATTACGAGGATGACCGGCGTTTTGACGTCCTTGAGCTGCTCGGCAATGTAGCGGTCGCCGCCGCCCATGCCTTCAGAGGCATCCACCAGAAACAGCACCGCCTCCACCTCATGCAATGTGCTCATTGCCGTCTGGTTCATGTAATCGCCCAGCTTGGACTGTCTTTTATGGATACCCGGTGTGTCCAGGAATACAATCTGCGAATTGTTAGCGGTGTATACCCCGTGAATTTTGTTCCTGGTTGTCTGCGGCTTGTCCGACATGATGGCGATCTTCTGTCCGATCACCTGGTTCATGAGTGTCGATTTGCCTACGTTTGGTCTGCCGATAATGGCCACAAACCCTGATTTGAATTTCATATGATCTTCCTTCCTACTTCCTTCTTGGAAACTTTTTTTAAAAGCGTTCGATCCCCCTAAGGCGTTTCGATCCCCCTAAATCCCCC
>RCUU01001319.1_pt1 | contig 12031 bp, 9 predicted proteins | sample 2166211 | NCBI WGS metagenome assembly RCUU01 (sample SAMN09932620, study PRJNA488358) | compost metagenome | feature: garden; material: soil; isolation source: compost soil in phenylacetic acid-enriched culture | place: Germany: Experimental Botanical Garden Goettingen | collected 2016-01-27
CAGGGTCAGGACCCAGGCCAGCAGGATGGTCTTGACGGTGCCGCCTTGCAGGCCGGTCTTGTTCGCCACCATGGTGCCCGCAACCCCGGACGACAAGACATGGGTGGTCGAAACCGGCAGGCTGAACACGTTGGCCATACCGATCGCGCACGCGGCAGTGATCTGTGCCGACATGCCTTGGGCGTAGGTCATGCCTTGCTTGCCGATCTTCTCGCCAATGGTCAGTACCACACGTTTCCAGCCGACCATGGTACCGATACCCAAGGCCAGGGCCACGGCGATGATCACCCAGAACGGTGCATATTCGGTGGTCGCGGTGAGGTCCTTGCGCAGCTTCTCGAGGTCGGCTTTTTCACGCTTTTGCAGGGTAGGCAGTTTGCCGACCTTCTTGGCGGTGTCATCCAGGCAGAGCAGGTAGCGGCGCACTTCGATGCGTTTTTCCGCCGGTAGCGAATGGTAGTCCTCGACACCCTTGAGCGTGCTCTGCAGGGCTGCGATGGTGGGTTCGGTCTGTTGTGGGTTGCAACTGAACTGTTCCGGCAGGTCACCCACTTGCGCTTTGCCCAAGGCCAGGAACTCACCCAGCGTCTCATGGTTACGCTGGTAGAACTGGCTCAAATGCAGGGTCGCGTCGCGAGTGCGCTCGATCTGGTAGGTCGTGCTGTTGAGGTCGAGCACGAACTGGGCCGGGACGATACCGATCAACACCAGCATGATCAGGCCAATGCCTTTCTGGCCATCGTTGGAGCCGTGCACGAAGCTGACCCCCATGGCCGAGATCACCAGCACCAGGCGGTTCCAGAACGGCGGGTGCTTTTTATCGTCGATCTTGCGACGTTGCTCCGGGGTCTTGTGCATCTTGGACAGTGGTCGCCACCATTTAAGGCCCAACAGTACCAACGCTGCCACGGCGAAGCCGGCCATGGGCGAGACCACCAGCGAGGCGGCGATGTCGATCGCCTTCTGCCAGTTGACGCCGTCACCCAGCGGGATGTCGTTGATCAGGGCATTGGCCAGGCCGACACCGAGGATCGAGCCGATCAGGGTGTGCGAACTGGAAGCTGGAATGCCGAAGTACCAGGTACCGAGGTTCCAGGTGATGGCCGCGGCAAGCAAGGAGAACACCATGGCAAGGCCATGACCGGTATTCACGTTGATCAACAGTTCCACGGGCAGCAGGTGCACGATGGCGTAGGCTACGCCGACCCCGCCGAGCAAGACCCCGAGAAAGTTGAAAATGCCGGAAAAGAACACGGCCAGATGCGGCGGCATGGCTTTGGTATAGATGACTGTGGCAACCGCGTTTGCGGTGTCATGAAAGCCATTGATGAACTCGAAGGCGAGGACAAAGGCCAGGGCGAGCAACAAGCTCACCAGCACCCAAGCATCAAGTCCGCTGAAAAAATCGATCATGAAGGTTTTCTGACCCGGTCATAAGGGGGCGCGATTATGCCAGAAATCCCCAGTCATCGATGCATAAGCTGCTGATCGGTAATACCGGGTTTTACCCTGTCCGGCGACATGGGCGAGAAGGCCGGGTTGAGCGAAAAGCGCTGAAAATACGGGATCTTCCAGGGAACAGCTGGCGAAAATTGCCCCTGGCTTACGTAAGAAACATTTCAAACGTTTGTTTGAAATTTGTGAGATTCCGTGACTGAACTTTGTCGGAAATCAATTATTTACCCGCCCTCGCAGAAAAAGCGGCGCCCTTGCCGAACCGTCGGATGACGGGGCAATGCATTCACGAAATCAATCGAGCCGCTTTTTTCAATGCAAGGTGTTCAAGGCTGCTCGGCCTTCAATTCCTGTTCCATTTTTTGCAGTTCCTGGGCGTACACCTGATCGTGGACAGTGGCTCTTTTACGCCATGGCTTGCGTTCTGGATCGGGTTGCGCGGCGTAGGTAGTGACTTCTCCACCATAGATTTCCTTGAAGCGCTGTTCCTGGCGCTCAAGTTCCGCGCGCAGTTCATCTTTTGTCACGTTGTTACCTAATATAAAAATGATGAATGTGATGATAGGCAAAGCCTGTCTGCTTGTCAGACTGTTGCTGATTTATTGCCAGACTGTTGCCGGTGTGACGGAATCTACTCTTGCACGGAGCAAATCGGTCACTGTTTATGATTATAGCAATTGAACGAAATAAGACTATCGCCCCACTCGGGTGCTGGTCAATTTTGCATGTGTGTATTGTTGTAGCGATGGGGTGCAGGCGCAAGCAATGTGTGTATTGCAGCGCTGCCATGCAAGTGCGCAGGGCGCCAACGTTAAGGCGTCAATAGTGTAATAGGGAAAAACGGCCTCACTACGTGGGTGAGGCCGTGCCTGGGACTTCTTCGGCGGGTACCTGACCAAGATCTCCAAGAAGCCACAATGTGGCGGGCGAAAGGTATAAGCATCCCGGCCCATGGTCAATTGCGATTATCGGTCGATGGTTCGATAATCGCACTCACCAGCTGTTTTTTTCCGCCGGGCAATGCCAGCCCTGAGCGAAGCACTACCGCATAAAGGATCCGGCATGAACGATCAACTGCGCAATTCATTCACCTCGTTGGCCCCGCCCATCGTGGCGTCCCCGGCCAAGCGGATCCAGGCATTGACCGGTGACCCGGATTTCATGACATCGCTGGCGCGCGGCTTGGCGGTGGTGCAGGCATTCCAGGAGCGCAAGCGGCACCTGACCATTGCCCAGATCAGCCACCGTACGGAAATTCCCCGCGCAGCCGTGCGCCGTTGCCTGCACACCCTGATCAAGCTGGGCTATGCCACCACCGATGGGCGCACGTATTCGCTACTGCCCAAGGTACTGACCCTGGGGCACGCCTACCTGTCTTCGACGCCACTGGCGGTTTCGGCCCAGCCCTACCTGGACCGGATGAGCGAACAACTGCACGAAGCCTGCAACATGGCCACCCTCGAGGGCGACGACATTCTTTATATTGCCCGCTCGGCGACGACCCAGAGGCTGATCTCGGTGGACCTGTCAGTAGGCGGGCGTCTGCCCGCCTATTGCACATCGATGGGGCGGATCCTGCTGGCGGCGCTGGACGATGCCAGCTTGCATGAATACCTAGAACATGCCGACCTGCAACCCAAGACCAGTCGCACCATCAGTGAACCCCAGGCGCTTCTGGAATGCCTGCAGCAAGTCCGGCAACAGGGTTGGTGTATTGTCGATCAAGAGCTGGAGCAGGGCCTGCGTTCCATCGCCGTGCCGGTTTATGACGCCTCGGGCCAGGTATTGGCGGCTCTTAATGTCAGCACTCATGCCGGTCGCGTCAGCCGCAATGAACTTGAGCAACGCTTTTTACCCATCATGCTCACGGCCAGTGGCGATCTCAGCGCCCAGTTGTTTGCCTGAATTTTTGTATAGGGTTGCCGTTCGATAAACGCACACATCTGCGTTTATCGGATTGACCCGGTTTTCCCCGCCTTATTAATGTCGCTTGCAGGGGGCGGCTTGGCTCGGCCCTCAATAATAGAAGTGAGGCCTGCTCCCCATGACTGACATTTGCCCCGGCATCGTCTGCCCTTTAGGTTTTCAGCTGTTGCCAGCCTGAACTGCAATCACCCTCAGTACATGTTTTGGTGGCGCATCGGCTACTTGCATACCCGCGCGTATTTTATGGATAAAAATAATGAATCGTCCGCAATCTGCTGTCGGAAACTGCCTGGATGTGCAGGCCTTCATCAATTCCCAGCCATTATCGCGCTATCAATGGCGCGTGGTGGTGTTGTGTTTTTTGATTGTCTTTCTCGACGGCCTGGATACGGCGGCCATGGGGTTCATCGCACCGGCCCTGTCCCAGGATTGGGGGATCGACCGTGCCAGCTTGGGTCCGGTCATGAGTGCTGCATTAGTCGGCATGGTATTCGGGGCGCTGGGCTCGGGGCCGCTGGCCGACCGCTTCGGGCGCAAGGTGGTGCTGGTCGGTGCCGTGCTGTTGTTCGGCGCGTTCAGCCTGGCTTCGGCTTATGCCAGTAATGTCGACCAGTTGCTGGTGTTGCGCTTTTTGACCGGCCTGGGCCTGGGCGCAGGCATGCCCAATGCCACCACGCTGCTTTCCGAGTACACCCCTGAGCGCCTCAAGTCGTTACTGGTCACCAGCATGTTCTGCGGATTCAACCTGGGGATGGCGGGTGGCGGTTTCATTTCCGCCAAGTTGATCCCGGCATTTGGCTGGCACAGCCTGCTGCTGATAGGCGGTGTGTTGCCGTTGCTGCTGACCCTGGTGTTGTTTTTCTGGTTGCCGGAGTCGGCGCGTTACCTGGTGGTGCGTAATCGTGGCACCGACCGGGTTCGCCGGACCCTGGCGCCGATCCATCCGGCAATCGTCAACCAGGCGGGCAGTTTCAGCGTGCCGGAGCAGCAAGCCGTCAAGGCGCGTAATGTGTTTGCGCTGATTTTTTCCGGTACCTACAGTGTTGGCACCCTGTTGCTGTGGCTGACGTATTTCATGGGCCTGGTGATCGTCTACCTGCTGACCAGTTGGCTGCCGACCCTGATGCGCGACAGCGGTGCGAGTATGGAACAGGCCGCATTCATCGGTGCGCTGTTCCAGTTCGGTGGCGTGCTCAGCGCCGTAGGCGTCGGCTGGGCCATGGATCGCTTCAATCCGCACAAAGTCATCGGCATTTTCTATCTGTTGGCCGGTATCTTTGCCTACGCCGTGGGGCAGAGTCTTGGCAACATCACGCTGTTGGCCACCCTGGTGCTGATCGCCGGTATGTGCGTCAACGGTGCGCAATCGGCCATGCCGTCGCTGGCGGCGCGGTTCTACCCGACCCAAGGGCGCGCCACCGGCGTTTCATGGATGCTGGGCATCGGTCGATTCGGCGCCATCCTCGGCGCCTGGATGGGGGCGACGCTGCTGGGCCTGGGCTGGAACTTCGAACAGGTGCTGACGGCGCTGGTGATTCCGGCTGCATTGGCAACTTTCGCGGTACTGATCAAGGGCTGGGTCAGCCACGCCGATGCGACCTGAGGTCACCTGACCAGGCAGGCCCTGCCGCAGCGGCAGGGCCTTTTTTTCGGCCATGAAATGACGCTTAGCAGAACAACAATTGGTTCGATTATCGAACGGATACTCGATTATCGGATTGTGCCGCCCCATCGCCAGGCATACTCTTTGAGCCATTCCCGGGCCATAAAAGCCCGTCTCCGACCACCGACTCAGTGAATCCAGGAGTCTCCCATGGCTGAAATTCTCTCGCTCCACGAAGCAGTGAAGCAATTCGTCCACGATGGCGATGCCGTTGCACTCGAGGGCTTCACGCACTTGATCCCGACTGCGGCGGGTCATGAAATCATTCGTCAGGGCAAGAAGAATCTGACCCTGGTACGCATGACCCCTGACCTGATCTATGACCAATTGATCGGTGCCGGTTGTGCCAGCAAGCTGATCTTCTCCTGGGGCGGTAACCCGGGTGTGGGTTCGCTGCACCGCCTGCGTGATGCCGTCGAGAAGCAGTGGCCACACGCCATCGAAATCGAAGAACACAGCCACGCCGACCTGGCCAACGCCTATGTCGCCGGTGCTTCTGGCCTGCCGTTCGCCGTGCTGCGTGCCTACGCCGGCTCCGACCTGCCGAAGGTCAACCCGCTGATCAAGAGTGTCACTTGCCCGTTCACCGGTGAAGTGCTGGCAGCCGTGCCGTCGGTGCGCCCGGACGTGACCGTGATCCACGCGCAAAAGGCCGACCGTAAAGGCAACGTGCTGCTGTGGGGCATCCTCGGTGTGCAGAAGGAAGCCGCCCTGGCCGCCAAGCGCTGCATCGTCACCGTCGAGGAAATCGTCGACGACCTGCAGGCCCCGATGAACGCCTGCGTGCTGCCGACCTGGGCGCTGAGCGCGGTGTGCCTGGTACCAGGTGGTGCGCACCCGTCCTATGCCCACGGCTACTACGAGCGTGACAACCGCTTCTACCAGGCCTGGGACCCGATCGCGCGTAGCCGCGAATCGTTCACCGCCTGGATCGACACCTACATCCGTGGCACTGCCGATTTCAACGAATTCAAGGCCAAGCTGGCCAGCACTGCGGAGGCCGCACAATGAGCTACTCCACTTCCGAAATGATGACCGTCGCCGCAGCCCGTCGCCTGCGCAACGGTGCTGTGTGCTTCGTCGGCATCGGCCTGCCATCCAAGGCTGCCAACCTGGCGCGCCTGACCTCGTCGCCAGACGTGGTGCTGATCTACGAATCCGGCCCGATCGGCGCCAAGCCAAGCGTGCTGCCGCTGTCGATCGGCGACGGCGAGCTGGCCGAAACCGCTGACACCGTGGTGCCGACCGGCGAGATCTTCCGCTACTGGCTGCAAGGTGGGCGCATCGACGTCGGCTTCCTCGGCGCCGCCCAGGTCGACCGCTTCGGCAACATCAACACCACTGTGGTCGGTGACTACCACGCCCCGAAAACCCGCCTGCCGGGTGCCGGTGGCGCACCGGAAATCGCCGGTTCCGCCAAGCAGGTGCTGATCATCCTCAAGCAGTCGCCGCGTGCCTTCGTCGACAAGCTGGACTTCATCACCTCGGTCGGCCACGGTGAAGGCGGCGACTCGCGCAAACGCCTTGGCCTGCCAGGCGAAGGCCCGGTCGGCATCATCACCGACCTGTGCATCATGGAGCCGGAAGCCGGCACCCACGAATTCGTCGTCACCGCGATCCACCCGGGTGTGACCCGTGAGCAGATCATCGCCGCCACTGGCTGGGCGATCCGCTTTGCCGACGATGTGCAGACCACTGCCGAACCTACCGAAGTCGAGCTGTCCGCCCTGCGTGACCTCGAAGCCCGTACCGCCGCGGCCCATGGCCAGGTGGCAGGAGAAGCCTGATGCGCGACGTATTCATCTGTGACGCCATCCGTACCCCGATCGGCCGCTTCGGCGGCGCCCTGGCCGGCGTGCGGGCCGACGACCTGGCCGCCGTGCCGCTGAAGGCGCTGATCGAGCGCAACCCGAGCGTGCAGTGGGATCAGGTTGACGAAGTGTTCTTCGGCTGCGCCAACCAGGCCGGTGAAGACAACCGCAACGTGGCGCGCATGGCGCTGCTGCTGGCCGGCCTGCCGGAAACCATTCCCGGCGTGACCCTCAACCGCCTCTGCGCTTCGGGCATGGATGCCATCGGCACCGCGTTCCGCGCCATCGCCAGCGGCGAGATGGAGCTGGCGATTGCCGGCGGCGTCGAGTCGATGTCCCGTGCGCCGTTCGTGATGGGCAAGGCCGATGCCGCTTTTTCGCGCAACATGAAGCTCGAAGACACCACCATCGGCTGGCGCTTCATCAACCCCTTGATGAAAGCCCAGTACGGCGTCGATGCCATGCCGCAAACCGCCGACAACGTGGCCGACGACTACAAGGTCTCGCGCGCCGACCAGGACGCGTTCGCCTTGCGCAGCCAGCAACGCACCGCCGCGGCCCAGGCCGCCGGTTTCTTCGCCGAAGAAATCGTGCCGGTGCGCATTGGCCACAAGAAGGGCGAAACGGTGGTCGAGCAGGACGAACACCCGCGCGCCGACACCAGCCTGGAAACCCTGGCTAAGCTCAAGCCGGTCAATGGCCCGGACAAGACCGTTACCGCCGGCAACGCCTCGGGCGTCAATGACGGCGCAGCGGCGATGATCCTTGCTTCAGCCGAAGCAGTTAAAAAGCATGGCCTGACTGCACGTGCCCGCGTTCTGGGCATGGCCAGTGCCGGTGTGGCGCCACGGGTCATGGGTATTGGCCCGGTCCCGGCGGTGCGCAAGCTGACCGAGCGCCTGGGCCTGGCAGTTGCCGACTTCGACGTGATCGAACTCAACGAAGCCTTTGCCAGCCAAGGCCTGGCGGTATTGCGCGAGCTGGGCCTGGCCGACGATGCCGCCCAGGTCAATCCCAATGGCGGGGCGATTGCCCTGGGCCATCCGCTGGGCATGAGCGGTGCTCGCTTGATCTTGACCGCCTTGCATCAGTTGGAAAAAACCGACGGCAAGAAAGGCTTGGCGACCATGTGTGTCGGCGTCGGCCAGGGCCTGGCATTGGCGATCGAGCGCGTCTGAGGTCAGTGGCATCGACAGCGATGCCACCTGTTTCAAGCAGTTTCCCCGGAGGGTGCCCCTCACCGGGCACCGTTTTGGGGAATTGTTTTGCGGAACGGGATTGTTACTGAGTGTGTCTAGACTCTAATGATCTCAAAGGGGGGACAACACCATGACTACAGCAACCAATTACTACACGGGTGAAGAGCGCAGCAAGCGCATCTTCGCCATTGTCGGCGCCTCTTCCGGTAATCTGGTGGAGTGGTTCGACTTCTACGTCTACGCCTTCTGCGCCATCTTCTTTGCACCGGCTTTCTTTCCCTCCGACGACCCCACCGTGCAGTTGCTCAATACAGCCGGTGTATTCGCCGCCGGCTTCTTGATGCGTCCCATCGGTGGCTGGCTGTTTGGCCGGGTTGCCGACAAACACGGGCGCAAGAACTCCATGATGATCTCGGTGCTGATGATGTGCGCCGGTTCCCTGGTCATCGCCTGCCTGCCCACCTACGCCTCGATCGGTGCCTGGGCACCGGCGCTGCTGTTGGTGGCGCGGTTGTTCCAGGGGTTATCGGTGGGGGGCGAGTACGGCACCACGGCCACTTACATGAGTGAAGTGGCGCTGCGTGGCCAGCGCGGCTTCTTCGCCTCGTTCCAGTATGTGACGCTGATCGGCGGCCAACTGCTGGCGGTGCTGGTGGTGGTGATTCTGCAGCAGTTCCTTACAGAAGATGAGTTGCGGGCCTGGGGCTGGCGCGTACCCTTCGTGATCGGTGCCATCGCGGCCCTGATCTCGTTGTTCCTGCGTCGTTCGCTGGAAGAAACCACCAGTGCCGAAGAGCGCAGCAACAAGGAGGCTGGCAGCCTGGCCGGGTTGTTCCGCCACCATAAGGCGGCGTTCATTACCGTGCTGGGGTACACCGCCGGCGGCTCGCTGATTTTCTACACCTTCACCACCTACATGCAGAAGTACCTGGTGAACACCGCCCACATGCCGGCCAAGACCGCCAGTTACATCATGACCGGCGCGCTGTTCCTGTACATGTGCATGCAGCCGTTTTTCGGCATGCTCTCGGACCGCATCGGCCGGCGTAATTCAATGATGCTGTTCGGCGCGCTCGGCACCCTGTTTACCGTGCCGATCATGATGACGCTGAAAACCACGACCAGCCCGTTCATGGCGTTCGTGCTGATCACCCTGGCCCTGGCCATCGTCAGCTTCTACACCTCGATCAGTGGTCTGGTCAAAGCCGAGATGTTCCCCACCCAGGTGCGTGCCTTGGGCGTGGGCCTGGCCTATGCCGTGGCCAATGCCTTGTTCGGTGGTTCGGCCGAGTATGTGGCCCTGGGCCTGAAAACCATGGGCATGGAAAATACCTTCTATTGGTATGTGACTGTCATGATGGCAATCGCCTTCCTGTTCAGCCTGCGCCTGCCCAAACAGGCGGCGTACCTGCACCACGATCATTGATCTGCTCGCGCGCGCCGCACCGGGCGCGCGCATTAAGGATTTTGCTATGAGCCAACCACCGGGCAACCAGCTGTTCGATGCCTACTTCACTGCCCGCGGCATGCGGGAGGTGTTCTGCGACAAGGGCCGTGTGCAAGGCATGCTCGATTTCGAGGCCGCACTGGCGCGCGCCGAGGCCTGCGTCGGAATTATCCCGCAAGCAGCGGTGGCACCGATCGAGGCGGCCTGCCAGGCCGACTTCTACGATTTTCAAGCCCTCGGCCAGGCCATTGCCCTGGCAGGCAATTCGGCGATTCCCCTGGTCAAGGCCTTGGGCAAACAGATTTCCCTGAGCGATGCCGCAGCCGAGCGCCACGTGCACCTTGGGGCGACCAGCCAGGACGTCATGGACACCGGACTGGTCCTGCAACTGCGCGATGCGTTGGGCCTGATCGAAACCGACTTGTCGCGACTGGGGGTTGCTTTGGCCCGCCAGGCAACCGCGCATCAAACAACGCCGTTGGCCGGGCGTACCTGGTTGCAGCACGCCACACCGGTGACCCTGGGTATGAAAATCGCGGGTTGGCTGGGCGCACTCAATCGTAGCCGACAACGCCTGCGCGAGCTCAAGCCGCGCTTGCTGAGCCTGCAGTTCGGTGGCGCTTCCGGCACCCTCGCAGCCCTTGGTGAAAATGCCTGGCCGGTGGCGCAGGCACTGGCGAGCGAGTTGACCCTGAACCTGCCCGAGCAGCCCTGGCATACCCAGCGCGATCGCCTGGTCGAGTTCGCTTCGGTGCTTGGCCTGATCGCCGGCAGCCTGGGCAAGCTTGGCCGCGATGTCAGCCTGCTGATGCAGACCGAAGCCGCTGAAGTCTTCGAGCCGGCGGCAGCGGGCAAGGGCGGGTCGTCGACCATGCCGCACAAGCGCAACCCCGTGGGCGCCGCCGTGCTGATCGGCGCCGCGACCCGGGTGCCGGGCTTATTGGCAACGATGTACAGCGCCATGCCTCAGGAGCACGAACGCAGCCTGGGCCTGTGGCATGCCGAGTGGGAGACCCTGCCGGAAATCTGCTGCCTGGTGTCCGGGGCCTTGCAACAGGCCTTGGCCTTGGTCGAAGGGCTGGAGGTCGATGCCGCGCGCATGCGCCGCAACCTGGACCTGACCCAGGGCCTGGTGCTGGCCGAAGCCGTCAGCATTGTCCTGGCACAACGCCTGGGCCGCGATGCGGCGCACCATTTGCTCGAGCACTGCTGCAAGAAGGCCGTGGCCGAGCAACGTCATTTGCGTGCGGTGCTGGGTGAAGAGCCTCAAGTCACCGCTGAACTCTCGGCGGGCGAACTCGATCGCCTGCTCGATCCTGCCCATTACCTTGGCCAGGCCCAGCGCTGGGTCGAGCGGGCCGTGGCTGAACATACCGAATTGAGTGCCTGAGGAGGCTGCTGTGGGAAGCGTACAACTGGTCGATGGCGTACTGAACTACCAACTCGATGGTCCGGCCGACAAGCCGGTGCTGGTCTTGTCCAACTCGCTGGGTACCGACCTGCACATGTGGGACACCCAAATCGAATCCTGGACCCGGCACTTTCGTGTGCTGCGCTATGACACCCGTGGGCATGGCAAGTCATTGGTGACCGAAGGCCCTTACAGCATCGAACAACTGGGGCGCGACGTGCTGGCCCTGCTCGATGCCCTGCACATCGAGCGCGCGTATTTCTGTGGCTTGTCCATGGGCGGTTTGATCGGCCAATGGCTGGGTATCAATGCCGGCGAGCGCCTGTACAAGCTGATCGTGTGCAATACCGCGGCCAAGATCGGCAGCCCGGATATGTGGAACCCACGCATTGAAATGGTGTTGCGTGATGGCCAGGCCGCCATGGTCGGCCTGCGCGATGCCTCGATCGCCCGTTGGTTCACGCCGGCTTATGCCGAGGCGAACCCGGCCCAGGCCAAGCGCATTACCGACATGCTGGCCGCTACCTCGCCGCAAGGCTATGCCGCCAACTGCGGCGCTGTACGCGATGCCGACTTCCGCGATCAGTTGGGCGAAGTGAAGGTGCCGACCCTGGTGATTTCCGGCAGTGAAGATGCAGTCACGCCGCCGGCTGGCGGCCTGTTCATTCAGGAGCACATTCAGGGCGCCGAATATGCCGAGTTCCATGCCGCGCATTTGTCCAACGTTGAAGTAGGCGAACCGTTCAGCCGTTGTGTCATCGACTTTTTGCTGGCCCGCTGAGGAGTAGCCCGTGGACGAAAAAGAGCGTTATGCCGAAGGCATGAAGGTACGCCGCGCAGTGCTGGGCGATGCCCATGTCGATCGTAGCTTGAACAACCTCACCGAGTTCAACGGCGAGTTCCAGGAAATGATTACCCGCCATGCCTGGGGTGATATCTGGACCCGCCCAGGCTTGCCGCGGCACACCCGCAGCCTGATCACTATTGCCATGCTGATCGGCATGAACCGCAATGATGAACTCAAGCTGCACCTGCGCGCAGCCGCCAACAACGGAGTGACCCGCGAGGAGATCAAGGAAGTGCTGATGCAGAGCGCGATCTACTGCGGCATTCCGGCGG
>RCUU01001320.1_pt1 | contig 12022 bp, 11 predicted proteins | sample 2166211 | NCBI WGS metagenome assembly RCUU01 (sample SAMN09932620, study PRJNA488358) | compost metagenome | feature: garden; material: soil; isolation source: compost soil in phenylacetic acid-enriched culture | place: Germany: Experimental Botanical Garden Goettingen | collected 2016-01-27
CGGCAGCATCCACGAGACCGCCGAGGCCATCACGGCGGCGGGCGGGCAGGGCATCGCGGTGCAATGCGACCACGCCGACGACGCCCAGGTCCGCGCGCTGTTCGAACGCATCGAGCGCGAGCAGGGCCATCTCGACCTGCTGGTGAACAACGCCACCTTCATCCACGAGAACCTGATCGACCCGGGTCCGTTCTGGGAGAAGCCGCTGGAGATGGCCGGCATCCTCGACATCGGCCTGCGCTCGTCCTACGTCGCCAGCTACTACGCCGCGCCGCTGTTGCTGCGTGCGCCACGCGCCCTGATTGCCTTCGTCTCGTCGTTCGGCGCCGGCTGCTACATGCACGGCCCGGCCTATGGTGCGCAGAAGGCCGGGGTCGACAAGCTGGCCGCCGACATGGCGGTGGATTTCGAGAACACCTCGGTGGCCGCCGTGTCGCTCTGGCTCGGCCCGCAGCTCACCGAGCGCACCGCCATCGCCGGCCAGGCCCGCGCCGAGCAGTACGAAGCCTTCCTCGCCATGGCCGAGACGCCGCAGTTCAACGGCCGGATCATCCACGCGCTGCTGAACGATCCGGAGTCGTCGAGCCTGTCCGGGCAGACCCTGATCAGCGCCGAGCTGGCGCTGCGCTACGGCATCAGCGAAGCCGAAGGCCGCCAGCCGCCGTCCTGGCGCGACCAGCTCGGCGCGCCGAGAGTGCAGCATCCGGCGCGGGTGATCTGAAGCAGCGGGCGGGTTTCCCCCGCGCGCACAACTTGTAGGAGCCAGCTTGCTGGCGATCATCGGTGTCAGCCGGTGACGTCGTTGCAGGATGAACCCCCGGATCGCCAGCAAGCTGGCTCCTACACAAGCTCAGCCCGGCGATGCAGCACAGGGCGGATGATTTCTCATCCGCCCCGCACATACAGGCTCGCTCAGCTTTGCCCCGGTGCTTCCACCTTCGTCAGATCACCCAGCTGCCATTTGCCTTCATAGAGTTCCCTGGTCGGACTGAACAGGCGGAACAGCAGCAGGAAGCCCTTGCCCTGTTCCGTCCTGATCCAGTTGCTGGCCATTCCATCGGGTTCGTTCGGGCTGAAGTACACATCGACGGAGCCATCGGCGTTGCGCTTCAGGTCCTGCAGCGACGACAGCGCCGGGCGTTTCTGCTCGGTGTCGACGAAATGGAAGTTCTCCGCGTCATAGGCGGTCACCGACCAGTAATCGAGGACCGGGGCGTTGGCGGGCACATGCAGGCGGTAGGTGTTGCTGCCCACCAGATATTCGCCCTTGGCGTCCTGGTAGGAGGTTCCGTACACCGCGCCTTTCCCCGGCACCGGGACGAACTTGGGATCGAGGAATTTGTGCATGCCGAAGCCGAAACGGGCCAGCGCGGCGCGTTCGTCGATCTGCGTCAGCGGGCCGAGTTCCTGGGAGTAGTGGGTCAGGCCGGTGGGGCTGCGCCAGTGCGAATCCTTGAACATCACGCGGCGCGCATGGCGGGGGTTGATCTCCAGGTTGGCGACCATCGCCCGGCCGGTCTGCACAGCGCGCTCCAGGATCTTCTGCAGACGCTCGTCGGGCGCGAACGGCTTGTCGGGGTGGATACCGAGGCTGTCGAGCATGCCGAGCATCATCCGGTCGCGCTCGTTGGCGTCGCCTTCCCGGATGCGTCTGGCCAGCAGCTCGAAATAGTCCAGGCCGCGTGGGGTCAGGCCATCGTAGGCGGTGGTGCCCATCATGCGCAGGCGGAACTGCGGCGGTTTCGCGTGCTCCGCGTAGGGATAGATGTTGCCCTGCTTCAGGCGCGCCACAGCGCTTTCCCGCGACTCGCCCGGACCACGGACGGCACGCAGGAACACCATGCCGGTGTTGGTCTGCGACTGGCGGATGATGTAGCCGTCCTTGGGCAGCTCACCCTGGTAGCCGGGCGGGACGATCAGGTACTTGCCCCCTTCGCCCTTGTCCGGGCCGATGCGGCCGAGGTCTTCGATCGCCCGTTGCCAGGCATCGAGAAGCGCGCCGTACTGGTTGCCAGGCGCGACTTCCACCACCAGCGGGCCGGAATCCTTCAGGTTGTAGTAGCTGAAGGAGTAGATGACGTCGTCGTTGCCGGTCTGCAGCGCCTGGTTGACCTGCAGGCCCTTGTCGAAGACGAACAGCTCCATCGGCTGCACGCCGATCCGCCGCGCGCCCTCGGCCATTGCGGCGAGCCCGACCAGCGGCTGGCCCCAGATATAGGCTTGCACGGCGCGTTGGTAGTCGAGTTCGTCGTAAAGACGCTGGCTGGTTTCCCTGGTTGGATAGTTGCTCGCCTCGAAGGCGAACTCCGGGCCAACTGTGGACGCCGGTTGATTGGCCTGGACGCTGGATGACAGTGCAACGGCGACTGTCAGCGCGGACAGCAGCCAATGCCTGGGTGGGTTCCTCATTGTTATTGTTCCTTCACCTGTCGAGTTTCCCCTGACAATCGCCATGGCGCTCGATCAGCGACAGATGGGTTGCAGGGACGCAAGGTTCATTCACCACTGTGTGTCGCGCGCTCCCTGGCGGGTATGCGCAGGGCGACTATGTACTCGCTATGCGAATCGGGTCGTCGTCCGACAAGACTACAAGGGCGCGGGGTCCCTACCTGAAGCGGGTAGTGCCCCGGCGCTGATTTGCCTCCATCCTCGATGGTGGCGGCCGATGGACAGAGCGGAGTTCCAGACAACGAGGCCGCCACTTCTTCCCGCGCATTTCGAGGCAGCCGCAATGATGGACGACCACGCCGACCGGACTCTCCTGCACACCCGCCAGGTCACCTGCACCGGGTACCTGCGCAAGGATGGGCTGATCGACATCGAAGGTTATATCACCGACGTGAAGCCGCATGACTGCCGGGCGCTGTACCGGGTGGTCGATGCGGGGACGCCGTTCCATGAGATGCGCGTGGTGATGACGGTGGACTGGGATTTCGTGATCCGGAACATCACGGCCAGCACCGAGCTGGCGCCGACGCCGTTCTGCAGCGAGATCACTGCGGCCTACGAGGGGCTGAAAGGACTGAAGATCGGTCCCGGATTCAAGAAGAAGGTCAGCCAGATCGTCGGCGGCGTGGAGGGCTGCACCCACCTCACCGAGCTGCTCGGGCCGATGGCCACCACGCTGTACCAGACCACCTACGAGATGCGCCGCGAAGCCGAGGCGCGTCGCGCGGCCAGCGATCCGGACTACCAGCCGGGTACGCCGTGGATGATCGGCAGTTGCCACACCTACCAGCCGGACAGCGTCGCCACCCACCGTGTCATCGAGCTGCGCGAGGAGCTGATCCAGGCCATCCAGCTGCAGGGCTAGGGCTACTGCCGGTTGCGCGCGTCGAGGAAGCTCAGGGTCTGGTAGAGCATCTCGATCTTCGGCATGGCGAATCCCACCTTGGCCACTTCGGCCAGCGGCGCGGCGTAGATCGCTTCCAGCTCCAGCGGCCGCTTGGCGGCGAAGTCGAGATACATGCTCGGGTGGTAGTCGGCCTTCACATCGGTGCTGGCCCAGGCATGCTCCAGGCTGGCGGCGGATAGCGGGTGGCCGCATGCCGCCGCGCCGGCCGCCACTTCTTCCATCAGTTCACGCACCAGCGCGCGAGTCTGCGGATGGCTCATCATTGCCAGCGAGCCGCTTTGTACCAGCACGGAAAGGCCGTTCAGCGGGATGTTCAGCAGCAGCTTCTGCCAGCGCGCGTGGGCGATATCGTCCATCGGCTTGGCATCGATACCGCTGGCGGCGAACAGCGCCGCGCCTTCGTCGAGCACGGCTTGCGCCTCGGCCGCGGTCGTCGCGCCGGAGTGGTAGCCGAGGGTCAGGCGGGCGCCGGCGACGTGCTCGACCACGCCGTTGCCGCGCCGGTGGGCGGAGACGAAGCAGAGCCCGCCGAGCAGGTGCAGGTCGTCGCGCAGCAGCGGGCGCATGGCGTCCTCCACCGACAGGCCGTTCTGCAGCAGGACCACCTTCGCACCCGGTGCCGCGACCTGGTTGATCACCGGCGCCAGAGCCGGGTTGCTGGTGGTCTTCGCCGCCACCAGCAGCCAGTCGCAGGGCGGCATGTCCGCCGCGTCGGCGTAGGCGTGCAGGGGTTGCGGCTGGTAGTCGCCGAACTGCTTGCTCTGCAGTTGCAGGCCGTGCTGCTGGATCGTCGCGAAGTCGCTGCGGAACAGGAAGTGCACCTGCGCGCCGGCACGCGCCAGCAACATGCCGAAGAATCCGCCGATGGCGCCGGCACCGATGATGCCGACCCGGGTGTTTGCATAGCTCACATCATTCTCCTTGCGGTCCTCAGCTGTCGTATCCGGGCATCTCGCGGTCGAGCTTGCGCAGCAGCGCCGGCCAGGCCTGCGGTGCGTAGTAGCGGAACATGCTGTTGAGGCCCATCTTTTCAGTGTGCAGGCGTGCCTCTTCGGAGGGCCGGCACAGCGGGCGTCCCGTGCTCAGTGCGCGGATCTGCGCGGCGCAGGCGCGTTCGAGCATGTGCATGCGGACGAAGGCTTCGGCGACGGTGGAGCCGACGGTCAGGGTGCCGTGGTTGCGCAGGATCATCACGTGCCTGTCGCCCAGGTCGCGCTGCAGGCGGCCGCGCTCTTCAAGGTTCAGCGCCGGCCCTTCGAAGTCGTGGTAGGCGACATCGCCGGTGAGGAACATCGACGACTGGAACAGTGGCAGCAGGCCTTCTTCCAGCGCCGAGACGGCCATGCCGTCGATGCTGTGCAGGTGCAGCACGCAGTTGGCGTCGTGACGCACCTGGTGCACCGCGCTGTGGATGGTGAAGCCGGCCTTGTTGGCCTGGTAGCTCGAATCGCTCAACTGGTTGCCGTCGAGGTCGATCTTCAACAGGCTGGAGGCGGTGATCTCGTCGAATGCCAGGCCGAACGGGTTGATCAGGAACTGGTTGTCGCGCCCCGGCACGCGCATGGAGATGTGGTTGGCGATCAGGTCGCTCCAGCCGAACAGCTCGACCAGTCGATAGGCGGCGGCCAGGTCGACACGCGCCTGCCATTCCAGGGCATTCAGGTCTTCAGTCATTGCATGGCACCTCGGCGTCGTTGTTCTTGTAGTCATTCCGTGCCGACGCAGCGGATCACCTGCTGCGCGGGCAAACCATAGCGGCGTCAGGCTAGGCCGGTTGCGTAGCGGCTGACACTCCCCGTCTTGGGTAGTGGCCGGTCGGGCGATAGCGATCCTCTATCCCGGCCATTGGTCCAAACCCGGTTGGCATGTCTCCGATTATTAGTATGATGACCGTCATTCAAGTCGTCGCACCCACAGGAGATCGACATGCGCTACACCACTTTCGGCCGCAAGACCGGGCTTCGCGTTTCCGAACTGGCACTGGGCACCGGCAACTTCGGCACCGGCTGGGGCCACGGCGCCGAGCGCGACGAGGCGAAGAAGATCTTCGACGGCTACCTCGAAGCCGGCGGCAACTTCATCGACACCGCCAACGGCTACCAGGGCGGCCAGGCCGAAGTGTTGCTGGGCGAGTTCATCGGCAGCCAGCGCGACGACCTGGTGCTCGCCACCAAGTACAGCCTCGGCACCACGCCGGATGCCGGCATCGCGCGCACCGGCAACAGCCGCAAGAACATGATCCGTTCGGTCGAGGAAAGCCTGAAGCGGCTGAAGACCGATCACATCGACATCCTCTGGGCGCACATCACCGACGGCGTGACGCCGATGGAGGAAATCCTCCGCGGCTTCGACGATCTGGTCCGCGCCGGCAAGATCCACTACGCCGGCCTCTCCAACTTCCCGGCCTGGCGCATCGCCCGCGCCGACCTGCTGGCCGAGCTGAAGGGCTTTGCGCCGCTGGCCGGCATCCAGATCGAATACAGCCTCGCCGAACGCACTGGCGACCGCGAACTGCTGCCGATGGCCGAAGCCCTCGGCCTGGCCGTCACCCAATGGTCGCCGCTCGGTGGTGGCTTCCTCACCGGCAAGTACCGCGCCGGCGCCGACGACAGCCGCGCCGCCAAGCTCGGCATGCTGGTCCACGCCGAGAAGAGCGCCCGCGAAACCGCCATCCTCGACACGCTGCTCGCCGTGGCCGAAGAGCAGGGCGCCACTGCCACCCACATCGCGATCGCCTGGCTGCTGCACAAGGCGCGCCGCTCCAGCACCGCGCTGGTGCCGATCCTCGGCTCGCGCACCCGTGAACAGTTCGACGCCACCCTCGGCGCATTGAACGTGACGCTGAGCGACGAACAGTTCGCCCGCCTCGACGCCGCCAGCGCGATTCCGCTCGGTGTGCCCCATGAGCAGGCTGCCGAGATGCTACCGGCGCTCACCGGCGGCCGGGACCTGCGCTTGCCGATCATTCCCGTCGACTGACCTTCAACTCTCGCAGGAACCCACCATGAAAGCTGCGCGTTTCCATCGGACCGGCGGTCCGGAACAACTGGTCTATGAAGACGTACCCCAGCCGCAACCCGGCCCCGGCGAAGTGCTGCTGCGGGTCGAGGCGGCCGGCGTCAACTTCGCGGATGTGATGCGCCGGCGCGGCGACAACTATCCGGAGCCCAGCCCGCTGCCGTTCACTCTCGGCTACGAGATCGTTGGCACGGTGGAAGCGCATGGCGAAGGCGTCAGCACGCCGGAGCTGGGTTCGCTGGTGTTCGCCGCCGGCGGCAACGGTGGTTATGCACAGTACGCGGTCGCCCCGGCGGCCGGACTGGTGCCGCTGCCGCCAGGACTGTCGCCGGAGCAGATGACCGCGCTGTTCGTGCAGGGCATCACCGCGCTGCGCAGCCTCAAGGACGCTGCCCGCATCCAGTCTGGCGAAACCATCCTGGTCGAAGCGGCGGCTGGCGGTGTGGGTTCGCTGGTGGTGCAACTGGCGAAGATCCTAGGCGCCGGCAAGGTCATCGCCGCCGCCAGCACGCCGGCGAAGCGCGAACTGGCGCTGAGCCTCGGTGCCGACGCGGCAGTCGATTACACGGCACCCGGCTGGGTGGAACAGGTCCGCGAACTGACCGACGGACGCGGCGTCGACATCGTCATGGAAATGGTCGGCGGCGACGTGCTGCCGGTGGCCATCACCGCGCTTGCGCCGTTCGGCCGCTTGATCATCTTCGGCGGTGCGGACAGCCAGATCAGCACGGTCGATACCGGCGAACTGGTGTTCTCCAACCGCAGCATCCAGGGCTTCTCCATCGCCCAGTATTTCGAGCGCCCGGATGTGCTCGGCGAGACGCTCAAGGAACTGATCGGCCTGGTGCTGGGCGGCCGGCTGCAGGTGCAGATCGGCCAGGTGCTGCCGCTGTCGCAGGCGGCGGAAGCGCACCGCTTGATCGAGTCGCGGCAGACGGCGGGGAAGATCGTACTCAAGCCCTGGGAGTAGTGGTTTCTTCCCTCACCCCTGCCCCCTCCCAGAGGGAGAGGCAGGGGTGACGGGCTTTGCTTCCAATCCCTACAACGGATACTGACTGGTCTGCAGCACGTCGATCCGATCGAAGTCGATGAAGCGGTTGCAGCTATCCATCATCGACTCCAGGTTGCGCTGGAACTTCGCCTGGTCGCCCGCCGCATCGAAGAAGGCCAGCGGGTCGCTCATCGCCGCCGGCGGGAAGCACTCCTCGACTATCGCCGATAGCGGCGCGGCGCCGTGCGTCAGCACCTGCACCACCAGGTTCTGTACGTACTGGAAGTTGTCCTGGGTGTCGATGGCGACGCGGGTGTGGTGGTTCTGCCAGACATCCAGCCAGGCCTCATGGCTCAAGCGTGGCGGCCGGGTGAGGAAGGCTATCTGGGAAAAGCCGTGGGTGCGCCGGCCGGGTTCGGCGGGGAAGCGGGTGTTGCGGATCGGTACCGACTCGCAGACCAGATAGGCGGCCAGCCGTGCGCTGGTGGAGGTCAGAACCTCGTCGTAGGGGCGGCGGAAGGCCGCGATGGCGCTGTCGATCCACAGGGACAGTGTCGCATCCGGCAGCGGCCGGTTGTTTTCCTGGCGCAGACCGGCGGCTGGCGCCACATCGGCATCGGCGACGTTCACCTGGATCTGCTGTGCGCCGAGGGCTTTCAGTTGCCCGGCTACTTCGCCACGCAAACGGTTGGAGAAGGTATCAAGGCTGGTCTGGCTGTCACGCCAGAGGAGGTAGATGACTTTCTGCACGGAAATGACCTCGTTCGACTGGCGCATGGGCGCGCGGGACGAACAACCATGAGGACGCAGAGGGTGTGCGGCATCGTCCGGTTGGACTAGCTGGGTGGCCGGCGGATCGGGGCCGGGAAAACCCCCGGGAATATCGTGCTCAGACCCTGGCTGGAGCAGCGGAGGCCGCCCACGCCTCGGACTCGATCCACTCCGCCACGGCAAGTACTTCCCGGCGCGGATGTTCTTCGGCCTGGATCAGCCAATAGGCGTGGCTTGTCCCGGCTTCGCGCAGGGGAACATCGAGCGCTACCAGTTGGCCTTCGTCGAGCAGCGGCTGGATCAGCCGCTGCCGGCCGAGGGCAACGCCCTGTCCGGCAAGGGCGGCCTGGATCACCAGGTCGTACTGGTTGAAGTGCAGGAAGGCGCGGGGGCGGGCGTCGCTCCAACCCATCGCGTCCAGCCAGTCGCGCCATTGCAGCCAGGGGTAATGCGGGTCGTCGAATTCCAGCAGGGTCAAGTTCGCCAGCGCCTCGGCGGAGCAGAGGGATTCACGACCGAGCGAAGGATGGGCCACCGGGGCGATGGACTCGTCCAGCAGGCGGCGCGATCCCGGCGGGGCCAACTCGGGTGAGGTGTAGCGGATCGCCAGGTCGATGCCGTCGTTGCGCAGGTCGGAAATTCGGTTGTTCACCGAGACGCGGATATCCACATCGGGGTGCAGCTGCTGGAACCGACTCAGGCGCGGCAGCAACCAGAGGCCGGCGAAGCCGACGCTGGAGGTCACCGTCACCGGCCGCAGCGCACCGGCCGTGCGCAGTTCGCCCAGCACATCCTGCAACTGCTGGATGGCGCCGTCCGCGCTGCGGAACAGGCGCTCGCCTTCCGGGGTGAAGGCGATGGAGCGATAGCCACGCACCAGCAGCCTGACTCCCATCTGCTCCTCCAGCGCATGAATCTGCCGACTGACAGCCGACTGGGTCAGGCACAGGTCCTGTGCTGCCTGCGTGATGCTCATGCGCCGTCCTACGGCGACGAAGCCGCGGATCAGGTCGAGCGAGGCAAGCTGGGCGAGCTGGAGTGACATTCCCATAGCGCATGCGACCGGCTGAAAAGGTTGATTGAAGCACAGGCCCGGACTCCGCGTAATGAAGGCGCCAATCGAAGCCAGCAGGAGATCCGCCATGTCCGCTTCCGCACCGTTTCATCCAGGGTCGGCGCCCTGGTATACGCAGGCCTGGGTCCTAGTGCTGGCCGGCGGCATCGTCATGGGGCTGGCACTGGGCGTGCGCCATGTGCAGGGCCTGTTCCTGCTGCCGATCACCTTGGAAAGGGGATGGTCGCGAGAAGTCTTCGGGCTGGCGATGGCGGTGCAGAACCTGACTTGGGGTGTCTTCCAGCCATTCAGCGGCATGCTCGCCGACCGCTTCGGTTCGGCCAGGGTGGTGCTCGGCGGCCTGTTGTTCTACGCGCTGGGCCTGTTCTGCATGACCCATGCGGCTACCCCCATGGCGTTCGTCCTGAGCGCCGGGATATGCATCGGCATCGCCCTGTCGGGCACGGCTTTCGGCGTGGTCTACGGTGCGCTCAGCCGGCTAGTGGCGGAGGACCGGCGCAGCTGGGCGCTTGGCATGGCGGGTGCGGTCGGCGGGCTCGGCCAGTTCGCCATGGTGCCGGCGGCGCAGGAGATGATCGGCGGCATGGGCTGGAGCAGCGCGCTGGTGGTGCTGTCGGTGCTGATGGCATTCGCGCTGCCGCTGGCGTTCCCGCTGCGGGAGCCCGCGCAGCAGAAGCAACAGGGGACTTCTGGCACCATGGAAATGCCAATGCGCGAGGCCATCCGCGAGGCTTTCAACCATCCGGGATTCTGGCTGCTGAATCTCGGCTTCCTCTCCTGCGGCTTCCAGCTGGCATTCGTCGCCACCCACCTGCCGGCCTACCTGCTCGATCAGGGCATGCAGGTCAGCGATGGCGTGGCTGCGCTGGCGATCATCGCCCTGACTAACGTCGCCGGCATCTACTGGTGCGGCCTGCTGGGCGGCTGGTACCGCAGGAAGTACCTGCTGGCCGGCCTCTACTTGGCGCGCAGCGGCGCCATGGCGCTGTTCGTGCTGCTGCCGCTGAGTCCGTGGAGCCTCTATCCGTTCGCCGCGGCGATGGGCTTCCTCTGGCTGGGCGCCGTGCCGCTCACCACCGGACTGCTGTCCCAGGTATTCGGCGTGCGCTATATCGGCACGCTGTTTGGCTTCGTCTTTCTGGGGCACCAGTTGGGTTCGTTCCTCGGCGTCTGGCTGGGCGGCCATGTTTTCGACGCCACCGGTTCCTACGAGCTGATCTGGCTTATCGCAATGGCCCTGGGCGTGATGTCGGCGGCGCTGCACTGGCCGATCGACGACCGGGAAATCCTGCGCGCGGCGCCCGCCACGGCATCCGCATGAACACGCAGTGGATGCGGTGGCTGGCGACCCTGCTTTGGGGACTGGTCTGCGCGGCGATATTCCGTGCCTGGCTGGCGCCGGAGAACACGGCGGCCTGGCTGCAGTTGCTGATGCCGGGGTTCTGTTCCTGACGACGGCGCGCCCCTCTCCGCAGGGGGAGAGGGGGGCAGCCGAACCCCGTCAATCGAGCAACGCCACCTGCACGTCCCTCGGCCCCTCATAGGGATTGCGGCCGTGCCAGACCTGCAGGTTGTCGAGGATCATCACGTCGCCGTTGCGCCACGGCCAGCAAAGGGTGTGCCTGTCGATGATCGCCTCGAACGCTTCGACTTCCTGCACGCTCAGTTCCTCGCCATTGCCGAGGAAGGTCCCGCTCGGGTGCTGCTGGGTCTTGCGGATCGCTTCGTAGAGCTCGGTGTTTTCGCCTTCCGGGCGCTTGTCGGCGCGGTACACATGCAGGATCGAGCGATAGAGCCTCCGCCCGGTCTGCGGATGGATGACGAACGGATCGGTACGGTTGAAGACCGTCAGCGTGCCATTGTCGTTCCACAGCGGTTCGAGGCCGCGCTCGGCACACAACGCTTCCACCTTTTGCGGATCATCGGTGCCGAAGGCGACGTTCCAGCCAATCGACTCCATGATCTCCACCGACTGGTCCAGCTGATCGCTTTTCGCGCCGTAGTTGCGGGTGGTGCGGATGCCCAGCCGTTCTATCTTGCTCACCAGTTCCGCCGGCAGTTCGTCCACCAGCGTGCGCATGTCGCCGATGATCGTCTCGCCGCCAACGGGGGCGGCCCGGCGGCAGAAGAAGGCGATGCGCTTCGGATAGTCGCGCATATAGGCCATTTCCGAATGCAGTGTGAGCCTCACCGGGGCCGCCAGCCGGGTCGCCTCCATGACTCGTCCGCTGATAGCCGAGCGCGGGGCGACGCCGCCGGCATAACCGCTGGCGAATGCCGGGAACAGCTCGGCCAGGTTGCCGAAGTCGGCGGTTTCCTCGATTGGGAAGCCGCGCAGGACGATGCCGCCATGCTCGACGATCAGCCGGTCGAGAATCGGCCGGACGCGTTCCGTCCATGCCTGGAAGCACGCGCGGTCACGCAGGGCATCGCTGCGTGGTTCGATGAACAGGGGCGGCCTGCCGGCCTGCAGGGTATGGCAGTGCACGTCGCTGCCCAGCTCCTCGACGGAGACGGGGCAGACTTGATCGAGGGGATTCTTCACTACCGAGTTCATCTGTCACTCCTGATTGTTCTTGTGGAGGGGGACACTCGAAGAGGCGACGGCTTCAGTCGCGGAAGGACGGATCGCTGCGGTCCAGGTCGCGCATCACGGCGGCCCATTCCCGCTGGCCCTTGTTCGGCAGCCTGGCGAACAGGCTGCGGCTCGTTTCCAGTGCTTCGGCGCTGGGCATGGTCAGTTCGCCGGCCGCCATCGCATCGACCTGGATGCGGCAGGCCGATTCCAGCCAGTAGATGTTGAAGAAGGCTT
>RCUU01001321.1_pt1 | contig 12017 bp, 10 predicted proteins | sample 2166211 | NCBI WGS metagenome assembly RCUU01 (sample SAMN09932620, study PRJNA488358) | compost metagenome | feature: garden; material: soil; isolation source: compost soil in phenylacetic acid-enriched culture | place: Germany: Experimental Botanical Garden Goettingen | collected 2016-01-27
TCCATAACCATTTGCGGGAAGCGTTATTCCACCGCTGCCAACGTTGAATCACAAAAGGTACCTCCTCAAGTGTGTAAAAAAATAACTGCTGTATGATCCTTATTAAGGATCGCGATGATAGTAATGGACCGTAAATTTGCTGCGGACCATCACTGCTACTCTGCTCTGTTGACCATAACTGCAGACTATCTAATTACCTTAACTGCCTATCTGCTTACTACAACTGCTTATGCGCATACTCTACCGCCTGCACCTCTGTTATTACACTGTTAACTTGCACTTAAAGAGGACTTTACTACTGCAGGGGGACTATGCTGTTTACCATTACTACTGACTAATGTTACTGTTACTGATTATTGGTACTGACTATTGGTACTGATTATTGGTACTGATTATTGGTACTGATTATTGGTACTGATTATTTCTACTGTTACTGATTATTGCCACTGTTACTGACTATTGCCACTTATTATTGCTACTGTAACTGACTATTGCTACTAACCATTGCCAATGACCGTTGCTACTGACTACTACTATTTCCCGCAACTGTCCGATCATCCCGATGACTGTAACGTTTTTACAGTAATAAGATAAGGGTAGTTTTAGCCCTTATTACTCAGATTGCTGCCCAATAGAAGAAAATAGCGGTAATAATTGTCCTTATTGATTGAAAAAGTCCCCATTTTAGCATTGATCAGACTCTTCATAACAGAATAGAGCACTTTATTACCGCTAATTCATCCAATAATCTCAAAATGCACCAAATAACGCCTATTTATTCCCTTATTGGGTTTTATGAGCTCCCTATGCGCTTTATGAGTTCTATGAGTTTAATGAGTTTAATGAGTTTAATGAGTTTAATGAGTTTAACGAGCTTTATAAGCTTTATAAGCTTTATAAGCTTTATGAGTTTTATCAGGCTTTATGAGCTTTATCAGGCTTTATCAAGCCTTATCGGGCCTTAATTAAACCTTTATTGGATCACTTAGGTCTCCATTGAAGCTACATTGAAACTGCATTAAAACTTTATTGAAACTGCATTAAAACTGCATTGAAGGCTTATTGTGACTTTATCCATGCTTGTTGAGGCTAATTAAAGCTTGCCAGATTTCCGACTTGGCATAATCAAACCAAATCAAATGTCTCCAGAGATTAAGCGTCTACACGAGCTAATACTTCTTCTTGAAGACGATTCAGTCTTGATTTAGCATCTTCATTGGAAGTACCGCGTACGGCAAAATAGAATTTGATTTTAGGCTCCGTGCCGGATGGACGTAAGCAGAACCATGATCCATCTTCAAGCAAAAACTTCAATACATTTTCTTGCGGCAAGTCATCCAATCCTGCAGAATAATCGAGCACTTCCGAAACGCCGATGCCTGCAACCTGCTTCGGAGGATTAGAACGGAAATCATTCATCAATGCCCCGATTTGAGCCAGACCATCCTTGCCCTTCAATGTACGTGAAGCAAGTGCCTCACGATAGTAACCGAATTGCTGATACAATTCCTCAAGCACATCAATCAGCGTCTTGCCTTGTTGTTTATAATAAGCAGCCGCCTCACAGATCAGTGTCGAAGCTACTATGGCGTCTTTATCACGTGCATAGTTGCCCGCGAGATAGCCATAGCTTTCCTCATATCCGAACAAGTAAGTATACTCGCCCGATGCCTCGAATTGATTCATTTTTTCGCCAATGTATTTGAATCCTGTCAGGGTGTTAAATACCTTAGCACCAAAATGACGGGCAATAGTTGCTCCCAACTCACTGGTTACGATTGTTTTAACTACTGCGCCATTATCCGGCAGCTTGCCTTGCTCCTTTAATTGGCTTAATACATAATGGACGAGAATAGAGCCGGATTGGTTGCCGGTTAAAATCTCATATTCTCCATCGGCCGTTCTAACAACCGCACCCATACGGTCAGCATCAGGATCGGTACCGATAAGGATGTCCGCTCCAATTTTCTTACCAAGCTCAATCGCCATAGTAAAAGCTTCGCGTTCCTCCGGGTTTGGAGATTTAACGGTTGTAAAATTAGCGTCAGGCAATTCTTGTTCCTTTACAATATGAACGTTAGTGAAGCCAAGCTTATCCAAAGCATGGCGCACTGGAAGGTTGCCTGTTCCATGCAGCGGCGTAAACACAACAACCAACTTTTTCGCTGCCCCGGATGCCAAAAGCTCAGGATTAACGCTTGTTCCCGCTACAGTGTTCGCAAACGCTTCATCCTCAGCTTCACCCAACCATACCAAAAGCCCCTTAGCCTCAGCCTCTTCACGACTCAAGCGTTTGACTTCCTGCAAGGAATTCAGATTCTGAATGTTACCTATTACGACTTCAGCCTCAGATGGTACAAGCTGACCTCCGGTAGAATTGTATACTTTGTAGCCATTGTACTCTGGCGGATTGTGACTTGCCGTAATGACGATTCCTCCGGTTGCAGATTCCTCGCGGACAGAGAAGGACAATTGCGGTGTCGGGCGAAGAGAAGGAAAAAGCTTCGCTACGATTCCGTTGCCAGCCAGCACAAGTGCTGATTCAAGGGCAAACTCCGGTGAAAAATGACGACAGTCATGAGCAATAACTGCAGACGGCTGTCCAGCCTTATCACCGTGCACATCCAAAATATATTGTGCAAAACCCTGGGTCGCACGGGCAATTGTATAACGGTTCATGCGATTGCTGCCCGCACCAATAACACCGCGAAGACCCCCGGTACCAAATTCCAAGTCACGATAGAAACGGTCCTCAAGCTCTGCCGGATTATTTTCCAGATCACGCAGCTCCTGTTTGGTATTCTCATCAATCGAAGCATCATTTAACCAACTGTCTAATTTTTCTCTAACCGCTGAGCTAAGTTCAGTCATGGTTTAACTCCTCCTTAAAGATATATCTTAACTTAATGCAAACATAATTTCGCCTTCGGCTACCACTTTATCTTCCACCTTGGCCACAGCATGGCCTTTCCCGATGGAGCCTTTAAGACGAGTAATTTCAACTTCAAGACGCAATGTATCGCCTGGAACAACCTGTCCACGGAAACGGAAGCCATCCAAGCCTGCCAGAAAACCAATTTTACCGCGGTTTGCCTCTACATTCAAAATAGCAGCAGCCCCCACCTGTGCAAGAGCTTCGGTAATCAGCACCCCCGGCATAACCGGATACTCAGGGAAATGACCGATGAAAAACGGTTCGTTAATCGTTACATTTTTAATGCCTACTGCTCTTTTCCCTTCCTCCATTTCAATGATGCGATCCACTAGCAAAAATGGGGGACGATGGGGAATGATCTCTTGAATTTGTTTAACATCTAACATATGTAATTCTCCTTTCTGACTATTCTAACTTCTACATTCATTCTTGTCAGTTCATTAGGTTTGCTTCATAGTATAAAGTTTGTTGGGGACGGAAACACTGTAACTATCCTTCGTGCCTGCAGAAGCGAAGGTTAAGATAAGGGGCTTATCCGTGTAACGGTCTGTACCGTAACATGGATAGAGCCCTTTTGTATCTTGATGTGTACACAGTCCTACATCATTATACATTTTCCGCATATAAAAAGAAAACTCCCGTCTTCCGGGAGTGTTTTACGATAAATTCAAATTTGTTCCATTATATAACAATTCTAAAATATTCAAAATTAAGGAGCAAATACTAAATCAAATACATGGCGCCAAGTGCTCCATTGGAACACCTCACTCATGTCCTGTTTGCCAAGGACCGTATAGCCCACAATCATACCGCCAACCAGTGCAATAACAAGCAGCAACAGGACCAGTACTATGCGCAAAAGCACCATCCAGCCGGAGCGTCTCGTTACCTCGTTATTTTTTTCGGCCATTATACGATCCACCTACCCGCGTAGGTTGTTGGCCAAATTCATCATCGTTTCACTGGAAGTCAGCGCACGAGCAGCAAGCTGGTATACACGTTGAACTTGCATTAATTCCGCCATTTCATCTGTTAGATTTACGTTGGAGCTCTCAACAGCTCCTTGACGCAGTGAAGCTCGCTGCTCTTGTGGAAGAGATGCTGTATCCACAAGCACATCACCTTCAATTGCTCCAAATGTAAGTGCAAACAGGTTGCCGTCCATTTGTTCCAATGCATCCGGACGAATTGGAGTAAGCAGTTGAATGCGCCCTGCACTGACTACTTCCGTACCCGTATTAGCCAAAACGCTTCCTTCGCTGTCAATATGCAGCTTGGAGCCTGCTGGAACGGTGATCCGGTCACCATCCGAATTCAGGACATAATGCCCTTGCTTAGTTACCAGATAAGCCGATTCCGGATCCTGCGGATCAGGCTGAAGATGAAAATCACCTGCTCTGGTATAGGCCTTAACTCCATCCCCGGTTAAAATGGCAAACAGCGCATTTCCCTCAATAGCAACATCTGTCTCATTCCCAGTCTCTTTAATGGAGCCCTGAGCAAAATTTGTAGCGATTGCTGACATCCTGGAGCCAAACCCCAGGTTAAAGCCTGAAGGCGTCGCCCGGCCTGGAAGCTGCATTTCGGTTGTTTGCTTTTGAACACGTGTTAAAGTATCTTCAAAGGATGCTTCTTTACGTTTATAACCTGCGTTATCCATATTCGCGATATTATCGGAGAGCAAATCCAGACGTTGCTGAATCCCGCTCATAGATACCATTGCGCTGATCATGGAATTATTCATACGACACCTCCCTAAATACGTCCTATTTCATTAACGGCTTTATCCAAGCTCTTATCATAATATTGGATAATTTTCTGATTCGATTCGTATGCGCGCTGCGCTGCCATCAAATCAACCATAGCTTGAGCAGTGTCAACGTTGGATCTTTCCAGATAACCTTGACGCACTTCTGCAGCATCCGTATTTGCAAGCTGACGAATTCCCGCTGCTTCCTCATCTTGTGCCTGATACAGGCCGTTCCCTTCACGAACCAATTCCTGAGGTCGATTCACGACGGAGACACCAAGCGTAGCAACAATCTGGGGGGTGTTATTGTCATAGGACCACAGGTTCCCCATGCTATCGCTCTTAAGATTATCTATATTTTGACCGGCAGGGAGCACAATAGGGTTACCATCGGCTCCAAGCACACGATGTCCTGTCGAGGTGAGCAGCTCTCCACCTGCATTTACCTTGAATCTGCCGTCTTTAGTATATCTAACCTGATCATTATTATCTAAAACAGAGAAAAAGGACTCCGGGCGATAAGTAACTTCACCATTCTCGTCAACATATTTACCTGAAGCATCGAACACAATAGGTTGTCCCGTTGCCGGATCGGTTAAGCCCAAACTGGAGATCAGCGAGAAGTCGGTTGACTTATTCGTCTCGTATAGATCGCCTTGTACGAACATAGGCAGGCTCTCCTCAGCAAACACACCCATCCCCAGCTTACCGATTTTGCGGTTGCCTCCGGTCTGACTATCCCCCATCAACGAAATTAGTACTTCTGGAAAAGTATGAGTTATCGCATTTACCTGCTTATAACCAGGCGTATTCAGGTTAGCGATATTTTGTGTCACTGTATCGTGACGGCGTTGCTCTGTGATCATACCAGATGCTGCTGTATAGAGCCCTCTTAACATGGACAACCCTCCAAAACTCGATAATCATTATTATTTATATCGGCGGATCAGAACTTTTTCTTAATGACCTTGTCCAAATTATCAAGCATAATGCCTGTCCCTTTAACGACACAGTGCATCGGATCTTCTGCAATCAGTACCGGAACGTGCAGCTCTTCGGCAAGCAGCTCGTCCAAGCCGCTAAGCAATGCTCCTCCGCCAGTCAAGATAACGCCGCGGTCAATAATATCTGCGGACAATTCAGGAGGAGTACGCTCCAGCACCGACTTTGCAGCAGCCACGATAGATGATACAGGATCAGACAGCGCCTCCTGTATTTCCGACGATGTAATTGTAATGGTGAGCGGAAGACCGGACACCATATCCCGACCGCGAATATCCATTTCCGATACCCGTCCGCCCGGATGAACCGTTCCGATACCGATTTTGATATCCTCTGCGGTACGTTCGCCGATCAACAGCTTGTACTTTGTTTTAATATATTTAATAATCGAGGCATCAAATTTATCGCCAGCAATTTTAATGGACGAGGCTGTGACGATGTCCCCCATAGAGAGCACCGCCACGTCCGTCGTACCACCGCCGATATCGACAACCATGTTGCCGCTCGGCTCATAAATATCCATTCCGGCGCCTATAGCTGCTGCCTTCGGTTCCTCTTCCATAAATACTTCTTTGGCACCGCTGCGTTCAGCGGCTTCACGAATCGACTTTTGTTCAACAGAAGTGATATTCGTTGGTGCGCAGATCAAAATTCGAGGATGGCTGTACCAGCTTCTCCCCCCTACGCGATCAATAAAGTGCTTAAGCATGGTTTCCGTAATTTCAAAGTCGGCAATAACACCGTCTCTGAGCGGACGAATCGCAATAATATTACCAGGCGTACGGCCTACCATCCGTCTTGCGTCTTCACCAACAGCAAGCACACGCTTCGCATCGTTATCGATCGCTACGACGGAAGGCTCGTCGAGAACTACCCCTTTACCCTTGACATGTATCAGCACATTGGCTGTACCCAAATCAATACCAATATCCTTGCTTATCATTACGATGCTCCCCCAAAGTGTATTTTGTGGACATCTGAAAGTACGGTTTTCCTGAAGCAAGACACCGTTCTTCAATGTCATAAGTACGTTTTCAAAAAATGTAAGTTATGTGGAAAAACGAAGTACATAGCATTGTTGTCGAGTTTCGACAGAACGGTGTATAAATCCTTTATTTTCGCGAAATACAGATAATTCTCCACAAACTTATACCATATTTAAAAATACCATACTTTGGGGGATGTGTTCAATCATATTCCTCTCATAAGTAAACTTATTAATTACCCGTTAATGGGCGGAGCTAATCACCTCTCGCTTGTTCTGTCCTTTTTTCTTATACTTGATTTTTGTCGCCTCGCCGCCGCGGAGATGTCTGATCGACTTATGATATTCGAGAATATGCTTAACCTGATCTGCCAAATCCGGGTTAATTTCCGGCAGACGCTCAGTCAAGTCTTTGTGCACCGTGCTTTTCGATACGCCAAATTCCTTGGCTATGGTCCGAACTGTATGCCGAGTTTCCACGATACAGCGACCTATTTTAATCGTCCGTTCTTTGATGTAATCGTGCACGCTCCCGCCTCCCTACTCGAGATAGTTTGGTACATTATATGAGGGGCGTGCCCATATATTCTTTGTATACAAGCCTGACAAGCCAAAAAAAGCGAAGAGCCTGCGCTCTCCGCTTTTTTCACGGGTTATATCGCCTTATTCATTTTTCGGCAGCACTGTGGTTGGATTTACTAATTCACCATTCTCATATACTGCAAAATGGACGTGATTTCCGAGATCCTTCTCAATCTCATTTCGTCCGGCGCTTGCGATTACATCGCCCTGCTTCACTTCAGCGTCCTGCTTCACCTTCACATCAGTAACGCTCTCATATACCGTCTTCAGATTATTGGCGTGTGTAATTTCCACTACAAATCCAAGAAGCGGTACTTCCTCGACCCGAGTTACTTTACCGCCCATAGCAGCTTTAACCTCAAAGGTTTCCTTGTCTTTTCTCGCGAGGTCAATTCCTGTGTTCGGTGTAAATGTGTCGTTGTATTGAACGAGGGCTGCCTGATGCTCTTCAGCGCTACCTTCTTTTTCATAGAAAGGCTTCACTACAGTAACATCTGCAACATTAGCTACCGGCCATACCAAATCCTCGGCTACGGCAATTGTTTCGGCTGCTTGCTCTCCATTAACGGCACCGTCTTCTGCTGTGAGATCTTGATTGTCAGGAAGCCCTACTGAATCTGTTACACTGGCAGGTGTAGAATCCATCGGCTTTTGGCTGGCATCCTGATAGACCCACACTAAGGTTAGTATAATTGCCGCTGCTGCCACGTACGCTGCCGGGTAGACCCATCTCTTCGACAATACCTTTTTCCATGCAGACACCGGCACTACCGGTTCTCCCATTACATTTTTAGGAGATTCCTCACGGACTTGTTTTTTGTTATTTTGTTCATTCATTTGGTCATCACCTCAGTAACCAGTGTTACCGCGGCTATTACTTTTATACTTGGTTTATATTATTTTTTTCGAGAGTCCAACTTTTTAGAATGTAACAATTTGCGGATCAAAGAAATACTTGTACGGGAGGGGACTCTCGAAAAGATTCAAGACCCTGCCTGTTGAAAAGAAATACCTGTGTAATAGTGTTTGAGAATCTGTGTCGTTGTATATCCCGCTTTTGCCATGCCGTTCGCTCCCCACTGGCTCATGCCTACTCCGTGACCGTTCCCGTAGGTCGTAATCTTCACTTCGGAATTGCTAGTCTTTAGCTTGAATTGGCTGGATTTCAACCCTAGCTTTTCTCTAATTTCGCGACCTGTATATGTCTGTTTGCCTATACGTATTTCTTTCACTCTTCCGCCCGTTGTTGTAGAAAGCACTTGAAAGAGGCTTCTGGTCAGACTATCTTCCTTGCTGCTCTTGTTCTTCTGTGCATTAGCGCCGGTTTTAATAGCCTGCTCCGCAGGGATTGATTGACCGAGCTTTCGGAACAGCTCCTCTACAGATAGAGTTACAGTCTCCTGATTGTTGGGATTTGTCTGCTCATCCCAGGGACTTGCTACACTGCGGAGGTAGGGAATTGCGAGACTCCAATATTCCTCTGAGTTTTCGGTGCTTCCTCCACTTGAGGAGAAAAAGGCGGCCGTAATCGGTTTTCCCTTATAGGTCATAATGATTCCTTCTGTGTCAGCAACCGCTTTTTGAAGTTTTTCGAGCTGGGCTGTTTTGCCCTGCTTTGGCCATTTCTGCAGTACTGATCTGGATATATAAGCCTGATGATCTACAGTATCCACGACATCGGCTGCTCCGCCCGGTACGCCGCTGGTATCGTGCGACCGCAGCCGGGAGACTATGAAGGTACGAGCCGCAATAGCCTGGGCTTTGAGCGCAGCGAGTTCAAAATCTGCGGGCATTTCCGCGGCGAGCACGCCGGTCACGTACTGCTCGAGCGGCAGCGTCTCGACCGTAGAGGTGCGCGTAAGATACACGCGCACCTCTACAGGCAAAGCCTCCGCAGGAGCAAGCCGCTCTGTGCCGCCGGCAGCGCCCTGCTGCGGGGCGGTCTGGTACGCCCCCGCGGCGATCGCGGCTTGAGCCGCCGCGTCAGGCACCTGCACCGCTGGCGCAGGTGCAGGTGCAGGTGCAGGTGCGCGGCCAGCGAGCAGCGCTGGCAGCAGCACCGCGAGCGCGCTCGCCGCGGCCATGCCTGCGGCGAGCTTCCCGAACCTCGTTCCTCCATTGCGGAAGGAGGTTCGGGGGCGCGAGCGCGGTGCTGGCGCAAGGCGCAGCCGCGCGGGCACCGGGTCGGCGGCGGGGCTTGCCGCCGCCGGCTTGGACTGGCTTGCTTCGGCCAAGCCAGTCCCTCTCCCTGCAGAATGTAGTTCCTGCACATTCTCGTATGACTTATCCTGCGTAATTTTCACAGTAATTACATTTCTTTTTTTATCTTCTATGTTTTTTTCGTATTTTCTGTGTTCCATATGCTTCATGTGCTTCATATGTTGCAATTGCCTCTTGTGCTCCATATGCTCTATATGTTGCTTTTGCTTCTCGTGCTCTACATGCACCATATACTCCATATTTTCGCTTTGCTTCTCGTGCTCCACATGCACTACATGTTCCATATGCTTCTTTTGCTTCTCGTGCTCTACATGTTCCATATGTTCCCATTGCTTCTCATGCTCCACATCCACCATCTGCTCCATATGTTCCACTTGCTTCTTATGCTCCATATGCTCTTACCTCCATCTGCCTTCTCGCTGCATTTTAGCCGAGCCTATCAGCCATAAACGCCACACGCCTTTAAGCCATACACCCTTATGCCATAAGCAACCTATTGTTTTTTGCGTTATACCTTTTGTTCAATATACTGATAGATATGAATTTGTTAAATCTGATAGAACTATCCGAAGCTTAGCAATCTATAAATGTTTATAAAAAATGAAAGACGCCCGTGGGGCGCCTTTAAAATTAGATTTATTTAGCTAATTATATTAAGCTTTATTTTTACAACATGCCCCTTATCCCACTAAATTGCTGCAAAAGTGCAGTTATTTCTCATGACCCCCGTTTAGCCTGATGAAAAGCCTGCAAATATGCAGTTTTTTCACTCTGCATGTGCCAAATTATGAGTTTGACCGCACAAAAGATGCACTTTTGCATGAATTCGCCCTGATTGAGCCGTTTGACCGTTAAAAGGATGTATTTTTGCAGTAATTTTCTCATTTAGCACCGTTTTTTATCGCTAAGCTGCCTTATCCATTTCGCAACTGTTTAATCCGGAGATCCTCACATTAATTACTTCAAATTAATTACTTCAAATTAATTAATACACGTTAATTACTAATGCACACCCCTTTGCTGTTTCATCCTTATCTCATTCCCGTTCTTTTCATTGTTCAACTTAATAGCTGGACAATATAAAAAAGACCATCCGAGCCTCAAGGTAAACGGGTGTGAACCCGAACCGCTCGAAATGGTCTTTAAATGTTGATTAAAAGGTTAAATGATGATCTATGCCAACGTAGGCAATATTTTGAGAATGGGTTTTTCGTGACTAGATGCCGGAGCTTTTGCCGGTTCCGGGGCTGCCTCTCTTTCATCAGAAATGCGCCAAATATCTGCCCCTAGTCCGGAAAGCTTCTCTGCAAGATGTACATATCCGCGATCGATATGATGCGTTCCGCTCACTTCCGTCGTTCCGTCGGCAACAAGACCTGCAATAATTAACGCTGCACCTGCCCGCAGGTCAGTAGCGCATACTTTAGCACCACTGAGCTTCGTCCCGCCAGTTACTATTGCACTGCGACCTTCCACCTTGATTTCGGCATTCATCAGACGGAATTGATCCACGTGCATGAAACGGTTCTCAAACACGGTCTCCGTTACGACGCTCGTTCCCTCTGATACAAGCAAAAGGGCCATCATTTGAGATTGCATGTCTGTCGGAAAGCCCGGGTATGGCAAAGTCTTCACATCAACCGCCTTAAGCCGTTTTTCCGCCATGACACGAACCCCGTTCTCCAGTACGTCGATCCGAACGCCCATCTCCTGTAATTTTGAGATAACGGGGCCAAGATGATCTGCAATTGCACCTTCTACAAACACGTTGCCGCCAGTCATCGCTGCTGCGATCATGAAGGTTCCCGCTTCAACACGGTCAGGGATCACCGTATGCTCTACTCCGGCAAGCTTTTCGACACCTTCGATACGGATAATTCCTGTACCCGCACCCCGAACGACTGCCCCCATGCTGTTCAGGTAATTGGCTAAATCAACGATTTCCGGTTCTTTAGCAGCATTCTCAATAGTGGTCGTTCCTTCTGCCAAGGTTGCCGCCATCATGATATTTTCCGTTGCACCTACGCTCGCAACATCCAGATAAATTTTAGCTCCGCGCAATCTGCCATTGGATTTAGCTTCAATAAAGCCTTGACCTAAATTAATCTCTGCACCCATGGCTTCAAAGCCCTTCAAATGCTGATCAATAGGCCTGGTTCCAATAGCGCATCCTCCTGGCAAGGAAATTCTTGTATAGCCAGTGCGAGTCAATAAAGGACCCATGACGAGAAAAGATGCCCGCATTTTACGAACTAATTCGTACGGTGCTTCACAGGAAGCAATATTCTGAGCGTCTACCGTAATTACTTCCCGTTCATATGTAACGGTCGCTCCTAACGCTTCCAACACTTTATTAATAGTCATTACATCATCGAGTGGGGGTGCGTCTCTGATTATGCTGACGCCTTCCTCACCTAATAACGATGCTGCAATGATTGGTAGCACTGAGTTTTTTGCTCCACTTACTTTAACGTTCCCGGTAAGTACATTGCCACCGCGGACGATAAATTTGCTCATCTTGGTTCCCTCCGCGCGTTCATTTT
>RCUU01001322.1_pt1 | contig 11998 bp, 9 predicted proteins | sample 2166211 | NCBI WGS metagenome assembly RCUU01 (sample SAMN09932620, study PRJNA488358) | compost metagenome | feature: garden; material: soil; isolation source: compost soil in phenylacetic acid-enriched culture | place: Germany: Experimental Botanical Garden Goettingen | collected 2016-01-27
ATCCTTTTCCGGGAGGGGCGAATGTGCCTCGTCCCTTCTTTATCCTTATTGTATCCAATTTATTTTATGCATACAAGCGTAGGAATGGCGGTATGTCCTGGGAGCGTTTTTGACTTCAGCCGGTAGAGTGGTTATTGGCTTGAGGTGGTTTGTCGGGATTTAATGATGGTTCGCAAACGTCTATGAAAACAAAATGATGAGGAGTTAGTGATCATGAAAAAAATGTTGGCGGTGTTGATTTCTGGAGTGATTGTTCTTGGGGGATTTCAGGTTTCGGATGCGAAAGCGGCTGGATCTAATGACATTGTTGGTAGCCCTAAACTGGCCGTCTTGGTCGATGGACGTAAGGTGAAATTCGAAGGAGGCGACCCGGTATCGGAAAACGGCCGTATTCAAGTACCGCTCCGAGGTGTTGGCGAAGCCCTTGGTGCCGAAGTGAGTTTCAGCGGCAAAACCGTGACCTACAAAAAGGAGGGAAAGTCGATCGATCTTACCCTTGGGAGTAACGTCGCTGTGGTTGATGGTAAAGAGGTGAAGATGGATATCCAAGCTAAAGCTGTAAATGGCCGGACTTATGTGCCGCTGCGCTTTATTAGCGAAAACCTGGGCGAAACTGTGAGCTGGGATCAAGCTGCAAATTGGGTTTGGGTAGGGAAAAAGGAAATACCGACTCCTGAAGATGTTGGAGTGAAGAATGTACCTATCGGTAACTTTACAGAGTTGATTGGTGATCATACCTGGGTTCTAACAAGTGTTGAGGGAACAAAGTACAACACTGTCAACGTGATTAAAGCGGATCAGCTTCCCTTGAAGATTGGGGATCGGGTGATTTATGACATTTGGCCAGTCAAGCAGGGAAGTATTGAAGGGTTGAAAATGCATGTTTCTGAGGGTAGTCCTTCATTGGTTTTCCTTGGCTCTCAAATTAATGCAAGATCAAGAAACCCCATAAAAAATCTTTCAGTAACTAATTCGGACAAAACGCATATTGTGACCTATGCGGTTAAAAGTGGCCACGATGTAGATTTTGATCCGAATTTTGAAAAATTCAAACTAGCACAGGTTGATTATATCGTGGTACGTATGTCTTCCAATGCTTTAACGATCATAGAGAACCCGTTTAAATAAGATGGAGAGTCCAATGCTAAAGCGGATTTCAATGATCACATTAGCTGTTCTAGTAGCATTGAGTAGCTTTGCACTTCCTCCAAAGGTGGAAGCAGCCGGTGCATTACCAACCACTCAAGACAAGAATGATCCTAATAAATATTATTTCGTTGCATTATTTAGTTCGGATATTTGGCGCAGATCAGACGGAGTAACTTGGACCGGTGATGGTAGCCCAGGTGGACCAGTAAATATAACATTTCCCTATTCTTTCGATTTTCCTGGTCGAAAAATAAAAAGTGTGGAAGTGACTAGGTTCAGAGAACCTAGCGATTGGGATAATGGTTTAAATATTTGGAATACATCGCGGTATAATTCAATGGATTGGGCTAGTACTGCAGATTTTATGAGTAATAATTTTAATTCTGCCAGATCCGGAACGTTGACCGGAGTTGGAACTAGTACGGTTTCCTTTAAGGTACAAGTCACAGGAACATTAACAACGTCTCAGCTAGGCAATGCTGGGGAAGACATAACGCATGAGGGTGGCGGTGGATTAGATCCTGGAGTTCTTGGCTACCGTTACTACTTTCCTTCCATGTTGACGATCGAGCTAGAACCAGTGCAGGGGAAGGCCGTCATTAAATACTTTACAACGACGGGTCAATCGCTAGACGGGATTGATGGCTTTCGAAATGAAACTAAACAACTTATCAAGGATCAACTGTATTCCTTTAAACCAATGTCAGCGCCGACTAATTATACATATCAGGGCTATCAAACAAAGGAGGACGTAGAGCCAGTTGATGGCCCACAAGACAAGGGTGATCCGCCAGGATTCACTTATGAAGGTAAGTTCTCAACCTATTACGTCTACTTTTACTACGAAAAAAAGGGTGGGCCACCTCCAGACCCCGATCCAGATCCTGTAGGCCAATGCACCTCCCCCGCCCCCAGCGGCAACTCCATCGACGTTCCGCTGAATGATCCCTCTGTCAGCGCGGTCATACGGGCGGACAGCCGGGGGAGTGAGAGGTTTAATGTGTTGGACGGGATTCCGACGACGGAGAGTTTGTATGGAAACGTACTTGCGAAAAGCTACTTATCCAAAAATAAATTCGTGGAAATGAGCGGGACGTGCAGCTTTGATATTACGGTGAACCGTACGTATGAACTGACCTGGGATCCCGGGAAGGAAGTCACGGACGAGAAGGGGAATAAGCACACCGAACCTGATCCGCAGTCGGCCAGCGAAACGGTGACGAAGTCGTATACGATCGAGCGAAAGTATTCCTTCTGGGTTATTGATAACCTGGAGGTTTACAAAATCAACGAAGCAGCGCTGCAAAACTATGCGTTTGAAGGAAACGGCATTCGGATTACACCCAGCGGGTACTCGCCGCCAAGCTACGCTACATCGAAATCCAGCGGATATACTCCGCCATCGCCGCCGAGCACGGTAGAAGCGCCGTCCGGAAGCAGGTCGGGCGGGAAGACGAAACCGGACGTCAGCGGAGAAAACCTGAAGTCCTATGCCGAGGACGCCGTTGATGAGGTCAAGGTTAAAAACGACAGCCTCACCTTCAACGGAAGTGCGGTGATGAACGGCTCCCAAACGGAACGTGCTGGACAACGCCCGGGGCAAATTCCCACAGCAACGCAAATCTCCAACAACGTGCTGTACAGTCCGGGACATGTCATTCCCACCAGCAAGACGAACAAAGCGGATCAGCCGAGCACCGGGACGATTTATTATGGGCTCATGAGCGGCAATATCAATGGCGGATCTGACAAAAGCTTCCCCATCTACGGCATCAACAGCGTTACCGTACATACACCCGTGGTCATGTACCCCGGCGTTTCCGACGATCGGGCTCATAATCAGAAGACGACTCCGGCGGCAGGACGGTCGGCGATTATTTTGGACCGGCCTTTTACGGTCATGATGCCCAACAGCGGTCAGCATACGAATGATTTAGGGTATGGAAACCGGGATTATCTGAAATACATCGACAGCAAGCAGGTTCGCTTCCCGTTTGATGTGTATGAAGGGACGAAAGCGGCGTTTTATCCGAAAAACACCTGGATTGAAGTAGACAAGTCTCGGGAGCAATTTGCCTTCTACCTGCCTGTTTGGGTGGATGAAGGGTTTTATGCCGTGGAGTTTCGCAGCATAGCGCATAACGCGCCGCCCGGAGCCACGGAGCAAACCAATGCCAACTTGAACCTCAGCCATCATATTGCCTACGGCACAGTGCCGGTTGACGTGATCGGGCGGGTATATGATTTTCAGGTAACCGATATCGCCGATTACAATTGGGAAGGCGTGTTTCGGACAGCAACCGGAAGTCGAACGCCAACGGGAGCTTCTTACTGGGTTGGGTTAAACGGAATCGATGGGGCGCCAAGAGGCAATCCAACGCAATACACGTTGCCGATTCGCCCGGGGAGCCACCCGCTGTACAAAAACGCCGTCATTAAAACGGGGTACCATTTCAAATTCGACCTCAAAACGAAAGGGAATATGTTTAGCCCTTTAGATCAAATCGTGATTACTCCTTCATTTGATTTCATTGATGCGGCGAGTGGAACGCGGCAGCCCGTTGATTTGTATTACCATACCGGGAGCCAAAGTTACGTGCGGATCGGTTCGGCATCGGACCAGGTGCAGCGGTACGTGATTTTGAACGAGCGGCTAAGAAACGTGCCTGTCGAGGAGTTGACGGATACGGCGCTCTATCAATACGATCACAACTATACGTTTGACCAAGTGGGCGGGATCGGTCGCAGTCAATTCGTGCAGTGGTTTATCCACAAGCCTTCGATGCAAAAAACGCCGGTCGGCAGCTTCAGCCTGCTGCGTTTACCGGCGGGGGTACGCACACTGATCGGTCCGAAGACGGGGATTCCCTTCGCCGTAGATCCGGCGCGGGTGAATGCCGCAGTACAAAGATGGTACGGTGAATACAGCCTTCCGGCCGAATTGTACGCCGTTCCGGCGGGCACGAACGTGGCTGAGTACGGACGGACGCATGGGGGGCTGACGGATCGCTCGGCGATCTTTTTGAAAAAAGGTTATATCGTCGTTAACTTCAACATCGAAACCGTTCGGAACGGGGATACCGGGAAGCCGTATCTCCAATACATCCGTGCGCCGCTGATGAACCAGTGGGCCGGGATGGAGGGTTTTGCGCGGAGCGTGATGGACCCTTACGGGCGCCGCTACGCGCTGAAAGACGGGGATGTAGTATTTTATCATGCGGATCTGTCGAGCCGGGATGATTTTCGGCCGCTGGTGACGCACTAACCCCGCCTATCGCATTATTTACTCCTTCCCTTGATGGGGGAGGAGTTTTTTTCGGATTCCCTTATTTCTTGGAGAAGTTGACTTACCCGGCTTTGGGAGATGCCAATCAATCCAGCCCATTCGGTTTGGGTGTAGTTGGGATGGGTGCGAATGGCTTCTAGCAACAGTTCATAGGCATTACTGCGTCTGCGGCCTCGTCTCCTTAAAGGAGGGGTGTCGTTGGATTGACCGGATGCGACGTCCTTTGTGGGGGTGGTAGCTGCTACCGCCACTTCCTCTGTTCCCATCGTAAAAGGTGAGGGGCTGAGCTCTAAGGCAGCCTGAAGCCGAAGGTTCTGAATACAAGAGGAACAAATAAACTTCTCATGGAAATAGATTAGGTTATCCATCGTCTGGCAGAACATACAGATTTGCGATTGATATTTACGAATCATGATCCATCGGGATTCGGGGTCAATAAAGAACTCCATGGGGTCCTTCTCCTCGATTTCCAATACTCTTCTCCATTCAATGGGCAATACGATTCGCCCCAGTTCATCCAATGCTCGAACGATACCTCTTCTTCTCATCGGTTTACCTCCCATCGACTAAGCTGATCCTTTCAGTAATTCGGCACAATTCCAGAAATTCCTGTAAAAAAAGTTAAAAATACCTGTTTATCCCTTATTTCGAATCGTCGCAGATCCACCGTTATCATCAAAAAATGAAAAGGCCATGAAGCCGGTTCTATGTTACAATGTTTAAGTCTATTTTTTCAGGCAAGAGAGATGTGGGAGGACCATCAAGTGAAGAAGCCATGCCCGTTTATCGCCGTGGAAGGCGCCATCGGAGCCGGAAAAACCACGCTAGCTACGATGCTCGCCGAGCGGTTTGATTATCCCCTGTTGAAGGAGATCGTGGATGAGAACCCGTTCCTGGACAAGTTCTATCAAAATATTGAGGAATGGGCCTTCCAGCTGGAAATGTTCTTTTTGTGCAACCGGTACAAGCAATTGGAGGATACGGTGCAAAATTACGTGTCCCGGGGTTTGCCGGTCGTGTCGGACTATCATATTTATAAAAACTGGATTTTTGCTCAACGCACGCTGCATGGGGACAAACGGGAAAAATACCGGCAGATTTATCATCTTCTGACCGACGATCTTCCCAAACCGAATGTGATTGTGTACATCCAAACGGAGCTGGCCACCCTGCTGAAAAGAATTGAAAAACGCGGGCGCGGCTTTGAGCAGGACATCGATCCAGGTTATCTGGAGCGGTTGATTGAGGATTATGAAACGGCGATTACGCAGCTTCGAACGCAGGAACCGGATACGGTCATTATTACGATTGACGGAAATGAGCTGGATTTTGTTGAACATCCGGAGCATTTCGAGCAGATCGTTGCCAAAATAAAGGAGCACTTATAGAGATGAATCATGAATTTCGCATCCCCCAGGACGCTCTGATTACGGTAGCGGGTACCGTCGGCGTCGGCAAATCCACGTTGACCACCGCGCTGGCCTCCCGACTCGGCTTTCGCACCTCGCTGGAAAAGGTCGATACCAATCCGTATCTGGAGAAGTTCTACCACGATTTCGAGCGATGGAGCTTCCATCTGCAAATTTATTTTCTGGCGGAGCGGTTTAAAGAGCAAAAAGCGATCGTCGAAGCGGGCGGCGGATATGTTCAGGACCGTTCGATCTATGAGGATACCGGAATTTTTGCCAAAATGCACGCCGATCAAGGCACGATGTCGAAGACGGATTACGAAACGTATACCAGTTTGTTTGAGGCGATGGTGATGACGCCGTATTTTCCGCATCCGGATGTGTTGATCTACCTGGAAGGGAATCTGACGTCCATCCTGAACCGGATCCAGTTGCGAGGCCGGGAAATGGAGATTCAAACCGATGTCTCCTACTGGGAGCATATGCATGAACGGTACGCGAACTGGATCAACGAGTTTAATGCTTGTCCGGTGCTAAGATTGAACATCGATGATTACGATGCAACGGACGAGGCATCGCTCGACGAGATCATCCGCCAGGCGGCGGAGATCATTCAGACTTCGCGGGTACAGCGGGGCAAATAATGCATGGAGAAGCCGATGGGACCTTTGTGGGTCTGGTCGGCTTCTTTTTTTGACAGGCAGGCTAGCTGTTCCAACTCTAATGACGATTATCCCGTTGCATCAGGTCATGGACGACTCGAAAATTGAATGTTAGGCCCCTCCTGAACGAAAGGGATAATCGCGGAAAGAAGCGTAAGAGGGCTTGAGGACAGTGAGAATGAGGTTCCCCCATGTTTTTCCTTGCGAATGGATGGAAAAGCTAGAGTGCACGGGCAATGTCTGCTAGAATATATAAGTTGGTTGACACTTTAATTTTGAAATTTCCGAATCAAGTAGTATAGACGCTGGCTGAAGCTGGCTTGGGAGGACATATATGAGCAAAACAACGTTAACGCGGCAGGATGTTGAGCTGTTGGCACCGGCTGGCGATTGGGATTGCATGCGAGCGGCGGTGGCGAACGGGGCGGACGCGATCTTTTTTGGCGTGGAGAAGTTTAATGCCCGGGCGCGGGCGAATAATTTTCGCATGGACGAGTTGCCGGAAATCATGGCGTTTCTACACAGTTATGGGGTCAAAGGTTTCCTGACGTTCAACATTCTCGTCTTTGAAGACGAGCTGCGGGATGCGCAGGAACTGATCGAGGCGTGCATTAACGGTGGCGTGGATGCGGTCATTGTGCAGGATCTGGGGCTAGTGAAGCTGATTCGTGAATTGTCGCCGGATTTTCCGATTCATGGCTCGACGCAGATGACGATCACCTCTCCGGAAGCGGTGGAGTTCGTGAAGCCTTGGAATATGGAACGCGTGGTGCTGGGGCGGGAAAATAACCTCAAGCAAATCAAGGTGATCGGGGAGCAAGCCAAGCTGCCGATGGAGGTATTTGTGCATGGGGCGCTGTGCGTGTCCTATTCGGGTCAATGTTTGACGTCGGAGATGTGGGGCGGGCGCTCGGCGAACCGCGGCGAATGTGCGCAGGCTTGTCGCTTGCCGTACGACCTGATGGTCGACGGGGAACAGAAGCCGATGGGCGATGTAGCCTACCTGTTGTCGCCGAAGGATTTGGCGGCGATCGACATCATGCCGGAGCTGATTGAGGCGGGGGTGACGTCTTTTAAAATCGAAGGCCGGATGAAAAGTCCGGAGTACGTCGCTAACGTGGTGAGCAAATATCGCAAGGCGATTGACCGTTATTTTGACGGGGATGATACCCGTCCGTCGAAGGAAGAGATCCGAGAGCTGCAGCAAAGCTTCTCGCGCGGCTTCACGCATGGCTTCCTGGAGGGGACAAACAATAAGAAGCTGCTGGATGGGACGTTCCCGAAAAGCCGGGGCGTGTACCTGGGCCGCGTAGAGAAAGTGCTGCGCGACGGTGTGGTTTGCAAGCTGGATGCCCCATTAAAACGCGGGGACGGGATCGTCTTTGATGCCGGGGATCCGACGCAAAAAGAAGAAGGCGGACGCGTCTACGACCTGCGCCGTCAAGGCGTGAAGCAGGAGGGTGAAGCCGGGGAAGGCTGGATCGTCGATATCGTGCCGGGCCGGAATGACGTCGATTTGCGCCGTGTGCATGTCGGCGACCGGATCTGGAAGACCAATGATCCGGCGCTCGACAAGCGGCTGCGCCAGACGTACGAGACCGAGAAGCCGTACCGCGTCTTCCCGGTGCAGGTGCGGGCGGTGGGCCACGCCGGCGGACTGCTCTCGACCTTCTGGACCGATGTGCAGAAGGGGACGATGGTGCAAGTCGACTCGGAGCTCGAGCTCGAGGTCGCGCAAAAACGGCCGATGGACGCCGCTCTGCTCGAAGAGCAGTTCGGGCGTCTCGGCGGCACGGTGTTCCAGCTCGAGAAGCTGGATGCGGAGCTCTATGGCGACGTGATCCTGCCGATGCGAGAGCTGAACAGCATCCGCCGGCGGGCGGTGGAGCTGCTCGCCGCCGAGCGGCCGAAGCCGCCCGTATGGGCACGGGCGGCGGCGGGGGTTGACGCCCCTGCCACGGGCGGGGCGTCTTCGGCGCAGCAGGCGCAGGGCCGCGGGCCCGCAGCGCCTGTGAAGCGCGGCGAGGCGCAGCTCGCCGCGTTGTGCCGCAGCCTGCCGCAGGTGCAGGCTGCACTGGAAGCCGGCGTATCACACATCTACGCCGACTTCGAGTTTATCAAGCAGTTCCCGGCAGCGGTGGACGCCGTTCGCGCAGCCGGAGCCTGGATTGCGCTGGCGACGCCGCGCATCCACATGCCGGGCGAAAACGGCTACCACAACAACATCCTGCGCCTCCAGCCCGACGCGGTGCTGGTGCGCAACACCGGGGCGCTGTATTACTACTTGCGCCACCGGCAAGAGAACCCGTCGGCCGTGCATCCGCAATTGATTGGCGATTTCTCGCTGAACATCGCCAATCACAAGACGGCCGAGCTGTTCCTGGAGGTCGGCTGCGACGTGGTGACGCCGTCCTACGACCTGAACATCCAACAGATGGTCGATCTGCTCCGGGTCAGCCCTACGGCTGACATGGAGGTTGTCATCCACCAGCATCTGCCGATGTTCCACACCGAGCACTGCGTGTACTGTACCTTCCTCAGCGAAGGGACTGACTACACTAACTGCGGGCGGCCATGCGAGGAGCATCGCGCTTCCTTGCAGGACCGGATCGGCATGTCGCATCCCGTCCGCGTAGACGAAGGCTGCCGCAACACGGTGTACAACGCCATCGAGCAGTCGGGCGCGGAGTACCTGAGCCATTTTCTCGAGCTCGGCGTAGCGAAATACCGCGTCGAATTCCTCGAGGAAACGCCGGAGCAGGTGCACGAGGTCATCGACCTCTACAACAAGGCGCTTCGCGGAGAAATCAGCGGCACGCAGGTCTGGAAAACGCTCAAAGCGACCAACCAGCTCGGCGTTACGCGCGGACAGTTAGTGAAATAAGGACGAAGGGAGCCCTAACGGCAGTGGTTTTGCCGTGGGGGCTTCTTTTTTGCATTGTGTGCAATGCAATGACCGTCACCGCCATCGTACCCCACTTCTAACGGACCGTATCGACGCTATTCGTCGATTTCCCGGACATTTCCCATCCTAACGGACCCAGATGACCTTATTCAGTACAAAAGGTTGAATTTCAGTCCATATCGTGTCAAATAAGGTCTCTGGGGTCCGTTACAAATCCGCAGCCCCATACTTTAAGCAAATAACGTCCCTCAGGTCCGTTACCACACCATCCACCCAATGCCCCGCCCATCCCCTTCTTTATAAAGAACAAAACCTGCTTACATATGTCCTCCATGGAAGGACGTCTACACCCCATAAAGACAGCTGTATTCCTATGAAATACAACTTGTGGAAGGTTTGTGAACTCGTTATGAATAGGGGCGATAACCGATCTTTATCGGTTATCAAAAAATCGCTGATATGCTATAATGAAAGCGTAATCAAATGAGATGCGAAGCGGGTTTGTTAGTGCAAGGGATATCGACGAAAACACCCGTTTCTAGCTTCGCTCACAAACTTTTAGGAGGGTGAAAGTGATGTTTGAAGGATTCCTCGAGATGCAGTCGGTCGTGACCCGTGTACAAGGACGGCTGGAACTCGGCGGCGAACAAGAATATCGTAGAATCGAGTTCGGCACCGAACGTTTCCTGCACACGCCAGAACCGGGTAATCGGATCCGCAACGAGGAAAAACTTCCTCAGCGCTTCACATGGCGGAAATTCTGGATCCAATAAATCCGATGAACTAAATCGTTGTTAACTTACCTATAACTTCAGTCGGACTTCGGGGGTGAACCCCGGGGTCCTTTTTGCTAACCACCGGCAGGGGTATGGTATAATGAACCAGTGAAATTATTCTTGGAACGAGGGAGTCATGCTTTCATGAAAATCCGCAAAGCGATCATCCCCGCAGCCGGGCTAGGGACGCGTTTCCTGCCAGCAACGAAGGCGATGCCCAAAGAGATGCTGCCGATCGTCGACAAGCCGACGATTCAATATATCGTGGAGGAAGCGGTCGCTTCCGGCATCGAGGATATCATTATCGTGACGGGGAAAGGCAAACGGGCGATCGAGGACCATTTCGACACCTCTTTTGAACTGGAATACAATCTGAACGAAAAAGGGAAATATCAGCTGCTGGAAGAGGTGCGCAAATCCTCGGAAATGGCGGACATCCATTATATACGACAAAAAGAACCCAAGGGTCTCGGCCACGCCATCTGGTGTGCGCGAAAGTTTATCGGCGATGAGCCATTTGCGGTGCTGCTCGGCGATGATATCGTTGAATCCGGCAAGCCATGCCTGAAGCAAATGATCGAGGTTTACGACGAACAACAAGCTTCCATCGTAGGGGTTCAACCGGTGGGCTGGGATGAAGTATCCCGATACGGGATCGTTGATCCCGTGGGGATTCGGGACCGCGTTTACCAGGCAAAGCAGTTGGTGGAGAAACCGGAAGTCGGCAAAGCACCGTCCAACCTGGCTATTATGGGTCGTTACATTTTAACGCCGGCTATTTTTGATATCCTGGAAAACCAACGCATCGGCGTCAACGGGGAAATCCAGTTGACCGACGCCATATCGCGTCTAGGTGAAAAGGAACGAGTATTAGCCTATCACTTCGAAGGCACTCGTCATGACGTTGGCGAGAAACTAGGCTTCATTAAGACATCGATCCATTATGCCCTCGAGAACCCCGAGCTTCGTGACCAACTGCTCAAATATATGTCGGAAATTATTTTGGATAGCTTGAACTAAAAACCGGCCTCTCCTTTGGGAGAGACCGGTTTTTTGATCTCGCTCTCCGGAAAACCGCCTATATCCCTCCTGCGCCGTAACGGGCATATCATCATCAGACTATAATGTATTTAGCATCATCCATCCGAAGATTCACACAAATGGCCCGTTTGGGAGGTCTCAAGCGATGAAAATAGTTCCAATGGAATTGGAAGGTCTCTATTTGATTGAACCGGTGGTACACGGAGATCGCCGGGGTTATTTTATGGAAAGTTATAATGAAGCAGTTCTTAGACAGCATGGTATACATGCTCGCTTCGTTCAGGATAATCAATCCTTATCGGCAGAGAAGGGTGTCATTCGAGGGCTTCATTATCAACTGCCTCCCAAAGCCCAAACGAAGCTGGTACGCGTATTAGCGGGAGCTATCTATGATGTGGTCGTTGATATTCGTCCGGAGTCCCGCACCTTCGGAAAATGGATTGGCATTACACTAAGCGAGGAAAATAAACGACAGTTGTTCGTGCCGAAGGGGTTTGCTCACGGTTTTTGCACGCTGACACCCAATACACAGGTTTTATATAAAGTCGATGAATTTTACGCGCCCGAGTATGATCGGGGCATTCGCTGGGATGATTCCGCACTGCGAATCCATTGGCCGGTCAGCGACCCCGTGTTATCAGATAAGGACCGGGCGCATCCTGATTTCGCGCATGCGGAATACTTCGAATAGGAGGCTTGTTGGATCATGAAATTGCTAGTAACCGGCGGTGCCGGATTCATCGGCAGCAATTTTATAAGGTATATGCTGA
>RCUU01001323.1_pt1 | contig 11990 bp, 11 predicted proteins | sample 2166211 | NCBI WGS metagenome assembly RCUU01 (sample SAMN09932620, study PRJNA488358) | compost metagenome | feature: garden; material: soil; isolation source: compost soil in phenylacetic acid-enriched culture | place: Germany: Experimental Botanical Garden Goettingen | collected 2016-01-27
CGGGGTAGTGAAGGCGCGTTTTCCCTGACATGGCATCCTCTTCGGTTGACTGGCCGCTGCACGCACACAGCAGTGACAGGGCCAGCAGGCTGACAATGGCTCGCATCGAGGCGGCTCCCTGCAATTTCGGTGAAGCGGGCAGGTTAGCAAAGAGTGCCGTACGGCCCAACCCCCCGGCCGGTGGCGACGGGCGGCGCCCCGGCAAAGACGGAGTCATATGAATTTTTTCACTTAGGTTTGCCGCTTTATTTTGTTTGTTATCCGGCCCCTGAGTCACAGGATGGAATAAGAAACCAGCCAACGTGACCCATTCAGGATAAAGCATGCCCTACAGCTACCTATCACATCTGAGGTGCAGCAAGACCGGCGAGACCCATGATGCCGATCGGCCCCAGCAACTGAGCCGGGTCGGCGCGCCACTGCTAGCCAGCTACGATCTCGAGGCTCTGAAGCAGGCCTGGCACCCGGCCGCCCTGCTGGGTCGCCCCGCCAGCCTGTGGCGCTACCACGAGCTGCTGCCGGTGCGCGACCCCGCCCAGGTGGTCACCCTGGGGGAAGGCTTCACTCCCCTGCTGCCCCTGCCCACCCTCGGCAAGCAGATTGGCATTCCGGATCTCTGGATGAAGGATGAGAGCGTCCTCCCCACCGGCTCCTTCAAGGCCCGTGGCGCCGCAGTCGGGGTCTCCCGCGCCCGGGAACTCGGCGTCACCCACTTCGCCATGCCCACCAACGGCAACGCCGGGGCGGCCTGGGCGCTCTACGGCGCCCGCGCCGGGCTGCGCAGCACCATAGTCATGCCCCAGGCGGCCCCCGCCATCACCCGGCTGGAAACCTCATTGGCCGGTGCCCGCCTCTATCTGGTGGATGGCCTCATCAGCGACGCCGGTCGCCAGGTCGCCCAGGCGGTGGCGGAGCAGTCCCTGTTCGATGCCTCCACCCTGAAGGAGCCCTACCGCATCGAGGGCAAGAAGACCATGGGGCTGGAGATCGCCGAGCAGCTCGGCTGGACCCTGCCGGACGTCATCCTCTACCCCACCGGCGGCGGAGTCGGGCTCATCGGCATCTACAAGGCGCTGCGGGAGTTGCAGGCGCTGGGCTGGGTCAAGGGCGACCTGCCCAGGCTGGTGGCGGTGCAGGCGAGCGGCTGCGCCCCCATAGTCCAGGCCTGGCAGCAGGGGGAGCGCGAGTCGCGCTTCTGGCCCGACTCCCAGACCCTCGCCTTCGGCATCAATGTGCCCAAGGCGCTGGGGGACTTTCTGGTGCTGGACGCCCTCTATCGCACCGAAGGCTGCGCCATAGCAGTAGACGACGGCGCCATCCAGCGCGAGATCCGCCAGCTCGCCGCGCGCGAAGGCAGCTTCGTCTGCCCGGAAGGGGCGGCCGCCTTCGCCGCCGCTCGCCAACTGCGGGAGAGCGGCTGGATTCAGGGGGGCGAGCGGGTGGTGGTGCTCAACACAGGCGCCGGCATCAAGTACCCGGACGCCATCACAGTGCTGCCCCAGCGGCTGCGCCGCGACGGGAGCATCCCCGCATGAGCTTCGACTGGTCCTTTGTCATCACCACACTGCCGGCCTTTGGCAAGTCGGTCTGGGTCACCCTGCAGCTCGGCGCCCTGGTGATCCTCAGCTCCCTCGCCGTGGCGCTGCTCAATGTGACGCTGCAAAGCCTGCACAGGCGCTGGCTGAACCGGGTGATCCGCGCCTATGTGGAGCTGGCCCGCAACACGCCGCTCTTGATCCAGCTGTTCTTTCTCTATTTCGGGCTGCCAGCGCTCGGCATCTCGCTCTCCGGCTTTGCCACTGCGGTGATCGCCATGACCTTCCTCGGCGGTGGCTACCTCACCGAGGCGCTGCGGGCGGGCGTTCAGGCGGTCCCCGCCAGTCAGCTGGAGGCAGGGCGGGCCATCGGTCTCTCCCGCTGGCAACTGTTGCGCCACGTGCAGCTGCCCCAGGCCTGGCTCGCCAGCCTGCCGGCGCTGTTTGCCAACTTCATCTTCCTCTTGAAAGAGACCACTGTGGCCTCGGCGGTGGCGGTGCCAGAGCTCCTCTACACCACCAGGAACTACATCGCCCTCTACTACAAGACCTACGAGATGCTGGCGGTGCTGACCTTGATGTGCGTGCTGATCTTTCTGCCGCTGTCCCTTGCCCTGCGCGTCGTTGAAAGGAGGCTGCAATATGGTCAGTTCGGTCATTGAATCGCTGATGCAGGCGAGGATCCCGCTGTGGGCACTTATCTTCCTGCTACCGCCGTCACTCGCCACCCATGTACATGAAAGGAGGGATCAATATGGCCAGTCCGGTCACTGAGCAACTGATGCAGGCGCTGCCGCTACTGGCGGTGGGTGCGGGTCAGACCCTCGCCATCTCCCTGCTCGCCATCCTGTTCGCCACCCTGGGTGGCTTCGCTTACGGCGTGCTGGCCCAGCAAGGGGGAAGGCTGACCCGGGGAGTGCTGAGGGTGTATCTGGAGCTGTTTAGGGTGGTACCCGTGCTGGTCTGGCTCTACCTCTTCTTCTTCGGGCTGCCGATCTTCTTCGGCCTGAATATCCCGGCCTTCTGGTGCGCCGTGCTGGTGCTCTCCCTGTGGGGCGCCAGCGAGGTGGGGGAAGTGGTGCGCGGCGGGCTCAGGTCCCTCGCCCGCGGCCAGCAGGAGGCCGGCCTGGCCCTCGGGCTCTCCCGCTGGCAGCTCTATCGCCACGTGCTGCTGCCCCAGGCGCTGCAACGGCTGACGCCGCCCACCATCAACATCCATACCCGCATCATCAAGACCAGCTCCCTGGCGGTGCTGATCGGGGTGGTGGAGGTGATCAAGGTGGGCCAGCAGATCATCGAGCGCACCTATGGCTCGCTGCTCATCTACGGTCTGCTGTTCCTGTTCTTTTTTCTGGTCTGCTATCCGCTCTCGCTCGCCTCGCGTCGGCTGGAGCAACAATGGGGTAATGCGGTATGACACCTCTGCTTGAGCTCAATGCTGTCAGCAAACAATTCGGCCAACACCGGGTACTGGACGAGGTCAGCCTCGCGGTGAATGCAGGGGAAGTGATCGTCATCCTGGGGCCGAGCGGCTGCGGCAAGAGCACCTTGCTGCGCACCCTGAACGGGCTCGAGCCGATTCAGGGGGGCGAGATTCGCTTCGATGGAGAGCGGCTGGATGGTGCCACCGACTGGCAACGGCTACGCCAGCGCATCGGCATGGTGTTCCAGAGCTATCACCTCTTCCCGAACCTGACAGTGCTGGAGAACGTGCTGCTCGGGCCCATCCAGGTGCAGAAGCGGGAGCGGGCCGAGGCCCTGCTGCAAGCGGAGCAGCTGCTGACCCGGGTTGGCCTGTGGGAGCGGCGCCACGACTATCCACACCAGCTCTCCGGCGGCCAGCAGCAGCGCATCGCCATAGTGCGGGCCCTGTGCATGAACCCCCAGGTGATGCTGTTTGACGAGGTGACCGCCGCGCTGGATCCCGAGATGGTGCAGGAGGTGCTGGAGGTGATCCGCGATCTCGCCGGCAGCGGCATGACCCTGCTCATCGTCACCCATGAGCTGGCGTTCGCTCGGGCGGTGGCGGATCGCATCCTCTTCATGGACGGCGGCCACATCCTGGAGCAGGCCGCGCCCCATCAATTTTTCGAGAACCCGCGCAGCCAGCGTGCCCGCCAGTTCCTCGCCAAGTTTTCTTATACAACTGTCATCAAACGAAAGGAGTCAGCATGAAAATAATCACTTCGGTTCTGTTTAGCGCCCTCATAGGCCTGGGCCTCGCCAGCGGCGCCGCCCAGGCAGAAGACGGTTCCCTCGCCAAGATCAAGGCGCGGGACAAGCTCATCGTCGGCGTCTTCACCGACAAGCCGCCGTTTGGCTATGTGGACGAGAAGGGCAACTACGTGGGTTTCGACACCGATCTCGGCCGCCGCTTCGCCAAGGATCTGCTGGGGGACGAGAACAAGGTCGAGTTCGTGGCGGTGGAGCCCGCCAGCCGCATCCCCTTCCTGCAGAGCGACAAGGTGGACCTCATCCTCGCCAACATGACGGTGACCCCGGAGCGGCGCGAGGTGGTGGACTTCACCAACCCCAACCTCAAGGTCGCGGTGCAGGTGCTGGTGCCAGAAGGGAGCCCGGCCAGGAAGCTCGACGATCTGGCCAGCAAGACACTCATCGTCACCACCGGCACCACGGCGGACATCTGGCTGACCCGCAACCACCCGGAGTGGAAGGTGCTCAAGTTCGAGAAGAACACCGAATCCCTGCAGGCCCTGGCCCAGGGGCGCGGCGATGCCTATGCCCAGGACAATCTGGTGCTGTTCAGCTGGGCAAAGGAGAACCCGGGCTATCGGGTGCTGCCCGAGAAGCTGGGCTCGGAAGACCCCATAGCGCCGGCGGTGAAGAAGGGCAATATCGAGCTGCGGGACTGGGTCAACGACCGTCTCGCCAAGCTGGGGGAAGAGAAGTACCTGCTGAAACTCTACGACCAGTATGTGCGCGACAAACTGAGCGCCGATACCGATCCCAACGATGTCATAGTGGAAGGAGGCAAGTGGCAGGGTTGAGCCTGCCGAGGGAAGTGCTGAGTGTGTGATCTTTGGTTCCGTTGGTCTTCAAACCGCAAGGTTTGGTTTTCAGGCGTCCCCTTGGGTGGCGCCTTTTTTTGCGTGCCTGGCAGGTGCCAGGCGGCGCGCCCGCTCTGTGAGCCAGCTCCCCCTGCTGGCGCACCGTCTGTGCCATCCTGACAGGGAGAGCAATGAGAGGAGAACCCCATGTGGATCGAGGCTGAGCCCGTCTACGGCGCCCTGGTGTCACTGGCCATAGGGCTCATCATCGGACTGGAGCGGGGCTGGCAGGTGCGCCAGCTGGGGGACAACCAGCGCATCGCCGGGATGCGGACCTATGGTCTCATCGGCCTGCTCGGCGGCGTCTGCGCCCTGCTGCTGCCCACCCTGGGTACCTGGCTGGCCCTGCTCGGCCTGCTGGCTGTGGTCATCGGCTGCGGCCTCTCGGTCTGGCTGGCCCAGCGCTGGCAGGGGGAGTTTGGCCTCACCAGCTCGGTGGCCATGGTGCTCACCTACCTGCTGGGGCTGATGTCTGTGCTGCAGAGCCCGAGCGAGGCGGTGGCCTGCGCCGTGCTGGCGGCGCTCTTGATGGGGCTCAAGGGCAAGATCCAGCAGGGCATGCTGTTCTTGAGCGAGACGGAATTTCACGCCACCCTGCGCTTCCTGCTCATCTCCCTGGTGCTGCTGCCCGTGCTGCCCGACGTCGAGATGGGCCCCCTCAACGCCTTCAACCCCTTCAAGATCTGGCTGATGGTGGTGGTGATCGCCGGCATCTCCTTCTCGGGCCACTTCGCGGTGCGCCTGCTCGGCACCCGCGCCGGTCTGGTGCTCACCAGCATGCTGGCGGGGCTCGCCTCCTCCACCGCCCTCACCCTGCAATTTGCCCGCCTCAACAAGGAGCAGCCCGGGCTGGAGCGGCTGCTGGCCACCGGCATACTGCTGGCGGGGGCCACCATGTGGTTGCGACTGCTGGTGCTGGTGCTGCTCATTCACAACGAACTGGCCATGCGCCTGGCCCTCCCCCTGCTGCTGCTGGCGGCCACCGTCTACGGCTTCGCCTTCTGGTTCTGGCGCCAGCGCGAGGAGATGAGCGACAACCCGGTGCAGCCCGAAACCCGCAACCCGCTGGATCTCGCCACCGCCATCAAGTTCGGCCTGCTGCTGGCGCTCATCGGCTTCATGGCCACCTTGCTGCAGAGCAAGGTAGGCAACTCCGGGGTCTATCTGCTGGCGCTGGTCTCCGGCATCACCGACGTGGACGCCATCACCCTCTCCCTCTCCCAGCTCTCCCACAAGGAGCTGGCCCTGGAAGTGGCGGCCCGGGCCATTCTGCTCGCCGGCCTGGTCAACTCCCTGGTGAAGGGACTGCTGGCGCTGGTGATCGGCGGCCGCCGTCTGGGGCTGAGGGTCATGCTGCCCTACCTCCTCTCCATCCTGCTGATCCTGCCCCTCATCTGGCCAGGCAACTGACCCGACCACCAGGACGCGCCTGACGCCGCCGGCGTCGCTGGCGTATACTGGCGCCTCTTGGCACATGAGAGGAGGTGAGCATGGCAAGCGACTGGGACAAGGTACTGGCGGGGGGCGCCCTGAACAGCCAGAGCGAGGAGATAGCGAACGACCGCATTCGGGGCCAGGCCCTGTTGGCGAGACTCAACGCCACACCGGCGGGGGATCACGAGGGGCGCCAGAGCCTGTGTGCCGAGCTTTTCGGCCACTGCCCCGACTCCTGCTGGATAAGCTCCCCCTTCATCTGCGAGTTTGGCCGCAACATCCATCTGGGGGAGAAGACCTTCTTCAACTTCAACGTCACCATACTGGACGTGGGCGAGGTGCACATCGGCAGCCATGTGCTGCTGGCCCCCAACGTGCAGATCTACACCGCCACCCACACCATGGACTATCTGGAGCGCCGCAACTGGACCGCCTACAACAAGCCGGTGCGCATCGGCGATGACTGCTGGATTGGCGGCGGCGCCATCATCTGCCCCGGCGTCACCATAGGGCCGCGCTCCATCATAGGCGCAGGGGCCGTGGTGACCCGCGACATACCGGCGGACTCCCTGGCGGTGGGCAACCCGGCCCGGGTGATCCGCACCCTCAGCCCGGACGCGCCCCGGGATCCGGCGCTGCTGTCATGATGGCCCTGGCCCTGCTGCCCCTGATCTGGGCCGCCTGGCTCGGCATTGAGGAGGCCAACTGGTGGCCGCTGGCCCTGATCACCACCATGAGCCTGCTCACAGTGCTGGCCTACGCCCACGACAAGCGCCAGGCCATTCGCGGCGGCTGGCGCATCCCGGAATCCCGCCTGCACCTGCTGGAGCTGCTCGGCGGCTGGCCCGGCGCCCTGGTGGCCCGCCACTGGCTGCGCCACAAGACCCAGAAGGGGAGCTACCGGCTGCGGTTCTGGGCCATAGTGCTGCTGCACCTCGGCCTGTGGGGACTCTGGATCAGCCGGCCGCTCTGGCAGGGGCTCTGAGCCGGCGTGCTGGCAATGTCCGGGTCGGCCCTGCCGATCACACACATGCATAATGGTGTGCAGCACGCCCGCCCCTCTCTCACCGTCAATCAGTCGATACGTGATACGCCCCCATAACTCATGAGGTCCCGTGCTGTGCTGCACATTAAGGCGTGATGAGGGACGGCCCGCATCGCGCGTTATTTGCTACACGGTAGAAAGCGCCCCATCCACGGCGAAGGATGAAAGCAAGATGAATCGGGATCTGTCATGGCATTCCAATGACCAGCTCCCATAACGCGCCCATATGCCATTCCAATCGAGCACTGCATTTCGTACGTACCCCCATCAATATAGAGAACCATGAACATGAATGCCCTATGTAAAATGCAACCCATGAATGTGTTTCAAAATATTTCAGAAGGGAAATGGACAGGATATATTCAGAACCAGTTCATCAAAGCCAAACAAATAAAAGAGGGTTTTGAATACACCTAAGAATATAATTTGTTACAGGATATTTCAGAACAGGATAAAAATAATTTCATTCATAAAGCGTTCATCCTGAATGAAAAAGTAAAGAAATAATAAAATTACATTTTTTAAAATACTAGTCGCGATTAATTTCGCGGGTTATTATTTGATCACATCATAGAGTTACTAAACATAGCCGCCTTAAAGAGCGTCATACGTACTTTCCACATCATTGCATCGCTGTAACTCGCCCCCTATTTATGATTATTCAAGCCCTGCCGGGTTTGCTCCAAAAATATAAACCTAGAGGACTTTACCTATGACAAAGATGTTACGGTCATATGTCGCCCTGCTTTTTTCATTCTTATTATTGGGTTGTAGTAGTGGCTCAGAGGATACGCCCCCCGAGACCTCGCCATCATTAGAACAGATCCATATTGTTGCCAACCCGATCAGCACAAGAGGCAGCAGTTCACTCATTCTGGCAAAAGGTAATACCCAGCCCTTTATTGCAACAGGTCATTATGACGATGGTTCGGTCAAGGATCTGACGAGTGAGACAAGCTGGCATTCCAGTGACAGCCGGATCGCCACCATGTCGTCACCCGGTGCACTCACCGCGAGAGACACGGGGACGACCACAGTCACGGCAAGCCACGATGGCATCACCAGCAACACAGTCCAGGTCACCGTCACCGATGCCACCCTCACCGCCATTCAAGTCACACCGCCGAGCGTCTCGCTGGCCAAGGGCCAGACCCAGCAATTGACCGCCACCGCCACCTACAGCGACAACACCACGGCGGATATCAGCGGCAACGTCACCTGGCTGCCAACCGACATCACCACGGCAACCGTCTCCACTACCGGCCTGCTGACCGGCAGGGTAGCGGGCACCACGGAACTGACCGCCAGCCTGGATGGCGTGACCAGCAACGCAGTCCAGGTCACCGTCACCGATGCCGTCCTCACCGCCATTCAAGTCACGCCGCCAAGCGTGTCGCTCGGCAAAGGCCAGACCCAGCAGCTGACTGCCACAGCCACCTACAGCGACAACACCACGGCAAATGTGACCAGCAGCGTTGCCTGGCTGCCAACCGACATCACCACGGCAACTGTCTCATCAACCGGCCTGCTGAGCGGTGTGGAACAGGGCACAACAGAGGTCACCGCCAGCCTGGATGGCGTGACCGGCAACACAGTCCAAATTACCGTCACCGACGCCATCCTCACCGCCATTCAAGTAACGCCGCCAAGCGTCTCGCTCGCCAAGGGCCAGACCCAACAACTGACCGCCACCGCCACCTACAGCGACAACACCACGGCGAATGTGACCAATGGCGTCGCCTGGCTGTCGGATGACACAGCCACGGCCACTATCCCCCCCAACGGCCTGCTGACCGGTGTGGAGCAGGGCACCGCAGAGGTCACCGCCAGCCTGGACGGCATCACCGGCAACACAGTCCAGGTCACCGTCACCGACGCCATCCTCACCGCCATTCAAGTAACGCCGCCAAGCGTCTCGCTCGCCAAGGGCCAGACCCAACAACTGACCGCCACCGCCACCTACAGCGACAACACCACGGCGAATGTGACCAATGGCGTCGCCTGGCTGTCGGATGACACAGCCACGGCCACTATCCCCCCCAACGGCCTGCTGACCGGTGTGGAGCAGGGCACCGCAGAGGTCACCGCCAGCCTGGACGGCATCACCGGCAACACAGTCCAGGTCACCGTCACCGACGCCATCCTCACCGCCATTCAAGTAACGCCGCCAAGCGTCTCGCTCGCCAAGGGCCAGACCCGGCAACTGACCGCTACCGCTATTTACAGCGACAACACCACAGCGGATATCAGCAGCAACGCCTCTTGGGTCACTTGGCTGCTAAACGGCACGGCCGCGGCAACCGTCTCATCAACCGGCCTGCTGACCGGGATGGTAACGGGGATCACGGAAGCGACCGCCCACCAGGACAGAATCACCAGCAACATCGTCGACGTCACCGTCACCGATGCCATCCTCACCGCCATCGAGATCACGCCGCCAAGCGTGTCGGTCGGCAAAGGCCAGACCCAGCAGCTGACCGCCACCGCCACCTACAGCGATAACTCCACGGCGGATGTGACAAGCAGCGTCGCCTGGCTGTCGGATGACGCCGCCACGGCGACCATCACCCCCAACGGCCTGCTGACTGGTGTGGAACAGGGCACCACAGAGGTCACCGCCAGCCTGGATGGTGTGACGAGTGATAGGGTGACGGTCAATGTCGTGGTGATCAGTCTCTTTGATACGTTTGAAGATGTTTCCGTCAATGGTTTCACTTTTGCTGTCGATGCCGGGTTCCCGACCACAGGGTTTGATGGGGCGGAATTTATCCTGAATGCACCGGAAACAGCGAGTGATTACACCTGGAATAGTGATGCTGCATGGGTCTCTGTGGATAACAGTGGAACAGTACGCTTTATATCTCAGGGGGATGCTTCTCCTGTCACTATTACAGCGACACCAACGTCGGGAGGGACATCTCTAGCCTATACCTTTACGATAGCCTCCTGGTTTCGAAGTAATGAATCATCAAGGGTCACTTATTCTGAAGCAAGAACTTGGTGTAATGAACAACAACCCTCTTACCAATGGAAAATTCCCGCTTACAGACTATTATCACAAGCTCCGGCAACCCGAGGCGTAGGTGCACTGTGGAGGGAGTGGGGTGATATGATGAACTATGGCAACTCCACCTTCACTTGGCGTGGACACTGGTCGTCCACTACTGTCAGCACCGGCAACTACTATTTTGTTTACTTGGACTCAGGCAACGTTAACTGGACAGCTGGTAGTAATAATACCTCTAACGCTGCTATATGCGCCTTGACACTGTAAGCCTCAACCAAATACCTGTTGACTCATGCATTTAAATAATCCGCACCTGAAGGTGCGGATTTTTCCAAAGAAGATTAATTGGGCGCTGACTCCGGTTACAGATACACTATCATCCTAAACGATGCGGTCTGTACGTAATGGAGGGCAAGTTAAATTTAAAAACAGCATATATCACAGCCCCCATCTGAATGAGAAAGTGAGCCGCTGCCACCTTGTGGTGGCGGCATTCTTTGACGACCACAAGGGTTGGCTTGTAATTTATCCCCATCAGCTAAAGGCCATACCCGCGCATTCAGATGATGTTTACGTCATCCAGAATATTCCACTCATATTCAACATAGGAATCGCCTTCTAACTTCCCGCCTGTCGTCGCGAAGGTCTGCTGTGCGGCTTTATTTTCCATATCGGTCCCGGCCCAAACCAGCTTGACACCATCGCGCTTGCAGCAGGCAATCAAGGCGTTCACCAGTCCTTTTCCGATGCCATGCCCTCTTTTTTCACCCATCACTTCAATATCATATAGATACGCCAGGCTCCCCCCTGTTCTCACGTCGGGAAAACGGTACGCACTGAGCATCCCAGCCGGCCCTTCTTCATCCAAGGCAACCAGCAGATAACAGCGGTCATCGGAAATGGCGGCGGCAATATCCTCCAGAGAGGCTTTTACTGCCCCCTCACCTGTATCGGCAAGCAGTATGGATAGCGCCTGAAACCAGATATTCTCGCCACCGCTCTCCAGCCTTCTAATTTCCATATGATGACCTCACGATGATGTCCGGCCTGATACGCATCATCGATATCAGGTGACCGGAATTTATTAAAAGAAAACTCCATCAATAACATACTGAAACATGTGCATGGATGATCGGTCGCAAACTTTCAGCAAACATGCCGTCATATCTGGGCAAACGGATCTCCCTGTAGCAAATACCGACAGAGCGCCTTTTTCCATCCAATGTACAGACGAAGAGAGATTCCCCTCCGCCATGACGTGGCAAGGCAAAGCCCCCCATAAACAGGGGACAAACCTGGCATGCCGACAGTGAGCCTGATTCGGCGTACTCTTCTGCATGAAAATATCGTCCTCATCCCCCTCCCCTCTGCCTGACAGACATCGATTCGCTCGGACAATCCGGCCCTGACAGCAGATAACCAAGCACGGAAGAGACTCCCTCCGCTAATCATGGCCTCGCCGTACAGGTGGGCAGTTTGTCACGGGGAAATACCTGGAATGGGAGCTATCGCCTGCGGTTCTGGGCCATCATCTGGGGCAATTATTGCTGCTTGGTATCTGAGTTAGCCGCCCCTTCTGGCTGGCCTGACCCTGGCCTAGCGCCAAAAGAGAGAGGGCCCCACCGCTGGTGGGGCCCTCTCTCTTTGTTGCGGACGCGATAATGACAGCGGGTCAGATCGGCCATCACTACCTTGCCATTGCCGAAGCGACAACCGCCTACCGGCCTCGTCGCCACTCTTCTGCTGCGGCGTCTAGACCGCCATGGCCGCCGACATCTCTGTCTTGATGTTGTCGGATCGGGTGCCGAAGATGGCCTGCAGGTTGTTGCCCACCACCAGCACATCGATGGCGCCGAGGGCCTTGATGCGCGGGATATCCGCCAGCTTGATGTCGTGCAGGC
>RCUU01001324.1_pt1 | contig 11987 bp, 10 predicted proteins | sample 2166211 | NCBI WGS metagenome assembly RCUU01 (sample SAMN09932620, study PRJNA488358) | compost metagenome | feature: garden; material: soil; isolation source: compost soil in phenylacetic acid-enriched culture | place: Germany: Experimental Botanical Garden Goettingen | collected 2016-01-27
CCCATTGTGTTCCCACGACGACTACCGTTGACATGTTCATTCCTCCGTAGGTGCTCGCTTAGCACCATTATTTTTCATAATATGGGCTCAGTACGCGCTTCTTATGTACGCAGCCCTCCGGACGCCAAAACGGTTTAACCCGCTAAAGCACAATAACCAGTGTAACAGCGAGACTTTTTAAAGTCAAATAAAAACGAACGATCTCACAGGAAAATGTGTGATCGTTCGGATATTGTGCGAAAACTGCCTAACCTGCAAATGGTTCGTTATGGGCACGCTCGTAGTTGACGAACTTGTTGAAATTTTTCAGGAACACAAGCTCTACGGTGCCTACGGGACCATTACGCTGTTTGGCAATAATAATTTCGATGATATTTTTTTTCTCCGTATCCTGGTTGTAATAATCATCACGGTATAAGAACGCTACGATATCGGCATCCTGCTCGATCGAGCCGGATTCACGAAGGTCACTCATCATCGGACGTTTATCCTGACGCTGCTCTACACCACGGCTGAGCTGGGACAGGGCAATGACCGGAACATCGAGCTCACGGGCAATCTGCTTCAAGGTACGGGAGATTTCCGATACTTCCTGCTGCCGGTTCTCGCCGCCCTTGCCGCGCCCCTGAATGAGCTGCAAATAGTCGATGACGATCATACCGAGACCCTTTTCCTTCTTCAGTCTGCGGCATTTTGCCCGGATATCCGTTACCGTAACTCCGGGGGTATCATCGATATAGATTTCCGCCTCCGACAACGACTGAATGCCCATCGTCAGCTTCGACCAGTCATCATCACTTTTGAAATCCCCGGTACGCATAATATTGGCATCCAAATTGGCTTCCGCACAGATCATACGCTGAACCAGCTGTGGCGCCGACATTTCCAGACTGAAAATAGCTACGGTTTCTTTGGCCCGGACGGCTACATTCTGGGCAATATTCAGCGCAAACGCCGTTTTCCCTACGGAAGGACGGGCAGCCACAATGATCAGGTCATTGCGCTGAAAACCATTCGTCATATGGTCGAGATCCACGAAGCCGGTAGGAATCCCTGAAGTACCACCCTTATTCTGATGAAGCAGTTCTACACGGTCAAACACCTGCATGAGCACATCACGGATGGCAATAAATCCGCTGCCGCTGCGGCGGTTAGAGATTTCCAGAATCCGCCGTTCGGCATCGCTCAGCATATTGGCTACATCTTCCCCGCCGGTATAACCCTCACTGACAATCTGAGTCGCTGTACGGATGAGCCGGCGCAGCATCGCCTTTTCTTCAATGATTTGGGCATAGTAATCGACGTTGGCTGCAGTCGGCACTGCATGCGCCAGCTTCGCCAGATAGCTCACTCCGCCGATATCCTCAAGCTGTCCCTTGTCCTGCAGTCTGGACGTCAGTGTAACCAGGTCAATCGGCTGGCTCTCTTCTCCGAGCTGCACCATCGCTTCAAATATCATCTGATGCGGTTTATCGTAGAAGTCTTCGGTATTCACCCGCTCCATAGCGGTAATCAGCGCTTCATCCTGCAGGAGCACAGCACCGATTACGGCCTGTTCCGCCTCCAGGTTCTGCGGGGGAATCCGATCGAAAAAGAGATCTCCACCCATCTTACTCCTCCGTTACCTGAACCGTGAGGTTAGCCTTTACTTCAGTATGCAGCTTCACCGTTACCTGAAATGTGCCCACATGGCGGATCGGATCACTCAGTTCAATTTTGCGCTTATCAATCGATATCCCCTCGGTTGCTGCCAGAGTTTCACCGATTTGTTTGCTTGTAATGGCACCGAACAGCCGGCCGCCTTCGCCGGCCTTCGCTTTCAGCGTCAGCGTCAGCTCATCAAGCTTCTTGCCAAGCTGAACAGCTTCCTCTTTCTCCTGAGCCTTGCGGCGCTGTTCGGCAGCGGCCTGATTCTCCAGCGTCTTTACATTGCCTTCAGTAGCCGGGCGAACCAATCCCCGCGGCAGCAGGAAGTTGGATGCATAACCCTCTGATACCTCTTTGACTTGCCCTTTCTTGCCTTGACCCTTAACATCTTTTATGAAAATGACCTTCATTCGAACAGCCCCTCTTTCGCTTCAATTTCAGCCAGTACTGCAAGCAGTTTGGCTTCTGCTTCCTTGCTTGTTCCTTCAAGCTGTACGGCAGCGTTGGACAAGTGACCGCCACCTCCCAGCTTTTCCATAACCACCTGGACGTTCATCCGCCCGAGTGACCGGGCGCTGATGCCGATAAGGCCGTCAGGCCGCTCGCTGATGACGAATGAAGCCACCACGTTCGTCATACCCAGCAGTGTATCCGCCGTCTGGGCAATCAGCAGCTGCGGAATCTTCATTCCCGGTTCCGTTACAACCAGTGCTATATGATCATACACCATCCGGGCATGTTTGATAATTTCCGCTTTAGAAATATACTCTTGCAGATCCTCCTTCAGCATCCGCTGAATCAGAATCGTATCCGCCCCGACCCGCCGCAGAAATCCCGCCGCTTCAAATGTTCTCGACCCGGTGTGCAGCGCAAAATGCTTGGTGTCCACCGTAATTCCGGCGAGCAGCATCGTAGCTTCCAGCGGGCTGAGCTTGATCTTGTCATGGATATACTGCAGCAGTTCCGTAACGAGTTCGCAGGTGGAGGAGGCATAAGGCTCCAGATAGACCAGCACAGCATCATTAATGAACTCTTCACCTCTGCGGTGATGGTCAACAACTACAATCCGGCTGGCGTACTGCACCAGACGAGGCTCCATTGTCATGGAAGCCTTATGCGTATCCACCACAATCAGCAGCGTGTGCTCCGTCATAACCTGCAGTGCTTGTTCCGTAGAGATAAAAGACTTGTTCAGCTCCTCATCCCGGCGGATCTGCTCCATCATCCGGGTGATGGAAGGATTCGGGGTCTCCATCACAATGTTTGCTTCCACATTGTACATCTGGGCCGCCTTAAGCAGACCAATCGAAGCTCCTACAGCATCGATATCGGGCGTCCGGTGGCCCATGATCAGCACCCGGTCGCTCTCCTGCATCAAATCACGCAGGGCATGCGCAATGACCCGTGCCCGCACTCTCGTTCGCTTCTCCGCTGCATTGCTCTTGCCGCCATAGAAGGACAACCGCTGGCCTGCCTTCACGGCCGCCTGATCCCCGCCCCGGCCAAGCGCCATATCAAGGCTCGACTGTGCCAGCGCCCCGAGCTCACTGGCAGATTCTGAACCGTAAGCAAGTCCGATACTCAGCGTCATCGGCACCTTGAGATCTGCGGTCATTTCCCGCACCTCATCCAGAATCACGAACCGGCTTTCTTCGAGCGCCTGCAGGCTGCGGTGATTGAGCAGCATGAGGTACCGCTCCGAAGACAGCCGGCGCAGGTACACTTCAAACTGCTTGCTCCACTCCGTAATCTCGCTGGCCACCTTGGCGATCAGCGACGTGCGCTGCTGGTCATCCATGCCTTGAGCCGCTTCATCGAGATTATCCATCATCACAATGCCGATCGCGAGCTTCTCTTCTTCATAGCGCTCACGCAGCACTACAAGCTCGGTGATATCATACAAATATAGGAGCCGCTCGCTGGGGATGATTACCACCTGATAAAAATGTTCATCCACTGTTATTTCCTTGCGGATCTCCTTCAGTACATTCTCTTTGGAGGCTTCCCGTTTGACTGGTACATGTCCAGCCTGGGAAGGCATAACGTCAGGCAGCAACTCCTCAATTTCTTCCCCTACCAGAGACTTGCGGGAGAAAATATCCCCAGCGGAGCGGTTGTTCCATTCTACCTTCCGTTCCTCGCTGTACAGGATAATGCCCAGCGGGAGCATACTAACCGCTTCGCCCTCAACCCGCTTAATTCGAAAGGATAGCCCATTGATATATTCCACCAGATTTCGCCGGAACGACAGCTCTGCCTGCAGCATAGAGAAGCAGAGGGTCCCGGCCAGAAACAGACTGGCGACACCAATAACCCAGTTATAGACACTGACTACTATAATCAGCAGCAGCAGCAGCATAAACGCCCATACGGTATGATAGCCGTGCCAGCGTCTTTGCAGAAATTTTGGCATGAGCTCTCACCCTATCGTTTCGATTTCGTCACAAGCTCGCGCAGCGGGAACGCCAGGTCGACTATACCGATAATCCACAGCCCCGGCATCAAAATCACGGGTATCGCCAGCAGGAGCGCCACAACCTTGCTCCATTTCCGCTCATAGACCAGGAAGAAAAGGAATCCGATGGTCTGAATGATAAAAGCTATCCTTAGCAGCGGCAGCAGATTGTCCGAAATCATCGGCATGAATCCGCTGTCTGCTCCTCCAAACACCAGGCTGAGCACAACACCCAGCAGATAATACCAGATGAATGATCTCGGAAGTCTCCATTCGCGGGCGGGCTTCATTCGAGGTACGGCATATTCCATGCTGTTCAGAATCGGACGGACAATGGAATGCGTGATCACAGCTATCATAAACGAGCTGATGATCAGTGTCATTGGGATTATCTGGACAGTCATATGGCTAATCGTACTAACGTCCTCCGAGGAGAGTTTCAATTCGGACATCAGCGGATTGCCGGCCCCCAGCTCCGATAGCGGTGAATTCACCATCTGCAGCACATCATTCACATAGGTGGTAAGGTCAAAATTGAACAATGCCGTCCCCACCAGCAGCAGCAGTAGAAATTCCCCAAGAATGGTAATCATTCCTGCGAGCAGAGTGGATACCGCTGAAGAGCGTTTCTTATACCAGCGTCCCATCACCAGAGCAGGTATTAAGAAATAGACCGCTATCAAGACATAGACGGGTGTGATCAGACCGACAATCAGCAGTACGGGCAGAATATGGATTATAAACTGCTTCGTATTCAGAGTAGTGAACAGCACTACTGCCGGAATAATCATAAATAGTGTAGTGATAATGAGCAATGGGGTTGATAACGAGAGCAGCAACAGCAGATACGCTATGCTCCATGCCACCGATGTCCAGCGAAATTTCAACAGTATTCACCTCTTACGCATATGTTCTTCTAACGCAGATATATCCTGGTACCATTCTTCAAGTTGATGCCCTTCCTGCCTGTGCTTTCTGAGCTTCTCAATCAGCAGGTCGTCGAGCTCGCGATACGGGATGCCCAGTCTGCGTCCCAGAATGTAGGAGCTCATAATCAGGCTGGCCAGACTATCTCCTACACGAGCGGTGCTGCCTTCCCAGAGCGCTTTAAATAACCGTGAGACTTGATCAATTACTTCGGTCTTCAACCATTCAATTACCTTGGCGCGTTTGGCCACATCCAGGTCCTTCGGCACATTGGGCACAGTCTCTCTACCTCCGGCAAAAAGCATTATTCTCCATTATAGCATAAATATTTCCCAGCTACACGGGACGTCCGCCGTCCCGGAAGTTCCAGGGCTGCGCTTTCAAAAAAGGCCCGCATTCCGTGATCTTCGGAAATACAGGCCTTAGTACATCTTACTCAACTGCCGGTAAGCAATGCTTATAACGATTCCTGCGATTGGCGTGAAACAACCTTCTCGCAATACTCAATAATTTGACTCCGGCGGACAATACCGATAAACCGGTTCATGTCATCGACCACAGGCACAAAGTTCTGCACTTTGGCTAAATTAATTAAGTCTTCCATATCGGCATCAATGGAGACCGGCAGATTATTCATCCGCAGCGGAACATCCTTCAGCAGATATTTTGAAGCATTTTCGAAGGTTACCGCTCCACCCGAATCCTTCATGTACCACAGCAGGTCGCCTTCCGTTACCGTTCCGGCATATTCTCCATTCCGGTTCAGTATCGGTACAGCCGTATAGCGGTGAAACTCCATCCGTTCCAGAGTCTGGCGCAGCGTTGAGTCCAGGGTAACGCAGGCCACCTCTTGTTTCGGAAGTAAAAAAAACGCAATATTCATCTCTTGATCCTCCTCAAAGAGTTCCGAAGGAATTATTATGCCTCGCCCCAAGCTGTAAGGGCCATCCGTACTTATACGTCTATAGCCAATCATTCGTTCCATTTCATTATAGCATGAGAACAGTAAGCAGCAGCCATCAAGATTCTATATGGCTGCTGCAGTTGCTGCTTATTCTTTTGCTGAGATTACTGCGCTGTGGCTGTAGCCGCAGGCTCCAGCGCATTTTGCGCTTTTCCCGGCTCAATTAATTGGTCAACCGGCGTGCTGGCATTCATCCAGTTATCGATCATGGCCTTGGCTTCAGTCAGATCCTCTTCATCCACAATATCATAATAGACCCCGCCGATACGTTCACCCTCACCCATCACGGTGAAGCTGGAGATGTCCATATCCTTGCCGCCCATGAACTTCTTGGCAAGGCTGATAATCATGGATGGCTGAATGTCCGTCTTGAAGTTGTCACCCATAATGTCCAGCAGCTCCGGGATATTTCCGATTTGACTGATGGACAGCATTTTGTTCGCAACGACGTCAATGAAGACCTGCTGCCGTTTGGTGCGGTTGAAGTCGCTGTCCTCACGGTAACGTGTATAGTTAAGCGCTTCTTCCCCATTATAGTTCGACTTGCCGCCTTCGATGGTGAATTTCTCATGATCCTTGCCTTTGTTCACAATATCCTTTTTGATCGGCAGCGGAACACCGCCAATGGCATCCACTGCATCCTTCAAGCCCTGAAAGTTAATTGTGGCATAATATTGAATATCGTGTCCAAGCAGATTCTCCAGCGTGTCCTTAGCCATTTGCTGCCCGCCAAAAGCATAGGCATGCGTAATTTTATCCTTTTTATCATCGTCATGTCCAATGATCTCGGTGTACGTGTCCCGCGGTATGGAGATCAGCAATATCTTGTAATCCTCCGGACGAATAACCGCGTAGATCATGGTGTCCGAACGGGCAGTTTCATTCTCGCGCTGGTCTGTACCCAGCAGCATCAGTGAGAATGGGTCACTTTTGTAAACAACAGGTTCGGGTTTGACCGTAGTGGTGCCTTCATTAACCAGCGGCTGGTAGGATTCCTGAGTCAGCTTATCCTCGACCTGATCCGACAGGAAAAGATCAAATGCCAGCACGGCCAGCGGTTTTTGGAACAGAAAGCCACCGCCAATGATTACTACCAGCGCAGCAATCAGAACGATATATCTTTTCTTCATTTTTTTGAATTTTTTCATGATTTTTTGATTCCTTCTTTATGGTGGAATGTATATATGATTGCTCGCGATCTATTTTCAATGCTTGCCTGGAACGCTCCGGGCAGTCATGGCTGGGCTTTCTTGGCTGTCATAGGGTTTTGCCCAATTCAGAATTATGATTCCCCCTTTCCGGAATTCGGGTCACTCTAAATGTAGAATAAACTTGGAAAACTGCTGTGACACATAAACAATATTTCTATTGTAATCACTTGGCGCCCAAAAAGAAACAACAAATAACGACAATTCTGGTACTGCAGCTACTTGTTTTCTATAAAGTATATGACGCGCGAAACTTCATTTTGATTCGCAATTTGCAAAAAAAAGAGCAAAGCTGCGGTGTCCGCCTCCATCCGGCGGTGCCTCCCGAGCTTTGCTGCAATTACTTTTCTTCCTTTATCCACCATGTCTGCGGGTCAATAATGTTGCTCATGGAATTCACCCTCACATTCTGCAGACGTTTGTTGACGGCCGTAATATTCGTGCGCTCTGCAAAAAAGATCATCGGCACTTCATCATTAATTAATTTTTGCCATTCATAATAAACCTGCTTGCGGTGCTCTTTATCATAAGATTTGATTCCCACACCTTCCCGGATCAATTCCTCATTACGTTTTGAACTGAAGCGCGGATAATTCCACAGATCGATTGCCCGCCATAAACCGGACGGGTCCGGGTCGCTGGCCAGCCCCCATACCCCGTTGAACAGCTCCACTGTGGGATCATCATTCTCGACAGCTTCATAAAAGGCATTAAGCTCCTTAAGCTGCCCGCCATTTAACCGCACATCCAGTCCAACGTCTCGCCAATTCTGCAGAATAGCCCGGGTTCTTGCTTCTGCCGTTGTGCTTCCGGTCATAGCATCATAATTAATCACCAAGGGAGCGCCTTTCGGGTCCTCCCGGAACCCGTCGCCATCTCTGTCCGCGTATCCTGCTTCATCCAGCAGCGCCTTCGCTGTCTCCGGACTGTAGGCATACGTATTGATCTCTGAATCGGGGATCTTCGCCCAGCTTGCACTGGGAATAGGTGTCTCAATCAGACTGCCGAGACCGTAGGAATATTGGTTAATGATCCCCTGACGATCCAGCGCATAATACATAGCCTGCCGCAGACGTTTATCCGCGAATTTCGGATTATCCATTACAATCTGCTGAGTCTCTTTATCCCACGACCCAAACTTGAATCCTATGTATTCATAAGACAGTTCCGGGGACTCCAAAATCTGCACCTGGTCCAGCTGCTTCAGCGAAGCGTATGCATCACGAGGGGCTGTAGCAATATCAATTGCATTCTCATCAAGAAGATTCACGATTTTCTTGTCATCGAACACCTTATAATTTACACCATCCAGGAGCGGTTTTCCCTGATAATAATCGTCAAAAGCCTTCATCTCCACTAACTGTCCAGGCTGGATATTCGTTACCTCAAACGGGCCAATGCCGATGGGATGCTTTCTCACCGGATCACTGTCCGGCATATCCTTAACCGCAATTCCACTGAAAACTTTTTTATTCATCGGGTAAGGCCACAGATTATCCAGCGCATTTACCCTCACGCCATTCATGGTTATCCGCAGCGTATAGGGATCAATCACCTTAATACCCCTGATCTCTTTGGCTTCTCCCTTATGGTAAGCCTCCACGCCCTTAATCATTTCCACACTGTAGTAACGCGACCCCGTATACTCCGGACTGGCAATGGTTTCAAGAGCAAATTTCCAATCCTCTACTGTTAATTCGTCACCGTTGTGCCACCGGACCCCTGCTTTTATTTTGAACGTGAACACGGTATGGTCGTCTGATTCCTGCCAAGAGGCGATGCCCGGAACGGTGGTTAAGTCATCTTTTACTCTGAACATCGCTTCGGTCATGAACTCCAGAACCTGATAGTCATCCTCGCCTTCATAAAAAGCGGGTTCAAACAGCCCTTGGAACGGAGAGGAGTATCCGTATGTAATGATTCCCCCGGCCGCAGGTACTTCCGCCTCCTTATTCGAAAGAATTCCATAGGAAAGCCGCTCGGAGCCTATCCCGCTGCAAGCGGACAGCATTACCGCCATCACCAGCACCAGCCCGCAATATCTGCGCTTCATCATATTATTCTTCCCTTCCGCCAATGTAAGCGTTATCCAAAAAAACTTTTCTTAATATTCTTATAGCATTATTGTTCGTAGTATTTATAGACTACATTATTGAGAATATACAATATTCGTTCTAAAGTGAAGCTTTTATAGAAAAAAGCCTGCCCTAACGGGCAGACCTCTACTCTTCCGGATGCCATTATTTCTCTTCTTCCTCGTGAATAATGCTTAGGCCTTCCACATGTCTTTTCCGCATCAGCTTGCGCTTTTTCCGCGTTTCCTTGCTTTCGAAAATGATATCAAAATCGTATTCGTCCGGGTACAACTCTTCTTTCGAGAGGTATGGCTTCAGCCGCTTATGGTTGAATTTCATTTTTTGCTTCTGAATCATTACGCCAACCATTCCCATGGCATCCCTTGTCTCGTAGACAATCCCCGTCCTGCCCAGCGAATTCACATACACCGCATCTCCGATTTCATATTCCTTTTTCTGTTCCTTTCTATCGCCTTCTTGGCCAGATTTCTGTTCTGCGGGTGGAACTGATATCTGTCCTGCGGCTTCACTTGGGTGCAGCTTCTGATGCTGCTCTTCCTGCTGGGCCCTCTCAGTTGGCTTGTGGTGTCCAGAACGGCTAAGGCTGTTCCAGTGTCTTCTGTCCCCATCCAACTCCCTCTGCTGCTCCACAAGCTGCTGTGAACGCCGGATAACAGTCTCCGGGATGCCCAGCTTCTCGGCAATCTGGAGGGCATAGCTTTCGCCTGCTTCACCAATGGTCAGCCGGTACAGCGGCTGCAGCGTATCCTTGTCAAACTCCATCCGCGCATTTTGGAACCCGCTGGTGGAGGCTGCAAATACCTTGAGCTCATTAAAATGGGTAGTCACTATAATATTTGCGCCCTTGCGGTTCAGCTCCTCAAGAATGGCAATGGACAGCGCAAAGCCTTCCCCCGGGTCCGTGCCAGCCGCCAACTCATCAATCAGCAGCAGTACACCCTTCCCAGCATCTCTCAGCATCCCCTCAATACTCTTCATTTGCGCCGAAAAGGTGCTCAGGGATTGGGTCAGACTCTGCCCGTCGCCGATTACGCTGATGATATCTGTGAATACTGTGAAGTCGCTGCCTTCCTCTACAGGAACCAGCAGACCGGACTGGACCATTAAGGTTAACAGTCCCAGCGTCTTGAGCACTACCGTTTTGCCGCCGGTGTTCGGCCCGGTGACAATTAGTGATTTATACCCGTTGCCGAACTCCAGACTGACGGGTATCATGCCTTCCAGCTTGGGATGCCTGCCTCCATTCATTCTCAGATAGCCGCGGTCGTTCAGAGCCACACTTGTGGCCCCCATCGTCCGCGCATATTTGGCTTTGGCAAAGATGAAATCATAATTGCCTGTGATCTCAATGTTCAGCCGCAGCGCCGCCTGTTCCTGTTCCAGAAGGCCTGTCAGCATACTTAGAATCTGCATCTCCTCCCGGGCCTCTTCAGCAGCCAGTAATTCGAGTTCCCCCTGCAGCGAAGCAATCTCATAAGGCTCCACAAACACGGTCTGACCACTGGTGGATTGATCCAGCACCGCTCCCTTTACCTGCTTGTGATATTCCCGTTTTACCGGAATTACATACCGTCCTCCCCGCATACTTACCAGGTTCTCCTGCAGGATTGCCTGGTGTCTTGACATCACAGCTTCAATCTTTCGCTGCAGCCGGTCCTTGGCTACAGCCAGCCGTTTCCTGACCCGTTCCAATCCTTTACTAGCGTGGTCGTCAATTGTCCCTAGCCGGATACAGCGTTCAATCTCCTCCCGCACCCCGCTCAGCTCTACCAGAGACGCCGCATAGGCTGCAATCCGTGGGGCACTCTGCTCTTTGGCCTGCATGTATTTCCGCAGCTGGCTGCAGCTTTGCAGAAACACGGAGACTGCCATGAAATCCTTCTCGCTGTACAAATATCCCGTTCCCAGCAGAGACATCAGCCACTCCATTCCTTCCAGTGAAGGAATCGGCACGCTTGCCCCTCTCTCCAAAAGCTCCTTCGCCTCAGCCGTTTCGTCCAATGCCCGGTGAATCGCTGGCAGATAGGTCATCGGCGCAAGATTGCCCACCGCCTTTTTCCCTTCATAAGATACGGCATGACGTCCCAGATCCTGCTTCATTTCCTCATATTGCAGTGTAATCCGGCTTTCTGTATTCATTCGGTACAATTCCTCCTCTATAACCCCGCCTGATCGCCAAGGGAGCTTCTGTTCTGTCCGCAACGCAAAAAGGGCAAAGACTGCCACTACGGCTGTCCTTGCCCTCATCTGCTGCTGTCATCCTCTTTGTGCTTCAGTCCGTTTTCCACGTACGGAAAATTTCCAGCCTGAAGACAGAAAAAACCGTGCTGCAAGAGCACGGTTTAATCACAAAGTGAACAACAGCCGTAAAGAGGCCATATGACGCTTCGCGTGTGTCCTTAACTAATTCATCCATCCTTCCCGAAGCCCGAATACATCCTGCCGGACATACTCAAACACAACCCGCCTTATGTATAAAGCGAGCCCTGTCAGCTTACTGGTCAGACGATATGAAATTGCTTAGTTAAGAACGCTCACCAACATCAAAATTTCCCCTTTAGTTATAGGATACCTGTAATTTACTACATTCCGCGGCCTGCGTCAAATCCTGAACAGCAAACAGCAGATTCCGAAAAAACCAAAAAGCAGCCGGGTTCTCCGGCTGCTTCATAAAACGTCCTATTCCGTTG
>RCUU01001325.1_pt1 | contig 11974 bp, 12 predicted proteins | sample 2166211 | NCBI WGS metagenome assembly RCUU01 (sample SAMN09932620, study PRJNA488358) | compost metagenome | feature: garden; material: soil; isolation source: compost soil in phenylacetic acid-enriched culture | place: Germany: Experimental Botanical Garden Goettingen | collected 2016-01-27
TTTCGATGATCGCCAAGGGCCATAACAACAAGGAAATGGCCCGCCAGCTGGATATTAGTGTACGAACAGTTGAAACCTATCGACTGAGTATTAGACGCAAGCTCAACATCGATACTCCTGCGGCACTCGTAAAATACGCCTTGGAGCATGGCCTGATCTCGATTTGAGCATGCCCAGCCGCCAATTCACTGCTACCGCCGATGCCTGGCGGTTTCAGCTTGTAAAGACTTCAGTGTGCTTGATTCATGACCCGACCTCCAGATGAGGTGCGTCTGTACGCGAGCTACTTTGGGCGGTAATAGCAATGACCGGACCAGGTTCTCAACTTGAACAGCCTTGAGCACCGACTGCGGCATGATTGCCACACCTGTTCCCGCGGCTACTGGCTGCTTATGAGCGACGGATGAAACGGTAGCACCTTTGCTTTCAGCTAGTCGCCAACGTTGAGAGTGCGTCGACGCCATCGTCCACCAGTCAAAACCTCACCCACCGCTCACCAACCAGGCTCGACAAACCTTCACCGTCTGAACGGCCAGATAGACAGGGCGCGCCGAAAAACAGGCGCCATGTTTGCGTCGCGCGTTAGCTCCCGGCTGGGTACACTCCAGGCTGGCACATTACCATTATGGGAGCGGTGTTTTGGTCCAGCCGGTTGAGCGAATCGATTTTTCGTACCCCAGATCAGACCTGCGCACCCCTGACAGCGCAATCGCAAAGCTGCACGGAGACCACATTGTCTGGTGGCATATCCGTGTGGACAACACGAGGGAAACCCCACACCGGCCATTCGCCTTGGATGCCATGGAGATTAAGCCAATCCTCTTTAGGCAGGATGGAGTGCGCCAGACACATAGCAACAGATATCTCGGAGGGCTCTTCCAGCGCAAGGTAGTAGCCGCCGACCATCCGCGAGTTCAGGTCGATTGCCAAGCTCAGCCACAGACGGCCAATCGGCTTGCGATGCCGGTCATCCACGATGATCAGGTCGATTCGCAGCTATTTCGAAAGCCTACAACTGCGCTTCAAGGCGCATCCGGCATACTGGTGGCTTTTCTGCCCGTTCGATCAGCATGTGCCTGAATTATGGTGCGACCGTTTCTGGGGTTGCGGTGCCGTTTTCAGCTCTGGAAATCTCCTAGCTGGTGCTTAACATTTAAAGTTGGATTCAGCCGATTTCAGCAATTGAGAAAGAGGATAATTCTTGCTCTAGCGGCACCGACGCTAGAAAAAACAAAAGAGCCCGAGCGGGCCCTTTTACTTGTCAGCTATACACCAGCCTAGGACCATCAGTTGACGCGCTGCAACGTTCCGTTGGCCAGCGGAGTGGCCAACAACCGGCTGTGCCCACCGTGTTCCTTGGAGCTCGATATCAGGACCTGGCGCGCTGCACGGCTAGCCCCGAGGTAGACGCGCGACACGTAACGACGGCGCGAACCCTGACCTTGGTCTTCGTCATAGTCCGCGCTATCCGCATGAATGAGATATACAGTGTCGAACTGCAAGCCTGCCACGAATTCTGGCATGCTGAAGACGCACTTGTTCTTGGCGTTGCGTAGCTCCTTGAAGTCTTCACGGCTGGTGATCGCCACGATTCTTTCGCGTACCCGCCCGGCAACACGAATCTTGTCGAATAGACCTTCATTCAGGCAGAGCACTGCCACCTGTCTACCGCCGCCATCAATGCTACGCCCCCTGCGGATGGCCTGCTCAAGGACGCCGTCGATCAAGTTGACGTCGGTATCGTATATGGTCAAGGTCGGCGTTTCGCCATTTTCCTGCTGCGACTCGGCCACGTAAGTCGCGTACTCGCCCTCCAGGTCCATGGCTGGGAAAGAGGCATCTAGGTCGCGCAAAAGGGCAGTGATCTGCGGCGTTGACCGGTAGACCTGTTTGAGCTCAGTGAGGACGGACTCCCCAACGCCCGGGTTGCGGAACCTCTCCATCCCACCGCTGATGGGGACGTCATTCGTGGCCTGCTTTATGTCGTAAGCCATGAGTAAGGGCCATCGACCGGAGACCTGCGCTCGCGTCTTGAACAAGTTGTGCAACAACATGGCCTCGGCGCGGGTGAAGTAGTGGTATTCGTCGACGAACACGAGGTCAAAGCCGTCGCGTTCGCGCAGAGCGCCCCATTCATGGGTGCCAATGTACCGAGCGAAGTCGGCGATCATTTGGTCCATGCTCAGCATCTGCTCATTACGTAGTAGCGCCCGGTAGATGTCATGAATTTCCAGCACCACGCGCCGGTGCGCTTCGGTGGGCAGAACCATCTGCCAGAGCTCCCTGGAGCCGCCACGCGCATAGCGATTGCCTTCGGTGGTGTCCTTCTTGATCAACTCCAAATCCAGCACACAGGCAAACTCGTTCATGAGTTCGTCGATGAGCGTGGCGTCGTTGCCGCGATTCACCAAACGCTTCTGGAAGTCAGGACAGCCGGGGAACAGGTCAAACACGACACGAGCGTCTTTTACAACCTGGTCAATCGCCTGCTCGATAAGCATCCCCTGGTATTCGCGACCTTCACGACCATCCAAGGACAAAGGCCTCAATCCCTTTTTCTCGTAACCCAGCTTCTCCTGCGCCAGCTCGTAGATCGTACCGATCCATAGTCTGGGCTGCCCGTTAGGGCACTTCAACGATGTCCAGCGTTCAGCGGGGTCAAGTGCATGGAGCATGCCCCGCACGACGGTGTGGGCCAATGCCGAGCTGTGGGTCAGGAAAGCGAAGGTTTTAGTGCCGTCTGCGTCAGCGTAAAGATCGCGTAGGCACTTCACGACCATCGACTGTGTCTTGCCGGTACCGGCTGCACCGCGCAAGCGCACCGGCCGATCATGCGGCCGATCGACAAATTCGCGTTGCTCTCGATTCAACCGGTTCTCATACCACTCTTCAAGAGTACCCGAACTCGCCAGTCGGACGCCTAGGGTCTCCGACAGCAAGACGCCGAAGTTACCAACTTGGGGAGGCGGTGGCGCATCAGCGAGCAGAGCATCGGGAATGCCTTCTATTGCCCGCTGATACAGCGCATCGTCTTCTGGTACTCCGTCCAGATCTGCTGGGTTAGCGGTAACAGCAAAGGCGTAGAGATTCCCGGTGCCGTCGGGCGATTGATCGAAGTAAATTCGCTGCAAAGCCGTTCGGGAAGGCTGCGCAAAAACCGAAAGTCGGGAGCCGGCGTGATAAGGCTGCCACTGGATAGGAATTGCTATGCTCCGATCGAAGTGACGCAACGCGACGCGGATCACCCGCTCAAAGGCGGAGCGTGGCCTGGCAAGGCCGGTAGCAGGGCCGAAAATACCAGTGTTGATCACTAGGTAGCCGTCTTCAAGTTCGGCATTTTCGGACAGTAGGTAGACGGTGCCATTCGACTCCACACGGCGCAGGCCATCGGAGTTCTGTGGCACTTCGAACTTTTCCAGCCAAGCATCCTCAACGAACGCTCGGTCCAGAATACTGATCGCCTTCTGGTCAACGACAAGAGCGGATACGGTCGTCGTCATGGTCATGCCTCCTGCACTTTTTTCTTGAAGTATTCCTCGACTGTAAGTTCGGCTGCCGTCTCGCAGGCGGACTCGAAGGTCGTCGGCATGCCGATACGGGAAAATAGGAATGCCAGCTTTTGCGTTATCGAGAAACGGATGCCATCGTTCAGGCGACCAAGGCGATGGAAGGCATCTGGGCGGTCATTGATGCGCGCATCTTGCTCGGTGAGGTATAAGTCGTTGGCCATGAGGGACCACATGGATCGCAGCATCACCACAAAACCGAGGCCGGTCTCCCGGGGCAGCTCTGGGAGTACGAAGTAATCCTGGAAGCCGCCGCTGTCTTTGAAGGCATTACGTACGCTGTCCTGTTGAGATTTTTCGTCTGTACCGTAAAGGGTCCATGCACCTTTCAACCGGCTGAACGCACTCTCATTTTCGTCGGAGCTCACGGTGAGGGCGAAGGCTTGGAGATCGCTTAGCTGCTTGTCACCTGCGGCAGGGGATTTGCCGGTGGTGCTCGCCAAGATTTCTTCGGCAGACTTGCTGCGCAGCCACAGTACCAGCGCCTCATGCGTGAGTGCTGTGAGGCTAGGGTCCCGTTTGCGGATTTGAGCATTGAGATAATCGAGCACTCCCTTGGAACGCTTTTCTGAGAGCTTTCGCAGCTGTTCCTGAGCCCAGGGGCCTTCGACATAGGCTGCCATGGGCACGATTTCTAACCAGGTGTAACGCTCTCCGTTTTTCTTCTGGGCTATGTCGCAGTCAGCCGTGATCACTATCCCCAGCCTCTCGGTCAGCCCGTTCTTGGGATTTAGCTGACGGATGATGTCGCCTTGGCGCACCTCTTCCGTGTCGTCGATCTGCTTGAAAAAGCCCTGCATGTAAACGCGCCTCAGGAAGGATCAATGATCCATTCTGACAAGCCCTGTTACATGCTGGCAAATTGCTCGGCATTCTAGCCAGGCCGCGAGCCTGAAAACTGGGCAAACCGGGTCATCTCGCTTATTGCCGAATGCCGAGGTTCTTCGGCGTGAGCGACGGCTGGTGGTGTTCGTGCCGGCAGCCTGAACTGAACGGGAGTTCCAGCCGACTCGGTACCATTCTGGATCGCGATACTGATTTCCTCGACCTCCTTGGTGGATTCACCTTTCACCGTCCTGGGCGAGTGCAGTGCAATCGTCGGCAGTTTGTAAGCCAAGACGATTCAGAACTGGTTAAGTGGTGTGTGCCTGCACAAACTCGTACGGCAGGATGCCCTCCGCATCACTTAACTCATTTCGCTGCAGCGCAGCAAGAATGTGGCCATGAACCAGACCGCTTTCATAGGGCGTTACACATACATTGGATCTGCAAATGCTTGCCAGCAGGCCGACACAAGGTGTAGCGCGGTCCATCCGCCAGCCTTTCAATGCCGCATAAAGCTCAGAAGGTAGGGTCGCTCGATCGGCAGCGTAATTCGCCTCGATGCGATTGCGCAAACCAGTAATGATCGCTTTGTTCATCGAGACTCCTTGTCTGATGTAGAAGGTGGTGCCGTTATCACAGTACCGGTTTTCCACCGACAGCGTTGATCGTTCCGGCCAGTGGCAGTGGCCCAATGAACATTTGTACCTTTCGTGGACAGGTTGAAACTGGCGGCATGAAAATACCTGGGCCACGCCAGTTACTGAAGTGACGGACCTCTGCCAATCGAAAGGAGCTCATCATGCTCTATCTCTCTGACGGACAGCCTTCATTCTGCCCCAAATGTGGCAGACCCATAGATCCCCGGCTCCACGGCTGGGAGGCCAAGGACCGGTTCTACAACGGCAAACACCCGTTCCTGTGTGACTGCGGTGCTCGCTACTTGATCGCAGAACCGTCAGTGAGCCAGGCATTCGATTCGGCTGAAACGGTAGGTGGTGACGCTGGTTTTGACCGGCAGGCCAAGGCCAACCTCATGTGCGAGCTATACGTGATCTTGGGAGCTCTTGATGCCCCAGCTGCAGTGCTGGATCAAGTGCTTGCCGCGGTCGAAGGCGAACAGCTTCCGTACTCCACTCTGATTCCATTCGAGAACGACAAATGAACAACATCAATTGGTTCGCGGTTTCCAACCCAGACGGTAAGCGCTTTCCCGAGTGGCGGCGGTCATTTGGCGTCAGTGGCAGCGGTACTATTTTTGTACCTGCAGCAATGGCGGGTGATGAGACGGAGATGAACGTGATGCTCTGTGCTTGCGGTGACGGACAGAGCACGGCAGTGCACCTAGATCATCACTTTGTGCCCAGCGATTGGCTGAAGCGTGAATTCCCCAAGAATTTGGAGCTGATCGAAATGATAGAGGCTCGTGCGCAGACGGCCTTCAGTGAGATCAGTCAGCAAAAGCCAGCAGCTACTCAGGAGTAGCCTCACGGACTGGCTTCAGAACTATCACGCCGTCGATGAGTTCGATGCTCAGTTGGTCACCAACTGTGACACCGAGCTCCCTCAGGACTTCCGGAGGTAGATCGACGATGAAATCTCCTGAGCCGTCTCCTGGATCTTGGCATTTCACTGTCATACGCAATGGCTGACTCATGGAGGTCGGCTCCAGTGTGGCTTCACCGACTCATCGTACTCCCTAACGCTGCTTGAGGGTCGAGTTACCGCTTCGCCGGCAACCGGCTCGGTTTCTAGCCTCTTTGTGTCAAACTATGAGGTTAGCTATGACCCTCGTTTTTCAAAAGCTGGGCGGGTTGTGTCAATCTATGTTGTTGCGGAGGCTACAGCGTCAACGGCTGCAGGCCCCGATTTTCGCGGGTGCTTGTGTCAAACTATGTTGTGATCACCCAGACAGTCTTAATTCTCTAGAGCGTTTGGCAGTATTCATGGGCGACAGGTTTTTCCTGTTTGGTTCGGGCCCCACTAACGCACTGACCCTCAGAGGTTGCCGATATCTGGCTACGGGGACCTCCTCAAATGTCAGGCAGCTCAACGAAATCCTCTCAAGTAGGCCTATCGACGGAGTCGCTGAAAATGTCTGCTTCTTCCAGCTTACGGTTTAAACTTACGATCAATGCGTCAGCTTCTGCGAGAAGCTGAAGAGCTCTGTCTCGCTGCTTCTTCATTAATAGGAGCTTTTGTTTGAGTTCCCTAGGACGCTTCGCGTTTTTTACTTTCAAACTTACTTTCGATGGTTCCGGACGCTCGGATGACTTCCATCTCTGGATTTCTGATATCAAGTCTGGAAATCGACTTTTTTTGAGCGCGCTTGGGTCTAGACCTGCTTCACGAGCTATGTTGTTTTGAGTCAGAGCGGATCCTTTCGCGATATGGGTCGGAGTGTCAGACTTTATTCTTTCAAATGCAGCGCGAAATCGGTCTTCCGCACTACCTTTATCATTTGCTGGCATCGAGATACACCTTCACGGAGGTAAGTTGCATTTCCAAAGAGTTTCGTAATGGTGACTTGCTGTCAGAGTCTGTAAGTCGAGCCTTTAAGATTGTCGACAGATTTTCTATTAGCGGGCGCTTTTCCTTGTCGATCAGCAGGTTTTCGCAAGAATGCTTTGTGTCGGTCCCTGCACACTTTGCAACATAGTCGATTCCTCCATATGGGCATGGGGTCAAGCTGGTACAGAAACCCATGAGAATGTTTCTGCAGGAAATTGTGCCGATTTCAACGGCATGAATGATTTCATTATGGGAGGCGGACTTAATTGCGTCTATTATCTGAGATTTCCTTTTCTCGCCATGTAAGCTGATATATCTCGAAGATTCTAGTTGTTTAAACTGTATGGCGATCGCTTCGTACATCGCTTTTACATAAGTTGATTTAACTTCGTCGGTTATTTCCAAGTGCACATGATGAAAACCTTGGCCATAGTATCGCGACATCCAAGGGCAGGTATGCTTTAACTCATACTGAAGCGAGGGTTCGCTCACAAGGCCTGAGGCGTTCATGTTGACAGCCCCGGTTCTCCGAAGTTGGTGCCAGGCTAATGGCCAGATGGAATTTATGCTAAATAGTTCAGGGTCGAGTGACGGCGTTACCAATTTTGCCAGGTCTAAGTCACCTGATCTGATTCTTAGCTGCTCAAGGTCAAACAATTTCGGGTATCTAGTGGGAACAGAGCTGTAGGCGGGCAGCGTAGGCCGAGCGGCTGGTGGTAGTGACGCATATTCTTGCTTTAAGCGCCAGGGTTCACTAGGCCTCATCAATAGGTAAGGATGTTCGATATCTTCCGAGGTCAATACTTCTTCGTTCAGCAGCAATGCAGCTGAAGTACGTAATCTGGAAATGATCTCCAGCATCTTAATTGCGGACTCGGAGGAGGCCGAGGTGATCCAGCACGCATTATTGTCTGTTAAAGTTTTAGTGGTTCGGCCTCTTATGGTTGGGATGTCTAAACCTAATTTCTCATCATATTCAAGCTTAAAGCAACCTGTGCGAAGTGAACGTATTTCACCAGAACGCATCATTGAGAAGTTTGCTATGTATGCGCAGCCAACTAGCGAGGCTAAATTAAAATAATTGCCAATTACTTTCGCGCCTCTTAAGTCTACATCCTCTAGCCATGCTTCCATCAGCTCTAAAATATTAAACTTTTCTAAAGTTTTTTTAAAGTGACCATGGGTTATAATACCATTCCTAGTGTTTTTTCGAGGGTGACTAATATGGAATGGACGATGGTGTGGCTTTAATCTTTGGTTTCCAGCATCTAGCCCGTTTTTTTTGTATGCTTCCAGCATGTAGTTAAAGCAAGATATGATAAGTTCTGAGTTTTTTAAAAAGTCGTCGATAAAGCATTTTAGTCGTCGAATTTGGTAGGACCATATTCTTGGAGGGATATAAGGTGTCTGCTTTGCGTCATGGCGGGCGCAGCAGTTACTAAACATCATTATTTCTTCTGGATTAAGTATGTGAAAGCCTAGGAAGTCGCGGTTTTCCCAGATATCATGGAATAGAAATATTGTAGTATTGTTGTGGCATGGTCTAATGCTGGTTGCCAGTTCTTCTATAACTTTCGATCGACATTCAAAATTGTTGGCTTGAATTTCTTTTTCACTAAGCAAGACCATAATTCTACGCATTGCATCGAATCGTAAAGTTAGGGTGTTCACCGTTCTCACGCCATCTGTGCAATACAGCCACATGGCAATTAGTAATCGCAACAAAGCAGCATTCTCGGGGCTTATCCGGGCTACGTTTTTACGCAGTGGCCCATCGCCAAAGTTTATGGTCTCTTTTCGTTCTGCCCATGGTGTCAGATCCCATATGCTGTCTGCATAAACACATGTAGGAGTACCATTTTCGGATATGATCACTGGAAAATCGGGTTGGGGGGGCCAAGTGGTAGGTGAATGATTGCGTGCTCTCCTACTTTTCATTGTGATGTCTAAGCTAAGTCCTATCAGCTTCCTGTTCATATTGCAGCCTCCATCAGCCTAATAAAGCCTTCGAACGCGGGGTGGTAATTTCCTTCTCTTATTTTATCTATTGCTTCAAGTGTCCACGCTTGTTGGTCCTGGCCGCGTCCTCTAAAGCAGTTTATTTTTTCCTCAATACGCGCGAGCAGAATTGCCGCAGGATGTCGTAAAAGTGTTTTCTTGGGTGGGCAATATTGATCGAGCTCAAGCTGTTTACATAGTCTGTAGCTCAGAAGACAAAAAATGTAATCCGATGAGTCTTCCTCCCTATGATGTACGCAGAACATACAACCTGCAGGGTTGCTACAATCGGGCTTAGGTGCATACGCTTCTGTATCAGCGATCGATTCGTGAGGCTGACCTTCTGATGAGCATAGACCTGGCGCCGGAGAGCGGACCGTAGGATCGAAACGTTCGTGGTAATCGGTAATTTCTTTAGCAGCAATTCTATGATTTGGCATTCTGTAGTGCTTATTAAGCACCGGTAACGTATGCTGATTGAATTGTGCAGTTACTGTCTGGCTGAGACCCTGATCTAAAAACCAATTTGTACGTATTTTTCGGAGTAGCGCAGGACACATAAATTCCAGTTCGAGTGCTTTAAAAATATCTCTTGTTCTCGTAAAGGGTGAGGACGGTCTTCTCCCTGATTGACCTGGTTCCCGCTGGAAGGGGAACAAAAGTTCGTCTTCCCGACTCGTATAGTTTTTACGCCAAACTAAGTAGTTCCTAAGGTGTGATAAGTATTCTGGGTAAAGCTTGAAAATCGCCTCGCCCCCTTTTCGGGGTTTGAAGACCTTTATAATAGCTTGCTCACTTTTTGTGGATCTATACTTGAAATCACTCATTTTTAAGTAAAATGCCTGCGATATATTCATCCCCGTCTGGGATATGAAAATCAGCAGTTCTGCTTCAATTCTGAGGTTGATTAGACCTCGCCGTGCGGGCGTCAGTGGTGCATCTTCTGGTAGCTCGGCTCGGAGCTTCAAGGCCCTATTTCTGTCTCCCACTAGCGCGGATGAGTGGGAGGCTCTAAGGTCATTGAAGTCCTTTAATTTGGGTACGAAGACGCTATTCCGTGGAAATTTGATTTCTATGGGTAGCGGACCTCTAATTGCTTGCCAGCTTAATGCTTCGGAAATTGCCCGAAGGCTTTTTCCGAAAAATAATGACTTTTGATAGTTGTCTTCACTTTGCGTAGGGTTTTCAAATGGGTTTTTTCTGGGGGGAGGGATTTTTATATTTCTGATAAAGAATGGCCCCAGATCCAGCGCGGAGGTTAGTGTATAGGCTACTCTATGTGCTAGATCATATGCAGTCTTCCTTGATATTTCCTTTTTTTGATAGCGGCTTATGAGATGATCAACCCAAGAAAAGAATTGGTCGGACGCATCTTCACTGGTAATGTCGTAATCACATTCATCAGCCCAGCGGTAAAAACTTCTGAGTGCGTTATAGCTACTAAAGAATGTTGAATGGCTTTTGCCGCTCGCCAGTTGCGCCGTGAGATGATGAATAATTTTTAGTAATAGTGGAATGCGTTTTGAAGCCGTCCGTAGCTCGGCTCTACTAGGTTTAATATTACCGTACGTTGTTCTCTTGACCTTGGTCCCTCCTTTGAAAAGAAAGGGGCCGAACATATATTGCTTTTTGTTATTACCCCTGTCTTTTATAGATATTTTTAGGTTAGGAACCTTGGTTGCTCTCATGGCTCTGTTCACCGTAAAGCATGGTGATGTAGAACGTGTCAGCGGCTTTTTTCATTATCGCGTCCTTCTCAATGAATTTTATGTATTTTAGGGTTGTTGATTCGTTCCGATGCAACAGTGCTTCCTTGACAATCTGTATGGCGAAATCCAATCCGTGTGGAAGGGCAATCCTTGCAAGCTCGGTGGCGAACGTACAACGTGTTTGATGGAAATGAAAATTCTGAAAACAGTCTAGACCATGTTGAACTGCAAGCTTCCTCAACCGAGACAGCTCCACGTTTATAGCTTGGCTGAAGTCGCTTCCCTCGCTCCCGTAGGGCTTCCCAAAGCGGGTCAAGAAAATTAGATCCCGCGACTCCTGTGCTGCCTTTGCTGCTCGGCGTAGGCGACGGGAGCTGAAACAGTAGTCCTCTATCAACGTTAGGTCAGCGTGGCTGATGAACGCCTCGCCGTTTACGCCATATTTGGTCTGGACCGGTGGTCGGGCGCCTGGCCCGAGATTAATACGGCCATATCCACTCAGGCTGGAAATTCTTGCGGCATTATGGAGAGTGCTGAGACGTAGACTCGATATCGAACCAAATCTCATTCCGGTGTTGAATCCAAGTCTGAGCATGAGATACAATTCAACAGAAGCATGCTGTTCGGCGAAATCCATAATAATTTTTACGTCATCACGCGATACTGGTATAAGTCCATCTTCGAGGCGGTCGTAAATGGCGCTGTTGCAAGGAATTGCTAAGTCTGAGCTATTTTTTGTTATGGTTCTTTTGTATCCAAATGAATTTCTGACAAATATGCCAATCTGAGTGTCATTCCAGAGAGAAAGCTTATCGGATAGAAGCTTGTTTTCAACCAGCCACCTATAAAATTTTATGACTGCGTACATTCTTTGCTGGGTTGTCGTAGGAGCTAGATTTCCTGAGTCGCGGGCACGAACAAGCGCGCCTCTATATTGTATTAAGCAGCGTTCGCTTTCTCTATCTGGGAACTCCCACCAATTCATGTGGTTGTCCTCGAGCCAGTTAGCGTAGGCGTAGACGTGTTTCATCTGTGACCAAACAGACTTAAGACTGGTGCGTTGATTTGTGGCGATAGACATAGCCCACAGATTTGCTTCACGCCAGGGACTGGCGTCGTTCCAAATTATCTGAGGTAATTGAGAGATGATTTCTCTGTTTTTTTGAGGTAGCCACTCCACACCGCCGCTAGCGAGAATCTTCGCCCTGTGGGGTTCAAACTCGATGGATTCCAGTGTAGCCATACATCCTCCGCGAAATCTGTGTCCATGACCTATGTTAAGGTTAGGTTATCCATGCTCTATGTTATGGGTACAAGGGCAGGGGTTCATCGCCGCCACCAGCTGGAAGCGCGCGGGGAAACGCACTT
>RCUU01001326.1_pt1 | contig 11970 bp, 10 predicted proteins | sample 2166211 | NCBI WGS metagenome assembly RCUU01 (sample SAMN09932620, study PRJNA488358) | compost metagenome | feature: garden; material: soil; isolation source: compost soil in phenylacetic acid-enriched culture | place: Germany: Experimental Botanical Garden Goettingen | collected 2016-01-27
GTTCTTCAGGCAACGCTAAACTGAAATCCAAAACGGCTACGTTGTCCGGTGAAGGACGGCGCAGCCGTGCTTTGTTCTAGATTAGGGAATGATGAGTTTTTTCTGTTGTTCAATCTATTGCACTTCCTACAGCAGATTACTCCTAAATAAGCTTGAAAACAAATTACAATCAAACTGTAAGTCCTTTTGATCTTGGGATTAATATTCACCAGGCTTCGCATGCTGCGATGTTGAAGGGATTACTGCCAGCTCACCTTCTTCATTGATTTCCGCATACGCTACGAGATCAAGATCCGGATTTCCCTGCTCTTGAAGCTTCCGGCGCAGCCAGGTTTCGTCATGCCCGAGACTGGCGAGCGTTGCCCGCTGCACCACACCGGCTTCCACCAGGCTGCGGGGCAGCCGGATGCCCGGTGTTTTGATGTCAAGCTCCTCCCGCGTGGCCGGCTCGTATTGCGGCTTCTTAAGGATGCTGAGCGATCCGTTGGTTTCATAGATGGCATAGGCTACCTCGTTCAGCGAGAAGGTATCCTTTGCACGCAGCAGCATCCGCAGCTGTTCGAAGTCCAGATTGTTTTTGCGGAGCTTGGCGAGGTCGATCCTTCCGTCCCGGATGAGAATCTCCGGCTCCCCCTCCAGCGGCTTGCGCAGCTTGCGGACCCGCTGCGTAACCTTTTCAAATATAATGGAAAGCACTGTCCAGACAGCCAATGCAAACAGCAGCAGCAGCACGGATTTGTCCGGCTCGTATATCGTGTTCCCTACCAAATCGCCAAGAATCACGGCCGAGATGAAGTCGAAGGGGGTTAAGGCAGAGATTTCCTTTTTGCCGAGCAATCTTGTCATGGCCCATAGTCCGGTAAATCCCGCTGCCAGCTTCACAAGTACGGACACGTAATCCATAGCATTCAACCTCCAGGTGCAGTGTGGATTGTCGATCTAAGAATGTTTAACCCATACCCTTTCAGATGTAACATGAAGGATATGGCTGGTGGCAAGTAGACTCAGTGAGTCAAAAGATGATTCCCGGGGCCGTACTGTGTTAAGCTGTTATCAGAATTTGATGAGCTTGTTCATTTTTCATGAATTGAGAGGGGTGGTCATTACGCTTTTTTATTTGATTTCAATATTGGTCGTGATCGCAGACCAGGCTGCCAAGTGGTGGATACGCTCCAATATGCAGCTTGGGGAGACCCTTCCGGTGTGGAGCGGACACCTGCAGTTTACATATTATGAGAACAGCGGAGCAGCATTCAGCTCATTTCAGGGCTATGGGAAGTATTTTGCTATCATTGCCGTGCTTTTTGTCGCTGCAATATTCTATTACAGACGCAAGGGAGAGCTGCGTGGAACTGTACTGGAGGCAGCCTCCGGATTCCTGGCCGGCGGTGCTCTCGGCAATGCCATTGACCGTGTCATTTACCATCAGGTGACGGATTTTCTGGTTTTCGGCAGCCAGGGAGGCATCCTGAATCTCGCAGATCTGGCGATCAACGCCGGAGGGCTGCTGGTTCTGGTGCATCTGCTGAAGGAGCCGCTCAAGCGCGTTATTTTGAAAAGGTAAAGTAGACGGAGTCCCTGGAATGAATATTCAGCCTATCATTTTGGCCGGTTTTTGGGACATATTCCACGTTTGTTTGGGCTGAATTAACCCCATTTTTGGACGGTGCCGCCGGTTTTACCTGAGCTTGAAGTATCATTTTATCTAATAGATGTTATCATAAAATGTAATGAAGCTGGTTAAATCAGAGCTTTTTACTCTGATTTAAGCGGCTTTTCTGCGTTTTATTGAATTTATTGGTTGCATAGTTTAAAATTGGCAGCTTAGCGGCTCGTTGATCGTTTCATATAATTGTGATAGCCTGAATTCATGATGTTAAGAGGGTTGCAGATTTCATGCTGAGGAGAGGTCGATATTGTTGCAATTACAAGTTACGAACAGTCCTTTTAACGGGGAACAGGTTGAGCTTCTTAACCGGCTTCTGCCGACACTGACACAGACGCAGCAAATTTGGCTTGGCGGTTATATTTCGGCAATGACATTGCAGGGCGCAGCAGCTGTTTCCGCTGAAGCACCCGCTGTCTCTGCAGTACCGGCTGGAGTTACAGCAGCTGCAGGAGCGGCAGTGCAGCCAGCGGTTTCCCGTGAAGTCACCGTGCTCTTTGGATCGCAGACCGGCAACTGCCAGCGTCTGGCGTCCAGCCTGTCGGGCAAGCTGAAGGAGCAAGGTTTCGAAGTCACCGTGTCTGCGATGAACAGCTTTAAGCCCAATTTGCTGAAGAAGGCGGAGAACCTGCTGATCCTGGTCAGCACTCATGGTGAAGGTGAACCGCCGGATAATGCCCGTTCACTTCACGAATTTCTCTATAGCAAAAGAGCGCCCCGGCTGGAGCATTTGCGCTTTTCGGTGCTTGCTCTGGGGGATACCTCTTACGAATTCTTCTGCCAGACCGGCAAGGATTTCGATCAGAAGCTGGAAGAGCTTGGCGGCCAGCGCCTGAGCCCGCGTGTGGATTGCGATCTGGACTATGACGAGCCGGTCGCTGAGTGGATGGAACAAGTCATTACCGCTCTTAACGGCGCTGGAAGTGCCCCGGCTGTTGCTGAGGAGGCCGTACTGGCGGCAGAACATGCAGAATCCCTGCAATCCGCTTATTCGCGCAATAATCCTTTTCATGCTGAAGTCCTGGAGAATCTGAATCTGAACGGCCGCGGCTCGGACCGGGAAACCCGGCATCTGGAGCTGTCGTTGGAAGGGTCGAACATGACCTTCGAACCGGGCGACTCCCTGGGAGTCTATCCCGAGAACCATCCCCGCCTGGTAGAGGAGATTATTGCCGCTATGGGCTGGAATTCAGATGAACGCGTTCCCCTGAACAAAAAAGGCGAAGAGGGCACCCTGCGTGAAGCCCTTCTCCGCCACTATGAAATTACGGTCCTGACCAAACCGCTGCTGGAGCAGGCGGCGAAGCTGTCCACAGCTGCAGCGCTTCATGAGCTTCTGCTGCCGGACCGGGCACAGCAGCTCAAAGAATATATCCAGGGACGCGATCTGCTGGACCTGATTCAAGACTTCTCGCCATGGGATGTTCCGGCCCGCAGCTTTGTAACGATTCTGCGCAAGCTGCCGGCCAGACTGTACTCCATTGCCAGCAGCTATAACGCCAATCCTGATGAGGTTCATTTCACCGTCCGCGCGGTGCGTTATGAATCCCATGGACGGGAACGCTACGGAGTCTGCTCGGTGCACTGCGCCGAACGGGTGCAGCCGGGAGATACGCTGCCGATATATATCCAGAACAATCCGAATTTTAAGCTTCCGGCTAATCCCGATGTGCCTGTAATCATGATCGGACCCGGCACGGGCGTCGCGCCGTTCCGCTCGTTCCTGGAGGAACGGGAAGAGCAGGGCGCAGAAGGCAAGACATGGCTGTTCTACGGCGACCGCCATTTCGTGACGGACTTCCTCTACCAGACAGACTGGCAGCGGATGCTCAAAGACGGCGTATTGTCGAAGCTGGACGTGGCTTTCTCCCGGGATACGGAAGAGAAGGTGTATGTGCAGCACCGCATTCTGGAGCACAGCCGCGAGCTGTATACCTGGCTTCAGGAAGGCGCCCATGTCTATGTCTGCGGCGACGAGAAGCATATGGCCCATGATGTGCACTCTGCACTGATCAGCGTTATTCAGGAGGAAGGCGGACTGAGCCCTGAAGCAGCAGCGGCCTACCTGGACAACCTGCAGCAGGAGCAGCGCTACCAGCGTGATGTGTACTAAACATAAACAAACAGTGAATGCGGGAGGAGACTAGCAGCAATGGCGAATAACGAATCAGCGGTGAAGCCGATCGGCGGCCCGCCTAGTGATGTTGAACATATTAAGCTGGAGAGCAACTACCTGCGGGGAGCGCTTGTTGAGACGCTGAGAAACCCGATCACCGGGGGCCTTCCTGAAGATGACAACCGGCTGCTCAAGTTCCACGGCAGCTACATGCAGGATGACCGGGATTTGCGCAGTGAACGGGAACGCTCGAAGCTGGAGCCGGCCTTTCAGTTCATGCTGCGGGTTGTGGCACCGGGCGGTGTGGCAACCCCGGCCCAGTGGCTGGTCATGGATGAGCTGGCCCACAAATACGGCAACGGCACCTTGCGGCTGACTACAAGACAGGCTTTTCAGATGCATGGAGTGCTTAAATGGAATTTGAAAAAAACGATCAAAACCATTAACGATACGCTGATGACCACCCTCGCTGCCTGCGGGGACGTTAACCGCAATGTGATGAGCGGCCCCAATCCGTACCAGTCCGAGGTGCATGCCGAGGTCTACGAGTGGGCGCGCCGGATCAGTGATCATCTGTCGCCGCGCACGCCAGCCTACCATGAAATCTGGCTGGACGGTGAAAAGGTAGTGGACAGCAAAGAGGGAGTAGAGGTGGAGCCGATCTATGGCCCTGTCTACCTGCCGCGCAAGTTCAAAATCGGCCTCGCAGTCCCTCCGTCCAATGATGTGGATGTGTTCTCCCAGGACCTTGGTTTTATCGCCATTCTGGAAGACGGCAAGCTTGCCGGGTTCAATGTCACGGTTGGCGGCGGCATGGGGATGACCCATGGCGACACAAGCACCTATCCGCAGCTTGGACGGGTGATTGGCTTCTGCCGTCCGGAGCAGATGATTGATCTGGCAGAGAAGACCGTTACGATCCAGCGCGACTACGGCAACCGCTCCGTACGCAAAAATGCCCGCTTCAAATACACCATTGACCGCCACGGTTTAGAATGGTTCACTGGTGAGCTTCAGTACCGGCTGGGCTGGGAGCTGGAACCGGCACGGTCCTATCACTTCGACCATAACGGAGACCGTTACGGCTGGGTGAAAGGTGTGAACGGCAAATGGAACCTGACGCTGTATGTTCAGAGCGGACGGATTCACGACACGGACAGCAGCCAGCTGATGACAGGCCTCCGGGAAATCGCCAAAATCCATACAGGAGACTTCCGGCTGACACCCAATCAGAATCTGATTATTGCCAATGTCAGCAGTGCAAAAAAACGCAAGGTCACGGAGCTGGCCAATCAGTATGGTTTAACTGCCGGGGCGCATCTTTCGGCCCTGCGGCGGGGTGCGTTGTCCTGTGTGGCGCTGCCGACCTGCGGTCTGGCTATGGCCGAGGCTGAACGTTATCTGCCGCTGCTGCTGGATAAGCTGGAATTGATCATTGACGAAGCGGGGCTGCGGGATGAAGAAATTATCATCCGCATGACCGGCTGCCCGAATGGCTGCGCCAGACCGGCGCTGGGCGAAATCTCATTCATCGGAAAGGCTCCGGGCAGATACAATATGTATCTGGGAGCGGGCTTTACCGGGGACCGGCTCAATAAGCTGTATAAGGAAAATATCGATGAAAAGGAAATTCTGGAGACGCTCGAACCGATCATTCACCGCTATGCCAAGGAACGCCAGAGCGGCGAGCACTTCGGGGACTTTGTCATCCGCAGCGGATATGTCAAGGCAGTTACCTCCGGACTCAATTTTCACGATTGAACCGCAAATGGGCCCGTTCTCCTGTATAAGGGGGGCGGGTTCGTTTGTTCTTTTTGAGATAAGTTAGGATTAAATTTGGATTTTCGGCGATTATCTTACATAATATAGAGGAGCACCACCAAACCCTATCCAAGAGCCATTATAGTAAGTAATGTGTTCTGTACAGAAGAGGCGAAACGAATGATCATCATGAAAACGATGGAAGAGATCGAAAAAATGCGGGCAGCCGGCAAAATTCTTGCGGAATGCCACCGGCAAATCGCTCAAATGATCCAACCCGGAATTACCACTTGGGAAATCGATCAGTTTGCGGAGAAGTTCATTTTGTCCCAAGGAGCAACTCCTGAGCAAAAAGGCTATCATGGCTATCCTTACGCGACCTGCGCATCCGTAAATGATGTAATCTGCCATGGATTTCCGAAGCATGAGAAGCTGAAAGACGGGGATATCGTGACCATTGATATGGTTGTGAACCTGAATGGCTGGCTGGCGGATTCAGCCTGGTCTTACGCTGTCGGCAATATCAGCGAACAGGCGGAGAAGCTGCTGAATACGACCAAGGAGTCTTTGTTCAAAGGCATTGAGCAGGCAGTCGCCGGCAACCGGATCGGGGATGTTGCCCATGCGGTACAGGTATATGCCGAGTCGAACGGCTTCTCAGTCGTGCGTGATTTCATCGGGCACGGCATCGGCTCCGAGATGCACGAGGCACCTGAGGTGCCGCATTATGGGCCTGCAGGCAAAGGACCGCGCATCAAAGAGGGCATGGTATTTACTATCGAACCGATGCTGAACACCGGAAGCTACCGGACCAAGGTAGATGCGGACGGGTGGACTGCCCGCACCATCGACGGCGGCCTGTCGGCACAATATGAGCACACGCTGGCCATCACCCCGCAAGGCACCATTATCCTGACCGAGCTGTAAACGGCATTACCCGAAACCCGGGTATCCTCCTTTTTAGAAGGGGATACCCGGGTTTTTGTATTTTGAATACTGAAAAACCCTTTAGGAGCAAATAATACTACAGTTGGAACGCTTATCCGTGAAAGCTTCGGGAGACCGCATGTGCGGGTGAACAGGCTAGATGTATTTAACCGCCCAAGATTATTAAAGCGCTGTTAAGGGTACAAAAGGGTAAATCTGCGGTACTAATCCACTACAGGAGGATTCAAATATGAAACAAACGGTCAGCAGCTCCAAGGCGGCTATCCTGGGAATTGGCACGGCACTGCCGGTCCATTCCATTGCACAGACAGATGTTGCCGATTTGATTGCTTCGTCCCTGCAGGACAGCCCGGATCTGGCCCGCTTTGCCAGGAGGATATTCCAAGCCTGCGGAGTGGAGACACGTTACACCTGTGATCCCAGCTACCTGGGCCCCCCGGAGGATTGCCGTTATTTGCCCTCTGGAGACAAATCCGGCATCCCTACCACTGAAGAACGTATGAAAATATATCAGCGTGAGGCGCTCCCGCTTGGAATACAGGCTGCCGCAAAGGCCTTGAAGGAGGCCCAAATGCAGCCTGAACAGATTACGCATCTCATTACTGTCAGCTGTACAGGCCAATACCTCCCGGGTTTGGATGTCATGCTGATCCGCCAGCTGGGTCTGCCGCCGCGTGTCAACCGCCTTCCGCTTATTTTTCAGGGCTGCGCTGCCGGCTTGAAGGCGATTCAAATGGGCCGCGATGTCGTTCAGGGAGCGCCCGAATCCCGGGTGCTGGTCGTCTGTGTCGAGCTGTGCACGCTTCATTTTCAACCCGCCAAAGAAAGAGAGGCGTTATTTGCGGCTTCATTCTTCGGAGATGGCGCATCCTCCTGTGTTATCGGTAGTCCAGAGCCCCGCCACAACGATTATCTGAGTCTGGGTTCGGGCTATTCCGTATTGCTCCCGGAGTCAACGGAGGATATGACCTGGGAGGTCGGAAATACAGGGTTTGATCTGTATTTATCTCCCCGTATTCCGAAGCTGCTGGGGAATAATCTGGAGGAAGAGCTGCAGGTTCTCCTTGAAGGAGACAAGCTGCCGGAGCTGTGGGCTATACACCCGGGTGGACGGGGAATTGTTGATTCCGTACAGAATCTGTTGAAGCTGACCGATGAACAAACCAGGTACAGCCGGGAAATTTTGCGAAATGCCGGCAATCTTTCCTCAGTTACGATGATGTTTGTGCTGAACGCGATGCGCCTCAATCTGCGAACGCTGGCTAAGGGCTTAACGGAAGGGGTGGCCATGGCTTTTGGACCGGGTTTGACCGCTGAGCTTATGCGCTTTGCTTATGTTCCGGCATACTCCCCATCATCCGTCGAGGAGCACGATCATGCCCTTCTTTAAAACACTGTCGGTGAGGGCACAAGAGGATGAGCTGATGGACGACTTCTCCATGGGGGGAGAAGAACTGAGTGAAGCGCTCAAGCATCTGCGGCGGCTGAATAAAATATTTGCTGCTCCGGGTCCGACCAGGGATGGCGTGGAGAAGCTGTGGAAGACGCTGGGCAGTCCTGGAACACTCAGCATTCTGGATGTTGGCGCAGGCTCAGGAGACGTGAACCGCAAGCTTCTGCAATGGGCGGGACAAAAGGGGATTCAGCTTGAAGTTACGCTTGTCGATAAGACAGAAGAGGCCTGCTCGGAGGCGAGGCATTTATTCCGGCATGAGCCCAGAGTGAAGATCATGCAGGCGGATGTCAGGGAACTGGCCGATGGCTCTGCCGATATTGTTACAGGTTCGCAGTTCGTTCATCATTTTGACGGGCAGCAGCTGGTTGAGATTGTATCCCACATGCTGAGAGCTTCCAAATCCGGCGTGGTGATCAATGATATTCACAGGCATCCGGTGTCTTACACTGCGGTCTGGATGATGACCCGGTTGATCTCACGCAATCGTTATATCCGGCATGACGGGCCGCTGTCAGTTGCCAAAGGCTTCAAGGGCAGGGATTGGCAGGAACTGCAGCATAGGCTTAAATCAGAAAAGATGACGTACAGCTGGAAACCGTTATTCCGGTATTCCGTCGTGATTCCCAAGGCAGGTGATCTTCCATGCTGAAGCAGGTGGATGCCGTTGTTATAGGAGCGGGGATCGCAGGCAGCAGCAGTGCCCTTCAGCTTGCCAGGCAAGGCCATCTTACGGTTCTGCTCGACCGGCAGGAGTTCCCCCGGCATAAGACCTGCGGTGAATTTATGTCTCCAGAGACCAGAGAAATGCTCGAATACCTGGGCGTGAATCCTCTTAGCCAGGGGGTCGCACCCAGCACCATGGATCAAGCCAAGATCATTATGCCTCACGGCGGGGAGATTGAAGCACCTTTGCCGGGACGGGCATTTGGCATCAGCCGCTACGAGCTGGACCGTCTCCTGCACCGGCAGGCTGAGGCGGCGGGGGCAGAAGTCGTAACCAGAACAAGAGTCACTGGTATTCATAAGCTGGATAACCAATTGTATGAAGTGGAAACCCGGCAAGGAGACCGGGAGATCCGGTATCAGGCAAAAGCGGTTATCGGTGCCTATGGCACGAAGAAGCCCAAGGGTGCAGCCGCTTCGGATGAGTACCGGGACGATGCTGTATATGTCGGTGTAAAATCACACTACAGCGGCATTGTGGTTCCCCCACAGGTTGAACTGTACTTTTGTAATGGAGGGTACGTTGGTATTTCCCCGATTGAAAACGGGCTCGTGAACGTTGCCGCATTGCTGGCCCTGGGCACCGTGCAGGGCAGCGGCAAATCCGTACCGGATATCCTCAAGGCCGCTTCCCGCACCAATGCCAAATTGGCCGCAAGGCTCGGCGGGGGAACTCCCGTCCCGGGAACCCAGGTCTCGGCAGCACCGGTCCATTTGTCAGCCGTGCCGGAACCATGGTCCGAGTTCCCGCATGTGGGGGATGCCATGCTGATGATTCCTCCCTTATGCGGGGATGGCATGTCGATTGCCCTGCGTTCCTCGCTGCTGTGCGCGGGCTGTACCGATAAGTATCTAAGAGGCGAGGCAAGCTTTGCGGAATGGAAAAATGATTATACCAGCGCGGTGAACCGCGAGTTTACGCAGCTGCTCAGGAGAGCCAGGAGGATTCAGAAGCTGGCTTTGGCCAAAACCAACCGGTTGTATCCGGGTATCGTCCGGGTTTTTCCCGGATTAGCCTCCTATTTGGTAAAGGCTACACGGTTATCTGAAACGGATAGGGCCCGTTGATTCACCGAAAGGGCAGCCCGCTATAAAACTTATCAGAAATAAGCTTCGTGTATTTTTGACACGGATCGAGTTTCCGATAGGTTTTTTTGCTGTATGTGTCGGAATTCACGGCTGAATGCAATTGAAATGCATATAATGGTAAGACTTCAATAGCTGAATCAGAATAGAGGAAGAAAAATGGCAGTAGATAAACAATGCAAAAATCTGTACAGGACCCCCAGCCCCGTGCAGTGCATGGAGCATTATGGCTGCATTTATGAGAACAATCATTTGATCACTTTGCTGGTGGACCCGGTGGATGGTTCCATCACCGATGCCAACCGCGCCGCCTGTGAATTCTATGGATATCCGCTCCGCATCTTCCGGAAGCTTCATATTACGGATCTCCAGGCGGATCAAGCAGCCGGGATGGAAAAATTCATCATGCAGGCGATGCCCGGTGGGGAACATGGCAGAAACAGGGTTTTTATGGACAGGCACCTGCTCGCGGGAGGGCAGCTGATCGATGTGGAGATTCACACCGGAATGATGTCCATGCTGGGGAAGTCGTGCATTTATACGGTGATTCATGATATTAGTGAACGGGTGCGCTCGGAGCAGCGGCTTCGGGAGAGTGAGGAGCGATACAGGGATCTGGTCGAGCTATGCCCTGAAGCCATCCTGGTCTACAGCGGAGGCATGATTCTGTTTGCCAACAAGCAAAGTGAAAAAATGTTCGGCAAAAAGAAAAAAGAGATGATCGGCCGGAGGATTGAAACTTTTTTTAGCGAGGAATACATCAAAAGCGCCAAATATAACAAGCTCATGACCTGGGGTTCAACGGCAAAGGAGAGATTCCGCATAGAACAGCGGTTAATCCGCTATGACAACCGGATCTTTGACGTGGAGATTTCGGGTGTGCCGATCATTTATGAGGAAGAAAAAGCGCTGCAGCTGGTGCTGAGGGATATCACGGAGAGCAAGAAGGAAGTGGAGCGGGCAGTCAAGCTGCAGAATCACCGCCATGCTGTAGTTTTTCCGCTGGAAGACAAGGCAGAGCTGGAGAAGCTGTATATACCGGCCCGGACACTCAGCGGCGATTTCTTCATTTTTCACAAGATGGATGAAGAGCGGGTGATCGGTATGATCGGTGATGTGACCGGCAAGGGCATCACAGCCGCGCTGAACATCTCTGCGCTCCGGGTGCTGTTTGCGGATTGTCTGGAGGCTGCCGGTGATCCGCTGCAGGTGATCAGGGAGCTGAACCAGAAAGCTATGCTGCATCTGGGCGAAGATTATATTGCCGGCTGCTGCTTTCAGCTTGATTTTGGAGCGGGTGTGCTGAAGGCGGCGGGTGCAGGGATTAATGAATTCATCTACATGCCCAAGGACCAGGAGAGTATATGCATTACTGTCAGAGGCACGCCGCTTGGCATGTTCGGAAACAGCGAGTTTGAAGAGACAACCATCCCCTTTCAATCCGGCGACCGCTTTTGCTTTTACAGCGATGGGATGGAGCTTCTCTTCGACAGTCAGGAGCTGAGCCGCAGCTATGAGTATCTGGCCGACAAATTTTCCGAGGCTGTACTGCAGGATGACTGTACCTGGCTCAGCCTGAGCATCAAATAAATGAAGGAGATTATTATGGACGCTGTTCAAAAGGAAATTAGGCTCTATGGTTTGGAGCAGCATCAGGGAATCATCGATGGAATTATTCAGGAGCTTGGGCTGGAGGCCTATGCTTTTGACATTCGGCTGATTCTGATTGAGGCCATTACCAATGCCCACTATCACGGCAACCATAGCGACTGCACCAAGCCGATCATTGTCCGGTATCTGCTAAGCGGCAAGCAGCTTGAGCTTCAGGTCGAAGATACAGGAGACGGATCGGAGCCTTTGGTGTTCCCGGACTCTGTCGGCAGTGATGAGCTGCTGGATGAAGGCGGGAGAGGCTTATACCTCATTCGCTGCTTCTCGGACAGTGCGGTAATGATTCGCAATACCATGTACATAAGCAAGTGTGTATGTCCCTCGTAGACTGAATAAGGAGAGAGTCCTGTGAAAATAAGTTTGAAAGTGAAAATAAGCATCCTGCTGTTTCTGATTATCAGTGTGCCGTTGGCGGTTTCAGGCATCATTTCCTATAATCTGGCCGCTAACGCACTGCAGCAAACCATCGAAGAGGAGCTGCGCGATACTACAGCTTCTGCTGCACAATCGGTTGATTCCCAACTCGAAGCTGTGGGGAGTTAT
>RCUU01001328.1_pt1 | contig 11957 bp, 5 predicted proteins | sample 2166211 | NCBI WGS metagenome assembly RCUU01 (sample SAMN09932620, study PRJNA488358) | compost metagenome | feature: garden; material: soil; isolation source: compost soil in phenylacetic acid-enriched culture | place: Germany: Experimental Botanical Garden Goettingen | collected 2016-01-27
AGCGACGAAGTGCAGCATCAATTGTCTCGTTTTTGCGAACTTTCGTTTCAGACACCAGTTTTCCCTCCCTCCGACCAGACCGTCCAAGAGCATAACAACACGGTTCATCAAATTTCATTATAGGTCAAAGCGAAATAAGGTGTCAACCTTCGTGTTATTCTTTTTTTAGGCCGGGTGCTTCCGTATTTGAATTCTGTCAGGCATGGGATGTCGAATTTCCGACAAGGGCGCCTAATTTGGCACCGCCAAGCAAGTGATAATGGAGATGAGGCACGGCTTGACCGCTGTCCGGTCCACAATTGTTAATCAGGCGGTATCCGCTGTCCGCAATCCCGAGCTCCACAGCAATTTGCTGTGCCACAGCGTGAATCTCTCCAATCAGCGGCAGATCCTCCGGTGCAACATCATTCATGGAAGCAATGAACTTCTTGGGAATGATCAGCACATGAACCGGAGCGGCAGGCTCAATATCGTAAAAAGCGAGAATCCGTTCATTTTCGAAGACCTTCTTGGATGGGATCGAACCCTCAATAATTTTGCTAAATACGGTTTCCATGGGAATGCTTCCTCCTATTAGTTTTGGTGAAGGTACAGCCTCATTCAGCTTGCACAAGCCATGCTTGGGAATGACTTTCTTCGCGGCATCATAATTTATGTCTCTAATCATACAGGATAATTGCGGATTGGAAAAGGCGCAGGGGAATTTGCACTTGTATCAGTCATCTTGGGTATATGGTCGTCTGCAATCTTACTACAAACCATAGAAATACCCATAAAATGTTTCTTGTTACATTTGTTATTTAAAAATAAAACTATTGATTTTACTTTTTATGGTAATAAAATAAAGGAGCACTCTTTTCTGTAAATACATGAAAACCAAGAAACGATCTGAACTTTCAGAAAGAGAAGGAGCTGGTATGAAATGAATACAGGAATTGAGGATACTGCTAATAAAACAATTACCAAAGGAGCTGATGTGGTTGTCGATAGTTTGATCTCTCAGGAAGTGCCCTACGTATTCGGAATTCCAGGAGCAAAAATCGACTCTGTGTTTGACGTGCTGCAGGATAGAGGCCCCAAGCTCATTGTATGCCGTCATGAGCAGAATGCCGCTTTTATGGCGGCGGCAGTAGGTCGGTTAACCGGCAAACCTGGTGTATGTCTGGTCACCTCGGGTCCCGGAGCATCCAACCTGGTGACAGGACTCGCAACGGCCAACGCGGAGAGTGACCCTGTCGTGGCCTTGGCAGGAGCCGTACCCAGAAGCGAACGGTTAAAGCATACCCATCAGTCTATGGACGCTCCCAGTTTGTTCGAACCCGTCACCAAATTCAGCGCAGAGGTAGAACATCCTGACAATATAGCCGAAGTCATGGCCAATGCCTTCCGGGAAGCCAGCGGTTCTCCCCCGGGAGCAGCATTCATCAGTTTGCCCATGGATATTCTAACAGGCGGGACGAAGAAGTATGATCTGCAGAGATTCAGCACTCCACAGCTTGGCGCTGCTCCCTCCCAGCTTATCGAAAGTGCTGCCGCAGCCATTTGCAAAGCCAGACTTCCCGTCATTCTGCTGGGCATGAAGGCAAGTTCTGCGGCAGTCACACACGCAATCCGCAATATGATCCGGGAGAACGATCTCCCCGTTGTCGAAACTTTTCAAGCAGCCGGTGCCATCTCGCATGATTTGGAGAATCATTTCATGGGCCGTGTCGGACTGTTCTCCAATCAGCCGGGTGACCTGCTTCTTCAGGAGGCCGATCTGGTGCTCACGATTGGCTATGATCCGATTGAATATGACCCTTGTCTGTGGAATGGTGAAGGCAGCCGGCAGATCTGTCATTTGGATGACCGCAAGGCAGAGATCGATAATAACTACCAGCCACAAATTGAATTAATCGGCAATATTGGCCTGAGTGTACAAGCATTAGCCGCATCTTTGCATGGCTTAAGACTGCCGGACGAATCAGCAGCCATTCTGAGAGAGCTGCGGAACAGGCTTGAACAAGACGGAAACACCTTTCATTCCTCCAGCCCTCATCTCGTGCACCCCTTGGAATTCATCCGCACGCTGCGCCAATTAATCAGTGACCAGGTGACGGTAACTTGCGATGTGGGCTCACACTATATCTGGATGGCACGTTACTTCCGTTCCTATGAGCCACGGCGCCTGCTGTTCAGCAATGGCATGCAGACCCTTGGTGTAGCTATGCCCTGGGCAATTGCCGCCTCACTGGTGCGTCCGAACGAGAAAGTAGTCTCTATCTCCGGAGATGGGGGATTTCTCTTCTCCTCAATGGAACTGGAGACGGCTGTCCGGCTGCATCTCCCGCTTATACATGTGGTATGGCGTGACGGCGCCTATGATATGGTCTCTTTTCAACAAACGATTAAATACGGAAGAACCTCAGGTGTACAGTTCGGAGATGTGGATATTGTTCAATATGCGGAAAGCTTCGGAGCTGTCGGGTTAAGGGTGAACCGTCCGGAAGAGCTGGAAGAGGTGCTGCGGAATGCGCTTGAACAACCGGGTCCCGTGGTGATTGATATCCCGATTGATTACAAGGATAATATCAAGCTTGGTGAAAAGCTGCTGCCTCATTCAATGAACTGATCCAATCTTATAAAAAGGAGTTCTTCACACATGAAAAACCATGTTATTTATCAAGCTTCGACAATGATCGCCCTGCTCAGCGGTTTGTATGACGGATCAGTAACTTTTGGCAAGCTGAAAGAATACGGAGATTTCGGAATCGGAACGTTCCACCAACTGGACGGAGAGATGATTGCCTTTGACGGAATCTTCTATCATTTGTACCCGGACGGCAGCGCCAGACAAGTAGGTCTGGAAGAGAGCACGCCCTTCTCTACCGTGACCTTCTTTGAGCGGGATCAGACCCTGCGGGTGCATACACCCCTGACCCGTAGCGGGCTGGAACAGGTGCTGAATACGCTGCTGCCAAGCCAAAATATATTTCATGCGGTCCGTATCGACGGACATTTCCGCGAGGTGCATACACGCACTGTTCCGCATCAAGACAAGCCTTACAAGCCCTTTGTTGAAGTGACGGAGAATCAGCCTTCATTCCATTTCTCTAATGAAGACGGGGTGATCGCCGGTTTCTGGATGCCAGCATTTGCCCAGGGGATCGGAGTATCCGGATATCATTTACATTATATTAACGATGCCCGCAACGGAGGAGGGCATGTTCTTGACTTTATTGTGGAGCACTGTACGATATCGATTTGCAGCAGTGAGGATTTCCGGCTGAAGCTTCCCCACAATGATGGTTATTTAAAAGCCGACTTATCTACTGCTTCACTCGATGATGATATTGCAGCCGCCGAAGGTTCTCGCTAAGCGGTTTATGGCTTAACCAGGAGTTCATTTGCACAAAAAAAAGAAACACCCTGCTCAGCTCAGAAAGCTGATTCGGCGGCGGACGTATGAAAAGGAGAATTCCTCCTGGCCATACGTCCGCCGAGGTGTTTCAAATGATGTCGGCTTAGCTGTATTATAACAAGGGGATGATGCTGTATCTGTGACGATTATCACATTATCTGGAGGCTTCACATTTTTTCCAGAATAATCCTCGAGCCCCCGCCTCCCTGCTCTGCCGGAACGACTACAAGCTTACGGGGCAGGCGTGCCCTGAGTTCAGGAACATGGCTGATGATGCCAACCGAGAGCTGATCATTATGCAATCTTTCGAGCGATGTGATAACCGTGTCGAGCAGATCCGGGTCCAGTGTCCCAAAGCCTTCATCCAGGAAAAAGAACTGCAGCGGGTATTGCCCGCGAAGCTGGATCTGCGCCGAAAGGGCAAGCGCCAGGGACAAAGAGGTCAGGAAGGTCTCCCCGCCGGACAAGGTGGATACAGGACGCCGTACGCCGCCATTCCCGTCATCGCGAATCACAAACCCTCCGCCGGAATCAACCTCAAGCGCGTAACGCTGCTTGCTCAGGAACCGCAGCCGCTGCGAAGCAGCCTGGCATACCTGCATCAGCTGCTCCTCTGCAATATACTCTACAAAAGCATTTCCGCGCAGCACCATCTGCAGCTTGGAGAGCCGGTCCTGAAGGGCGGCATGCTCCGCACGCTTCCCCTCCAGCTCCATCCAGCGGATGTGCCGGTGCTGCAGGTCTTCCAGATCGCGTTCAGCACGGGCGCGGCCCTGCAATGCGGCCTCGTCGTCTTCCTTGCATCTGCGCAGGGCCTCCTGGCTGTCCTGCCAGTCTTCTGTGCTTAGCACAGCCCCTTCCAGCTTCTCTTCAATGTTCCGCAGCTGCAGCGCAACTTCAGCTTCACCGTCACGGTGGGCCCGTACACGGGCAGCAGCCCCTGTCCGTTCCTCCGGCGTAAGTGCAGCGCCTTCCACCTCAGAGGCTGAAGCAAATGCAGAGGTCTGGAGGCTATCCTCCCAAGCCGAGACCGCCGCCTCATAATGCTCACGGGCGGACTCCGCCGCCTGGCGGCTGATAGCCGCTTCCTTCACCGCATGCTGCGCTTGTTCCGCAGCCGTCCGGTGAACCTGTCTGCTGCTGTCCAGCCCTGCCTGCAGCTCCTGCAGGCGTTTCTCGCACTCTGCCAGCAAGGCAGCGGCCGCACGGCCGCCGGTCCACTGGAGCAGACGCTGCTCCTTCTCACGCTCCAGTGCTTCTTTGCCTTCAAGCTGTGCGTTCCACTGGGCCTGCTCCTTGTCCAGGGCCGCAATCTCCTCTTGCAGCGCCTGCACGGAAGCGCTCTTGTCATCCAGGAACTTGACACTGATCTCCAGCCGTCCTCTAATCTCCTCAGCCTGTTCATCCTTCTTCAGCATTTCACGGTAGGCCTGCTCCGCTTCATCCGGCGCCAGCCCCGGAAAGAGCCGTGTCCATTCCTCCCGGAGTTCTCCCAGCTGCCGGGCCAGATCTTCAGCCTTGGCTGTTAAGCCTTGCAGCCACACTGCCTCGGCTTCAACGGCAGCAGCTTCCTTGTGGCTCAGCTGCTGCTGCTCCTGCAAGGAACGCTGCCATTCCGCCGCTATCCGGCGCAATTCACCGGAGCGGAGCTTACGCGCAGAGAAGTCAGCTTCCATACGGGACAGAGCCTGCTCATCCGGGACTGTACCGGAGCCGGGTAGAGCCTGGACCCCCGGGGCGCCGGAAGCTGCCTGGAAACCGGAAGAAGCAGACGCTGCCAAGAGATTCGAAGAGGCTGCCTTCCCAGCAGGCTCTGAAGACATATGCGCAGCAGCAGGAGTTGAAGGAGCCCCTAGCCGGGATGAATCTGCAGAATCCAGTGCTTCAGAGGGGCTGGAAGGGGCAGAAGGCCGGACTGGAGCAAAGGAATCCAGAGCTGCAACAGGGCTGGAAGGTTCCGCAGGTAGGGGGGCGGCACCGCCGCGCTGCTCCAATCCCGCAGCCGCTCCTGCGGCGAAGGCTTCTGCTGTGCCTTCGCCGTACACCTGCTCCAGCCAGGCCACGTCCTGGTTCAGCAGGCTCTGGAACCAATGCCGCGCTTCAAGCGCCCGTCTGCCCAGGGTCCGGGACTGCTCGAGCTGACGTTCCAGCTCTTCCCGCCCGCCGCTGTCCTCTGCCAGCGCGGGCATTGGGTGATGGAGGCTGCCGCAGACCGGGCACGGCTGCCCTTCCTGCAGTTCACTGGCGAGCGACAGCGATAGCCTGTGCTGCTCTTGGCCTTTGAGCGCCGCCGCAAGCGTGCTTCCATGAAGCTCCAGCTGATCGGCGGCGGCTCCCGCTGCGGCCTCCCCGGCGCGCAGCTGTTCCAGGTGCAGCGCTGCGGCGGCGATTCCCCCGCCGCGCTGCGCTTCAAGCGCGCGCCGCCGTTCCCCGGCGGCGGCAAGCCGCGCCTCCGCCGCCGCGAGCACCGCGGCGCGCTCGGCGCGTTCACGTTCCGCCGTCTCCCGCTGGGAGGAGGCGGAACGCAGACCCTGCAGCCGCTGCATGGCTTCCTGCAGCGACTGCCGCTCCTGGGAGCGGACCGCCAGCGGCTGCAGGCTCTGCTGCAGCTCGTGCTGGCGCTTTTGGCCCTTGGCCAAAAGCTCACGCTCCCGGGCTATGCTCTCCCGCCGGGCAGCCAGCCCGCGGGAGGCCTCGTCGCGGCGCTCCAGCACCGCCGCGCGCTCGCGCCGCAGCCCGCCGAGCTCGGCTTCCAGCTCGAGCGCGCGGCGGTACGTATCCGCCCCCTGCCGGAGGGCGGGCTCCTCCGCGGCCACCGCGGCCTGCGCCCCCGCTTCAGCCGCAGCCAGCTCCGCCGCCTTCCGCTCGGCTGCGGCGGCCTGCACCTCCTGGCCCTCCGCGCGGGCCAAGCGGCTCTTCCAGGCCTCTTCCGCGCTGCGCCAGGCCTTCAGCGCGGGCAGCATCTTCTCGGCTTCGTCAGACTTGCCGAGCTTCTGCTCCAGCAGGAGGATATCCGCCTCCTGTGCGAGCAGAGCCTGACGCTGTCCCTCGCGCCGGGCGCGCTCGTCCTGCAGCTCGCGGATGCGGGCATAACGTTCCGCCCGCTGCACCGCCTCATCCAGCCGCTTCCGGCAGTCAGCCGCCTGAAGTACCGCTGCCTGCAGACGTTCGGCAGCAGCCTCAACATCCGCCTTGCCTGCGCTGCCCAGCCCCTGCTGCTCAGCCTCCAGCGCCCGCAGGGCCGCCTCAGTCTCCTTGACCCGGCGGCTGAGCTTCAGCGCCAGCCCGTCGCCGTACTGCTCCAGATGAAAAAGACGCTGGAGCATCTGTCTCCGGTCCACGCCGCGCAGTGACAAAAACTCGGCAAATTTCCCCTGCGGCAGCACCACGGCCCGGGTGAAGTCATCCATTTTGAGCCCGATATGCTCCTCCACGCACCGGGTAACATCCGCAAGCTTGTCGGCCATCACATGATCACCGTCTGCGGCAACCTCAATGAAACGGCTGATCGTATTGCTCACAGACTGGTCCCCGGTCCGTTTGAATTTCCGTTCTACCCTGTAACGGCGGGGGCCGGCGGAGGAAGTAAGCTCAAAAGTAAAGGCCACGCTAAGCTGGTCCTCTGAATGGTTCATGATGCCCTGCGTCCCGTTAACCGCACGTTCCACCTTGCCGTACATCGCCAGCGTGATCGCGTCCAGCAAGCTGGACTTGCCGCTTCCCGTCGGTCCGAAAATACCGAACAGGCCCGTCTCGGTCAGACTCGCAAAATCTATCTCCTGCTGCTCTCTATAGCTTTGCAGTCCGGCCACTTTCAGTAGAATTGGCTTCACTTCAGTTCTCCTCCCCTTCCGCAGGCTCCCGCCGCTCTTCCTCCGCCAGCTCCAGGAACAATTCAATCAGACCGTCCTCAGGCTCTGCCCCGCCGGTCTGGCGCAGATAGAATCTGCGGAACAGCTCCTGCACCGGCATGCGCGAGCGGGCCATCTCTTCAAGCTCCTGCTCCATCTGCGGATAAACCGGACGGATATGTATAATCCCCTCACGGGATTTGCGCAGCCGCTGAATATCATTCAGCGACATTGCTTCCGTGAGGCGGAGCTCCAAGTCAATAAAAGCTGCGGCATCCTTGCCTTCGTCCAACCAGCTGTAGACCTCCTGCAAGCCACCGGAAGACTTCCAGTTCACCAGAGGACGGCCGCAGCGCAGATAGATTTCCTCAAAGGAAGGCTCCCCGCCAGGCGCAACTTCAATTAGTGCCACTGACTTCGCCTGGCCGGCTTCCGAGAAGCTGTAGGCCAGCGGAGATCCGCTGTAACGGATCATACCGTCGCCTTTGACCCGCTGAGCACGATGAAGATGCCCAAGCGCCGTATACTGTGCGCCGCATGACAGAGCTGTAGGATCTACGGTATAAGCTCCGCCGACCTGTATCGGACGTTCCGAATCACTCTCCACACCGCCCAGTACATAGATATGGCTCATGGCCAGATTGACGGTCTGCGGCGTGAATTCCCGGCCCAGCAGATTCATCAGCCTGCCGACCCGGGCACTGTAGGCAAGACGAAGCTCATCTTCTCCCGCATCCCCGGCGAGGAGCTCGCCAAGCCTTGCTTCAGAGGGATAAGGAAGCGCAGCGATTTTGGCTACCTCTCCTGTACGTACGGCCTGAACCGTCACCGGTTCGGAGGTAGGCATGCCCACCAGTGTAATGCCTTGCCTGCGGACAAGCGGGGATACGGATGCGACACGCTCGGGCTGATCGTGATTGCCGGAAATAACCACTAGCGGCCTGCCATTTGCAGTGAGCCGGGCGGCTGCATCGTAGAACAGCTGCTCTGCTGCTGCCGGCGGATTCACGGAATCATAGACATCTCCCGCCATCAGTATAAGATCCGCCTGGGAAGCATCGGCAATCTCCACCAGCTCATCGATGAACTGCTCCTGCTCCTTCTGCCGGCTTCTTCCTTCGAGCGTCCGCCCCAGATGCCAGTCTCCCGTATGCAATATACGCATTTACGTCCTCTTTTCCCCGCCCATGACGCGGCTTTGATAGATTGATAGATTGATAGATTATCCTCATACCCAAATTATAGGTTTATAGCTTCACAGCATGTCCGCCGTCAAAAAAGTACAGCCAGATCTCACTGACCGGCTCCCCCAGAATATCCAGCAGCGCCTTGCTGTACAGCTCCAGCTGAAAACGGTATTTCTCCTTGAGGAATTCAAGTCCTCCCTGATGCTCCAGGACAGCATCTGTTTTATAATCCAGCAGAATCAGCCGTCCCTTTTCCCGGAAGAGGCAGTCGATTACACCTTGAATCAGGACAGTTTCCCCAAAGGCTGCCTTTTCTTCAGGAGCTTCAAGTCCCGATGCCGCTTCATTTAGATAATCAAGGCCATGATAGGCTTCACCCGCCGGCACCATATAGCTGAACGGCTGTTCTCTTCTTTTCCAGGAGGCCCCGATCAGCCTGCGGCCCATTTCCCCTGTATAAAACGCCTCAATATCACCAAGTTCAACAGCCTCAGCCTGCTCTTCGGTAAGAATGGCCAGCCGGGTAAGACGCGCGATTGTGGCTTCCAGAACAGACCGGTCTACATCACCTTCCAGCGGCACATGCTGCATGACCGTATGATAGGCCGTCCCCCGCTCTGAAGGCGACAAGCCCCGCTTTTCCATAAATTTCGGCCGCTGCAGATGCAGACTGCCGGTCCCTGCCACCCTTCGGGCCAGGCTGTGCCCTGCACCTGATAAAGGCAGAGATTCTTCCAGCAAATCGTATGACGGCTGCTCCTGCAGGGACAGCATCGACTTCAGTTCGGTGACTGAGGTTTTAGCGGGAATCCCGGATGCAGCCGCATAAGGATAGACCCATTGCAGGCGTGCTGTGACTTCGGCCTCCCGTGTTGTGCTGCTGATGGGAACACTGCGGCCGCGCTTGAGCGCTTCAAGCACAGCATGCCGTTCCTCCTTCTGACCCGCATCTCCAGATACAGCCAGAGCTGACCCGGAGCTGAGCTCTGATGCATTAACCGCAGAGATGCTCCAATTGGAAGCATCGCCATGGAGCACCGCGGATACTGGTCCTTCGGCACCTGCCAGCTTGCGGAGTATAGCCGCGCGGGGATGGCGGATCAGCGCCGGCCCCACCCAATCCAAATAGCTGCGGCCCCGTGCCAGCAAATGGTCTTCCAGCAGCATGTCTTCACGGTCCTTCACACTGCTCCAGCCTGCAAGGGTGCGCGGTAAATCCCGCACTGTGCCGACAAGGATCATTTTGTCGCGCGGCCGGGTTAATCCGACATAGAGCACACGCATTTCCTCGGCCAGCAGTTCCAGGCGGGAGCGGCGGCTAATGGCCAGGTAGGGCAGTGTTGGATAGCTGACCCGGGTCTCCGGCTCTACAAAACGCGGCCCAAATCCAAGCTCTTTATGCATCAGGAAAGGAGAATACAAATCCTGCCGGTTGAACGGCTTGGCCATCCCTGCCAGAAACACTACCGGAAACTCCAGCCCCTTGGACTTGTGGATGGTCATAATCCGGACGCCGCCGGCTTCCTCGCCGGTTCCTCCAGCTACCCCCAGGTCGCCGCCGTTTTCTCTCAGCCGGTTAATGAATACCAGGAAGCGGAACAACCCGCGCGCATTGGTGTCATTCTCAAATTGGACAGCCCGGTCATACAGCGCTGTAAGATTATTCTGGCGCTGAAAGCCGCCAGGCAGGCCGCCGACCCATTCCAGATAGCCGCTTTCTCCGTAAATACGCCAAATCAATGTACTAAGGCTGCCCTGGCGGGCGGCAGTTCTCCAGCCCTCGAGCAGCTTCAAAAAAGCCTGAAGCTTCTTCTGAAGCTTCACAGAAATCTCCGGCTTAACCGGTTCTCCGGCCATATTGTCCGCTAATAGACTGCTTCCCGCAGGGCCTTGTTCAATAGCAGCAGCCATTTCTGCAGCATCGGCAGAGCCTGGCTTGAACGCCTTATGATAGTCTGACTTATTCTCTGTCCCTTCCTGCTCTCCGGCAGCCGCCAGCAAGGCATCAAAAAATGATCCATTGCTGCATAGACGCACCGCCGCCAGCTCTTCCTCACGCAGATTGACCACAGGCGAACGGAGGACGCCAGCCAGAGGGATATCCTGACGGGGATTGTCCACAATCTGCAGCAGCGAAAGGGCAACTTCCACTTCGGTAGCCTGAAAGTAGCCTTTGTTCTGATCCCCATACGCCGGAATGCCCTCCAGGCGCAGCTCCTCAATCATCAGCGGAGTCCAGATCCGGGCGGACCGCAGCAAAATTACAATATCGCCGTAAACCACCGGCCGCATGATCTTCAGCGCTTTATCATAGATCAGCAGCGGTTCGCCGCCGCTCATGCCGGTCATCTGGGAAATACGCCGGACGATGGCTCTTGCTTCTAGCTGTGCGGTTTCACTCTCCACCGCTTCGTTCTCCTGCGGAGGAAGCTCTCCGTCCTCAGCCGGTTCCTCCGAACGCGGGGATGATGTTGTGCCCCGGTCAATAAGCAGCAGCTCAGGGGCAAAATATGTGTCCGGCCCCTTTTCCTCCGCACCCGGGAAATGGGCTCCGTAGACCAGTTCCGCGCGCTCATCATAGCTTATTTCAGCAACCGTGCTGTCCATGATCTGCCGGAAAATCATATTCACGGCATTCACGACCTCCAGCCGGCTGCGGAAATTGCGGGCCAGATCGATTACGGAGCCGCCACCGGGATTGCCCGAATCAGGGGTTTCACCTGTTCCATCAGCCTCTTGGCTGCCGGTTGATGCATCATTGCTGTTGCCTGCGGCTGAACTATAATTCCTGTATTTATCCAGGAACAATCCCGGCTCGGCCAGCCTGAAACGGTAGATACTCTGCTTCATATCTCCAACCATAAACCGGTTGCCCGGTGATTCGCGGGAGATCAACCGCACTATTTCCTCCTGCACGCTGTTCGTATCCTGATACTCATCCAGCAGCACCTCATCGAACTGGTCCCGGTACTCTATCGCCGCATCCGAAGGCAGCGAATGTCCGGGTTCTGAATCTTCATGCCGCAGAATTTGCAGACAATAATGCTCCAGATCACTGAAATCAACCAGTCCCCGGCCTGCCTTCTCGATCCGGTAGCGTTCTCCGAATTCGATGACCGTCTCAGCCAGCTCCCGCATCAGCGGAGCCGCCTCATGCAGTTCACCCAGAAAGGCTTCAGCAGGACGTCCAAAAAGCGACTTTTGCAGCTCCAGCAAGCTTTTCTTCACATGATCACGCAGTTCCTTAACTCTCTCCTGAAGCCCCGGGTCGGTTGAATCCTTCTTGCAGGCCTTCAGCTTCCCAAACGATATTTCCATAAAAATATCATACAGCTCGGCCCACGGACGGAATTCCAGCGCTTCCTGCAGCGACTGCACCATTTCCAGATCCGCAGTTAGATTATCAGCGTACGGAGCAGGACCCCCGGGCTGCAGGGCAAGCTCCCGGCCCTGCCGGAGCTGGCTTGCCGCCCCGTCCAGCGTGAGCTTCGCTTCCGCCAGGATACTCTGCACCCATGG
>RCUU01001329.1_pt1 | contig 11956 bp, 10 predicted proteins | sample 2166211 | NCBI WGS metagenome assembly RCUU01 (sample SAMN09932620, study PRJNA488358) | compost metagenome | feature: garden; material: soil; isolation source: compost soil in phenylacetic acid-enriched culture | place: Germany: Experimental Botanical Garden Goettingen | collected 2016-01-27
GAACGTGGGCCAACGGGTTCGGACTCACGAGTGGCTCGCAAGCCCACCGTTACCCCCTAAAGTGTGGAGGGCCTTTTGCCATTGCGCAGGCTGGGGGGATCAACGGTAATTCAAATCGGTGGCCGTTGGCGCAAGCGCATGGCCTGGCGGTTCCAGCAATTGGTGGTGGTGAGGGTCAGGTCTATAGCCTATTTCCAGAAAAAACAGGTAGCAACTGTTCAGTATTCGAGGCCCGGCGTACTCTGCTCGAACCTCATCAAGCGCAGGCAGGCACGCTGATTCGACATGGAATTGCACATCATTCTTCAGGGCCGCAAGGACCTGGCCGAACAACTCTACCGGCAGCTGCGCGAACGCATCGAAAGTGGCCGGCTTGCAGCCGGTTCACAATTGCCGCCCACGCGACTGCTGGCCGAGCAACTGGGAGTATCGCGCAAGACCGTGGCCGACACCTATGCGCGCCTGACGTACGACAATCTGCTGATCGGCAAAGTGGGCAGCGGCACCTTCGTCAACGCCCGCAGCAGCAACCCACCGGCAACGGTCCAGGAATCGGGCCTGGCCAGTGCCGCGGTGGTCGGCCTGTGGCGCGACATGCAGATGCCCCTGCGTCCCGCGGCCATGCTCGGCGCCTTGCGCTACGATTTCATCGGTGGAGCGTCCATCAAGAACTACTTCCCCTTTGACGAATGGCGCCGCTGCATCGCCCATGCCTTGCGCCAGAGCAGCCGTACGCAAAGCTTCTACAGCCTGGCCGAGGGCTTGCCCGAACTGCGCGAAGCCATTGCCCGGCATATCTCGTTCGCCCGTGGCGTGCGGTGTACGGCCGACACCGTGCTGGTCAGCAACGGTGCCCAGCAGGCGCTGGACCTGGTGTCGCGGGTATTGATCGAGCGCGGTTGCAAGGTTGCCATGGAAGACCCCGGCTACCCGCCGGCACGCCTGTTGTTCATGGCCCAGGGAGCCGACGTCACGGGCGTGCCGGTGGATGCCGAAGGCCTGTGCGTGGAGCAGATTCCCGATGGCACCCGGCTGATCTATGTCACCCCGTCGCACCAGTTTCCACTGGGCATGCCGATGTCGCAGGCACGGCGCGAGGCGTTGCTGGCCAAGGCCCAGGCGCTGGGGGCGATCATCATCGAGGACGATTACGACAGCGAGTTTCGCTATGAGGGACGCCCTGCCGACTCGTTGCAGAGTATGGACAGCCACGGCCTGGTGGCCTACATCGGCACATTCTCCAAAACCCTGTTGCCGGAATTTCGCCTGGGCTATGCCGTCCTGCCACCGGCCATCCACGCTGCCGTGTGCGTGGCCAAGCAATTGACCGATTGGCATACCGCGACCCTGAGCCAGTGGGCGCTGGCCAAGTTCATCAGCGAGGGCTGCCTGCTCAAGCATATCCGCCGCTGCCATGATGTGTACGCAGCGCGGCGCGAACGCATCCACGCACGCATCAAGGGCGACCTGGCACCCTGGTTCGAGCTGGTGCCCGCCACGGCCGGCTATCACCTGGCAGTGATCTGCACCGCTCCAGTGGACATTCCTTTGCTGATCGCCCTGGCGGGCAAGGTCGAGGTCGGCCTCTACGCGTTGGCCCCCTTCTATTACCAGGCCGAGCCCAAGGCTGGCCTGTTGCTGGGTTTCGGCGCCATCGAATTGCTGGACATCGACACTGCGCTGGACCGTGTGCGCGACATCCTGCAGCAAATTGGCCCGGGCATTTAGCCAACAATTGGCTATTTTTTGCTCCCGGGCAGTTCATTACCATGGCGCCATCGCCACCCATCGTAAGCGGGTCAAAGGCCAAGGTAACCCTAACACCGCACCGCGCGGTCATCATCGGAGACACTTATGAACAAGCGTATCGAATGGGCCAAGCAAGCTCCCGAAGCCTACAAGGCCATGGTTGGCCTGGAAATGGCCCTGGGCAAGTCCGGCCTGGAAACCTCCCTGCTCGAGTTGATCCGCCTGCGCGCGTCGCAGATCAACGGCTGCGCCTATTGCGTCAACATGCACGCCGATGATGCGCGCAAGGCCGGCGAAACCGAGGCACGCTTGCAAACCCTCTGTGTCTGGGAAGAAACCACCTACTTCACCCCTCGCGAACGCGCCGCGCTGGCCTGGGTGGAAAGCCTGACCTTGCTGTCGATCCACCATGCACCCCAGCATCAGTACGAAGCCTTGCTGGAGCACTTCAGCGAGGCGGAAATCGCCAACTTGACCCTGGCCATCGCCACCATCAACGCCTGGAACCGCTTCGGCGTTGGTTTCGCCATGACTCCACCCTAACCTCCTACAGCACAGGTAGGACGGACCTGACAGACCCGTCCTATTCATGTCGTTATCGTTGCGAGCGATGCATTACTCACACGAAGCAATAAGGACATGAACATGACCGCAAGGACTTTTTCCGGTTACGCGCTAAGCGTTCTAGCCGCCGGTTTGCTGAGCGCTTCTTCGGCGCTTGCCTCCACCTTGACCCGCGACAACGGCGCCCCCGTCGGCGACAACCAGAACTCCCAGACTGCCGGCCCGAACGGCTCGACCCTGCTGCAAGATGTGCAATTGATCCAGAAGCTCCAACGCTTCGATCGCGAGCGCGTCCCGGAGCGCGTGGTGCATGCACGTGGCACCGGTGTCCACGGCGAATTCGTCGCCGCCGCCAATATCAGCGACCTGACCCGCGCCAAGGTTTTCCAGCAAGGCGTACGCACGCCGGTCTTCGTGCGCTTCTCCTCGGTGGTGCACAGCAACCACTCGCCGGAGACTTTGCGCGACCCACGCGGTTTCGCCACCAAGTTCTACACGGCCGATGGCAACTGGGACCTGGTCGGCAACAATTTCCCGACCTTCTTCATCCGCGATGCGATCAAGTTCCCCGACATGGTCCACGCCTTCAAGCCCGACCCGCGCACCAACCTGGATAACGACGCCCGGCGCTTCGACTTCCTGGCCCACGTTCCCGAATCCATTCGCACCCTGACATTGCTGTACTCCAATGAAGGCACACCGGCCGGTTATCGCTTCATGGACGGCAACAGCGTGCATGCCTACAAGTTCATCAATGACCGCGGCGATGTGCATTACGTGAAGTTCCGCTGGAAGAGCCTGCAAGGCCAGAAAAACCTCAACCCCAAGCAGGTTGCCAAGATCCAGGCCACCGACTACAGCCACATGACTTCCGACCTGGTCCAGGCCATCGACAAAGGCGACTTTCCCAAATGGGACCTCTACATCCAGGTGCTGAGGCCTGATCAACTGGCGGGCTTTGCCTTCGACCCTCTGGATGCGACGAAAATCTGGCCTGGCATTCCCGAACGCAAGGTCGGCCAGATGGTCCTGAACCGCAACGTCGGTAACTTCTTCCAGGAAACCGAACAGGTGGCCATGGCACCGTCCAACCTCGTGCCGGGAATCGAACCCTCGGAAGACCGCCTGCTCCAGGGCCGGCTGTTCTCCTATGCCGATACCCAGATGTACCGCGTCGGCGCCAACGCCCTGAGCTTGCCGGTCAATCGCCCACGGGTGCGCGTGAACAACGGCAACCAGGATGGCGCGATGAACCCGCACCAGACCACCAGCAGCGTGAATTACGAGCCCAGTATCCTCGCCCCGCGCCCTGCCGATGAGGCCGCACGCTATAGCCAGACGCCCCTGAGCGGCAGCACTCAGCAGGCCAGGATCCAGCGCGAGCAGAACTTCCTCCAGGCCGGTGAGCTGTACCGCTCCTATAATCGAAAGGACAGGACCGACCTGGTCAACAGCTTCGGTCAATCGCTTGCCGGTGCCAGCGTTCGCAGCAAGCACCTCATGTTGTCCTACCTGTACAAGGCTGATCCGGAATATGGCAGCCGTGTCGCGAAAGTGGCCGGCGGCAACCTGATTGAAGTCAAGCGGCTGGCTGCCGCACTCCAGGACTGAGCACCGTTACATCGGCTCGCTGCGGGTACGCCGCGTGCGCAGCCGATAGCTGCCGGGGCTCTCCCCGGTCCATTTCTTGAAAGCCCGGTGAAACGCACTGGGCTCCTGGAAACCGGTCTGCTCGGCGATCTCGGCGATGCTCAGGCCGGTTTCGCGCAAGCGCTCGAATGCCATGGCGCGGCGCACCTCATCCTTGATCTCCTGGAACGAACGCCCTTCGCGCTCCAACTGGCGGCGAAACGTGGTCGGGCTCAGGCCCTGCTCCTGGGCCATGGCCAGCAGTGTCGGCCATTGCCCGTACTGGCTGGAACGCAAGCGTTGGTAAACCTTGGCCGCCAGGCCGTGCTGGTTGCGAAAGCGGATCACCAGCCACTGGGGGGCGCTGCGCAAAAATGTCTTGAGGGCCGCCAGGTCCTGGACCACCGGCAAGCGCAGCCAACTGGCGGCGAACTCGATTTCGGTGCGGCCGGCGCCGAGGGTCAGGTTCGGCCCCCACAGCAAAGGGTCGTCATCCAGTGTCGGGCGCAGGTCGCACAACTCGGTGCGGTCGATGGGGATGCGCCGCCCGCCGAGCCAGCACAACAGGCTGATGATCAGCACCAGGAACGTCTCTTCGGCAAAGCTGCGCGCCACCGGGTCCTGGATACGGGTTTGCAAGCTGATCACCGCACGTTGACCGCGCAGGTTGAGGGTGCCGCGCAGGTCCGTCAGGAACAGGCCGAAATAGGCCAGGCATTGACGCAGGGCTTTTTCCAGGTTCGGCTCCTGGATCAAGCCGCGGCAAATCAGGGCGAAGCTGCCCGGGGGCATGCCGTGGGAATCCAGGTTGAAGAATTCGTCGTTCAAGTCACGGATCAACAGCAGCCAGAGGCGCGCGAACGCCGAGGCCGGCACCCGGGCCGTCATATCATTCAAACTGGAAGGCGTAATGCCCGCCTGCTCCAGCAAGCCCTCGACCCGCTCGGGCTGCGCGCGCAACCCGTAGATCATGGCGTGGAGAAAGTAGACCGCAACCGTATCGTTTTCCCGCATGGGTTCTTCCGCGATGAAACCAGCCGAGTGTGGCAAAAAATGCCAATCGCGCTGGACAGTTTCGGCATAGGCCAAGCCCGCTGCCGCGCCTAGACTCGACATATCCCCAGGGCGGCCGTAACTTGGCTGCGGGGTATTGCAGAATCGACCGGCACCAATAGCACGTCGGCCGCTTACTGCCAATGCCTTTGCCGCAACGCCCGCGCTATCGAACCCGGAGTCGAATATGAACAACAACGAAATTTTTGTAGTCAGCGCTGCCCGCTCGGCCATCGGCAGCTTCGGTGGCTCGCTCAAGGATGTGCCGCTGTCGCAGCTGGCCACCGACGTGACCCGTGCCGCCCTCGAACGTTCGACCCTGGCTCCGGAGCTGATCGGCCACCTGGTCATGGGCAACGTGATCCCGACCGAAACCCGTGATGCTTACCTGGCCCGCGTCGCCGCCATGAATGCCGGCATTCCCAAGGAAACCCCGGCCTTCAACGTCAACCGCCTGTGCGGTTCGGGCCTGCAGGCCATCGTCTCGGCCGCCCAGAGCCTGATGCTCGGCGACGCCGGTGCGGTCATCGCCGCCGGTGCCGAATCCATGAGCCGTGGCCCTTACCTGCTGCCGGGCGCCCGCTGGGGCGGACGCATGGGTGACATGCAAGCCATCGACTACATGCTCGGCATCCTGCACGACCCGTTCGCCGGTATGCACATGGGTATCACCGCGGAAAATATCGCGGAAAAATTCGGCATCACCCGCCAGATGCAGGATGAGCTGGCCCTGGTCAGCCAACAGCGCGCGGCCCGTGCCATCGCCGAAGGGCGTTTCGTCGAGCAGATCGTGCCGATCGAAGTGGCCAGCCGCAAAGGCAAGCAACTGTTCGCCATCGATGAGCACGTACGTGGCGACGTCACTGCAGAACAATTGTCCGCCATGCGCACCGCCTTCAAGAAAGACGGCAGCGTCACCGCCGGCAACGCCTCGGGCCTGAACGACGGTGCCGGCGCCATGGTCCTGGCCACTGGCGACATGGTCCGCCAGCAGGGCCTCAAGCCAATGGCCCGCCTGGTCGCCTACGCCCACGCCGGCGTCGAACCCGAGTTGATGGGCCTGGGCCCGATCCCGGCCACCCGCCTGGTGCTGAAGAAAGCCGGCCTGACCGTTAATGATCTGGATGTGATCGAATCCAACGAAGCCTTCGCTGCCCAGGCCTGCGCCGTGGCACAACAACTGGATTTCGACCCGGCCAAGGTCAACCCCAACGGTTCCGGCATTTCCCTGGGCCACCCAGTGGGTGCCACCGGCGTGATCATCGCCACCAAGGCCCTCTACGAGCTGGAGCGCATTCAGGGCCGTTACGCCCTGGCTACCATGTGCATCGGCGGCGGCCAGGGCATCGCCCTGCTGTTCGAACGCGCCTGATCAGCCTGGAGTAATGGCATGAACCTGCAAAACATTGGCGTCATCGGCGCCGGCACCATGGGCAATGGCATTGCCCAGGTCTGCGCCCTGGCCGGTTTCTCGGTGACCCTGATCGACGTGTCCGAGGCCGCGCTTGAGCGCGGCATGGGCACGGTGCGCAAGAACCTCGACCGCCAGGTCAGCAAGGAAACGCTGACCTCGGCCAAGGCCAATCGCGCCATCGAGCTGATCCAGACCAGCACCGATTACGCACGCCTCAATGACGTCGACCTGGTGATCGAAGCGGCCACCGAGAACCTCGGCTTGAAGCTGCGCATCCTGGAGCAGATCAATGCCCAGGTAAAAGCCGACTGCGTGATCGCCACCAACACCTCGTCGCTCTCGATCACCGAGCTTGCGGCCAAGGTCGACCGGCCTGAACGCTTCATTGGCCTGCACTTCTTCAACCCGGTGCCGGTCATGACCCTGATCGAGGTGATCCGTGGCCTGCAAACCAGCGATGCCACCCATGCCCTGGCCCTGGCCATGGCCGAGCGGGTCGGCAAGGTCGCCATCAGCGCCGGCAACCGTCCGGGCTTCGTGGTCAACCGCATCCTGGTGCCGATGATCAACGAGGCCATCATGGTCCTGCAGGAAGGCCTGGCCAGTGCCGAAGATATCGACACCGGCATGCGCCTGGGCTGCAACCAGCCGATCGGCCCACTGGCCCTGGGCGACCTGATTGGCCTGGATACACTGCTGGCCATCATGGAGGCCTTCCACGAGGGCTTCAATGACAGCAAGTACCGCCCTGCCCCGCTGCTCAAGGAAATGGTTGCCGCTGGCTACCTTGGCCGCAAGAGCGGTCGCGGTTTTTACACCTACTGACCGCGAGGAATGTCACGATGACTCAGTCTGCGCACTGCTCGCGTTATGAAGAAAGTCGTGACAAGGCGCTGGAGCTCTTCGCCTTGAAGGGCTTCGGCCAGGTCAGCATGCGCGAGTTGGCGGCCCACCTGGGCCTGACGGCCGGCTCGCTCTACCACCACTTTCCCAGCAAGCAACACCTGTTGTTCGACCTGATCGAAGAACTGCACGAGGAGCTGCTGGCCACCCTGGCGCCGGGGCCCAGGCATGCGCGCAATGGCGCAAACCCGCTGAGCAGGCTCATCCAGGCCCATTGGAACCTGCACCGCGAGCGCCCCTTGCAGTTTCGCCTGGCCGAGCGCGACCTGTGCTGCCTGAGCGAGACCCAGCAACAGCAGATCCGCAACCTGCGCGAGCAGTATGAGCTGCAGCTGTTGAAGCTGATCGCACCCCAGCCCAGCCTTGTCGGTGCCGAGCTCAAGGCTGCCGGGCATGCCATCGCCAACTTGCTCAATCACTTGCCTGGCTGGCTCGAGGATTGCCAGTTGCCCGCCCTCCAGCGCCAAGCATTAATGGAAAACCTGGTGGTCGGCGCCATCGAACGCACGTTGCTGGCCTGCGGTATCAGTTCAGCCGCCTAGAATGCCCACCCGGCACTTCACCTGAAACTTCCTGAGCGGGCCAAAGTCGGAAAAATAGACTGGGCCTCGATTGCGGCTGCCTGTAACAGTCATTCCGATGATCAGCCGGGAACCAAAGGATGACAGAGCCACGGCTTCAACCGCACCCTTTCAGCGATCAAGCGCCTGAAGTGGCTTCGCTGCAGATACTGACGGTCAACACACACAAGGGCTTCAGCCCGTTGAACCGGCGTTTCGTGCTGCCCGAGCTGCGCGATGCCGTGCGCACGTTGTCGGCCGACGTGGTGTTTCTGCAAGAAGTGCTCGGCACCCATCGCCAACACGGCCAGCGTTATGACAACTGGTCCGATATCCCCCAGTACGAGTTTCTCGCCGACAGCATGTGGCCAGTGTTCGCCTACGGGCGTAATGCGGTCTACCCCGATGGCGAGCATGGCAATGCCCTGCTGTCGAAATTCCCCATCCTGCGCCATGCCAACCTCGATGTGAGCATCACCGGCAACGAGGAGCGGGGGTTGTTGCATTCGGTGCTGGCAGTGCCCGGCCAGGCCGAAGTCCACACCATTTGCGTGCACCTGGGGCTGCGTGAGGTCCAGCGCCAGCAGCAGTTGCAGCTCCTTTGCCAATTGCTCGATAGCCTGCCGCCGGACGCCCCGGTGATTCTGGCAGGCGATTTCAATGACTGGCGTAAGCGTGCCGACCTGCAACTGGCCGAATGTGCCATGCAGGAAGTGTTCACCCAGGCCTTCGGCGCTCCAGCCAGGAGTTTTCCGGCGCGCTGGCCGCTGTTGTGCCTGGACCGCATCTACCTGCGCAATGCCACGGCCCATGAGCCACGCGCGCTATCGCGCAAGCCCTGGTCGCACTTGTCCGACCATGTGCCCCTGGCCGTGGAGGTGCGGTTATGAGCGAGCAATGGCGCGACAGCAACCAGGTGCAACTGCTGATCAACGGCGAGGAATACTTCCCCAGCGTGTTCGAAGCCATCAGCCAGGCCCGCGAAGAAGTTCTGCTGGAAACCTTCATCATTTTCGAAGACAAGGTCGGTCAACAACTGCAAGATGTGTTGATCGAGGCGGCCCGACGCGGGGTTCGCGTCGAAGTGCTGGTCGATGGTTACGGCACCGCCGACCTCAGCACGGACTTCCTGCAAGCTCTGGTCGAGGCAGGCGTGCGCCTGCAGGCGTTCGATCCCAGCCCCAAGCTTTTGGGCATGCGTACCAACCTGTTTCGACGCATGCACCGCAAGATCGTGGTAATCGACGGAGAAACCGCTTTTGTCGGTGGGATCAACTACTCGGCCGACCATCTGCTCGATTTCGGCCCCATGGCCAAGCAGGATTATGCCGTGCGGGTCCGTGGGCCGATCGTCGCCGACCTGCACCGTGCCAGTTTGCGTCTGCTCGATGAAACCAGCCATATTCGCCGCGATGCCAAACCCTGGCTGACACGCTCGCCGCCCATTGAAGTGGACAGTGCCCACGCCAGCATGCTGCTGTGCATCCGCGATAACCAGGAGCATCAGAACGATATCGAGCAGCATTATTTCAAGGCCATCCGCCGTGCCCGGCAGCGCCTGGTCATCGCCAATGCCTATTTCTTCCCCGGGTATCGCCTGCTGCGCGAAATCCGCAATGCTGCCCGCCGTGGCGTCAAGGTCACCCTGATCCTGCAGGGTATGCCCGACCTGCCACTGGTGCGCCTGTGTTCGCGGTTGCTCTACAACTATCTACTGCGCGACGGGGTCAGCATCCACGAGTATTGCCAAAGGCCGCTGCACGGCAAAGTCGCGGTGATCGACGACCAGTGGTCGACAGTGGGTTCGAGCAACCTCGACCCGTTGAGCCTGGCGCTGAACCTTGAAGCCAACCTGTTCATCAACGACCGTAATCTCAACGAACGCTTGCATGAGCACCTGATCGAGCTTGCGCAAGCGCAGTGCAAGTCCGTTACCCTGCAGCGGGCGCTGCGTGGGTATTGGTGGCGGGCGCCGCTGATTTTCCTGACGTTTCATTTCATCCGACGCTTTCCGGCCATCGCCGGCTGGTTTCCCGCCCACTCCCCGAAGCTGATCCCCTTGGGACAGCCTGCAGCGGCTTCCCAGGACAAATGCTTCGATCAGGTCAAGCACCCATGACCGCGGCGCACCCGCAGCGCCACAAGCGCAGCTGGCGCTGGGCCAAGCGCGGCCTGACCTTGTTCTTTTTTATCCTGGTGCCGGTCATGTTGTTCATGCTGGTGCGCAATCTGGAATGGCAGGAAGTCAAAGCCTCGCTGCAATCCTATCGCTTCAGCACCCTGGCCCTGGGCGCCGCGATCATGCTGTGCAGCTATCTGCTATTCAGCAGCTATGACCTGCTTGGCCGCAGCTACACCGGGCATAAACTGTCCACTCGGCAAATCCTGCCGCTGGGGTTCGTCTGTTATGCCTTTAATCTCAACCTCAGCTCCTGGGTGGGTGGCGTCGCCCTGCGGTATCGCCTCTACTCGAAATTCGGCCTGGATGTACCGACGATCACCAAAATCCTCAGCCTGGGCCTGATCACCAATTGGCTGGGGTATTTACTGGTGGCCGGTAGCGTGTTCACCCTGGGTTTGCCGCGCCTGCCGGCGAGCGTTGAAATCGGTGCCATGGGCTTGCGTGCAATCGGCGTGCTGCTGTTGCTGGTGGCCTGCACGTACCTGCTGGCCTGCCGCTTCGCCTCACGGCGCACCTGGAATATCCGCGACCACGAGATCACCCTGCCGACATTTTCCCTGGCCCTGCGCCAGGCCGTGATGGGGGCCGGCAACTGGGCGTTGATGGCAGCGCTGGTGTACGTGCTGTTGCCGGACAAAGTGGGCTACCCGACGATCCTGGCGATCCTGTTGATCAGCAGCATCGCCGGGGTCATCACCCATATCCCGGCGGGCCTGGGCGTGCTTGAGGCGGTATTCATTACCCTGCTCTACCCGCAGTACTCCAAAGGCACGTTGCTGGCCGCGCTGATCGGTTACCGGGCGCTGTACTTCCTTCTGCCCCTGGCCATTGCCTGTGTGGTCTTCTTGCTGTTGGAGCGCCGCGCTGGCAAAGCCCAGGCACACCAGCATAAAACCGCCTAGGCGCTGAGCATCTGGCGCACGCGCTCGACCAGTTCCTCCAGGGCAAACGGCTTGGCCAATACTTGCATCCCCGGCTCCAGGCCCTGGCGGTCGGTTACCGACTGCTCGGCGTAGCCGGTGATGAACAGTACCTTCAAGCCTGGGCGCAAGGCGCGCGCGGCATCGGCCACCTGGCGACCATCGAGCCCGCCCGGCAGGCCGATATCGGTGATCAGCAGGTCTATCGCCGCATCGGACTGCAGCACGGCCAGGCCGGCATGCCCATCCGGCACCTCCATGACCTGGAACTCCAATTCGCTGAGCATGTCCTTGATCAGCATGCGCAGGATCGACTCATCGTCGATCAACAGGATCCGGTCGCCCATGCCTGCCAGGGACTCGATGGTGTCGGGTTCCTTGTCGGCTGACTCTGTTTGCAAACCTTCATGACGCGGCAAGTACACCCGCACTGTTGTGCCCTGCCCAGGTGTCGAGTCGATATGCACCCGCCCACCGGACTGCCGGGCAAAACCGTAAACCATCGACAAGCCAAGCCCGGTACCCTGACCGATGGGTTTGGTCGTGAAAAAAGGTTCGAAGGCGCGCTCGACCACTTCTTGCGCCATACCGGCGCCCGTGTCGATAACTTCCAGCAGCAGGTAATCGCCCTGCAGCAAATCCTCGTCGTGCACAGCTGATTCGGCATGACGGTGATTGCGGGTGCAAATCCGCAGTTGGCCGCCATTGGGCATGGCATCACGGGCATTGAGGCAGAGGTTGAGCAGCGTGCTTTCCAGTTGGTTGGCGTCAATCAGGGTGAGCCATTCGTGACTCTGGAGCTCCAGTGCCAAGCTGATCGCCGGCCCCACCGTCTGACGAATCAAACTTTCCATGTCATGAATCAAGTGGTTGACGTCGGTGCTGCTGGGGGCGAGCGTCTGCCGACGGGAAAACGCCAGCAGACGGTGGGTCAAGGTTGAAGCGCGCCTGGCCGCGCCCTGCGCCGCCTCGAGATAACGCG
>RCUU01001331.1_pt1 | contig 11946 bp, 11 predicted proteins | sample 2166211 | NCBI WGS metagenome assembly RCUU01 (sample SAMN09932620, study PRJNA488358) | compost metagenome | feature: garden; material: soil; isolation source: compost soil in phenylacetic acid-enriched culture | place: Germany: Experimental Botanical Garden Goettingen | collected 2016-01-27
GCGGTCTCTTCATAACAAGCATGCTCGGCAAGATCATCGATATTAATTCCACGATAAGCAAGTACGCCGTCATGTATGGAACTGATGGAGGAAGTTGCTGCCACGATACCTTCCAGTCCTTTGATAGCCGTCATAGTACATCTCTCCTTTGTAAACAATATAAGCCTTTTCAAGCAGACATAATCATTGAAAACATTTTCATTTTAAGAGTTTTAAATTTGTGAAAAATTACGTAAATATTCAATAAATAAGAAGCATTAGTTATAAGTTCTCTAATAATCATACTGGATTTTACGAAGCATGGGAACAATTTGAGCCCTTCAGGTCACATCAAAATGTTTTATCGGTATCATAAAAAAATTAATATTTCTGTCACATTCGTCTTTTCTGACATCCCTTGTTAAGGTCGATAAAACGCGTTTATATCAAGGATAAATAATTATTAACGAGCCATAGAAAAAATTAATAGAAAGTGATAAACATAACATCTATTTGATAATTCCATATCAAGCTCTATTTTCACCTGTTGATTTTGAATCAGGAATACAAATTATGTGTCTGTAATAAGCTTGAAATAGAGTTGTCCCGTAGAGGAGAATGCGGTATGGAGCACGTATTTGCAAAACGGTTGTTGCGCGGCGGCTGGATATGTATCATTCTAATAATAACTGTATCAGGAATATATTGGTCATTCCCTCTGTTGTATCCCTTTATTATCGCCTGGTTGATTGCTTACGCTATGAACCCGTTTGTTAATTGGCTGCAATCCACGCTTAAATCTCCCCGCTGGCTAGCTGTCACTTTAGCATTGGGTGTATATTTTAGCGCAGCTGCTATCATCCTCTCGGCCGCTATTACCCGGCTCGTTAAAGAGTTGATTCATCTGGCGGAATCTATGGATTTGCATATCTCACAGTGGAGAGATTTGTTCATCGAATGGAGTCAGAGTGAAGGAATACAAAATCTGATTAATGAAATTAATCGCTTTATTGCTGATAACCCAAATTACAGTCACACAATTAACAGAAATATCGACAGTACAGCAAGCACCATTTCCGCCGCAATATCCCGCCTTATGAACGATACACTGACTGCTATCGTGAATGTCCTGACCTCACTTCCGAACATCGGAGTGATCGCAACTGTCATTCTGTTATCTGTATTTTTTATGAGCAACAATTGGGATAAAGATACGAAAATCATTGCCCGGGTAATTCCCGCACCGCTTCGTACAATAACCTCCCAAATTTGGAACGATCTCCAAAAGGCTCTGTCAGGCTATCTACGTTCTCAATTTATCATGATCTCAATCACCGCGCTGATCGTGTTCATCGGCCTTCTTGTGCTTAAGGTAGATTCTCCCTTTACTTATGCTTTAATTATTGGCATTGTCGACCTTCTGCCTTATTTAGGGGTAGGAACGATCATGATCCCCTGGCTTCTTTACGCCTTTCTGACAGGCAGCGTCTCACTCGGTATCGGTCTGTCCATACTGTTTGTTATCATTTTAGTTGCAAGACAGCTAATTGAACCGAAGGTACTGTCCAGCAATGTTGGTCTCGAACCGCTACCTACCTTAATCTCAACATTCGTCGGGCTCAAGCTGTTTGGTGTGCTTGGACTCATTATTGGTCCCGTCACCTTAGTGATTGCTGCAGCAATTACACGTGCGGGCGTAATAAATAACTTGAGAAACTATATTTTACACGGTAGATTGAGATGACTTTCGAGTCACACAAAAAAAGTGGAAATGCCGAACTTGCTCAGCATTTCCACTTTTTTTGTTGGGTCGCTCTTCAACTAAATCGAAATATCGATACTGCCCGCTTTAGCTGCTACATTTACACCAAGTTTATTTACATTTTTTTCCTGCTCTTGGAGCTCTTCCTTCGCTTTTTCTTCAGCGGCAATCTGATTCTTTTTCTGAACAATTTGATTCTGAATCATCTGAATTTGCTGCTGCAGCATCTGAGTCTTTAACTTCTTCGTCTCTTCATCATCATCGCTCAGCACTACCTCTTTGAGCTCCTTTAGCAGCTTAGTTAACTGCTTCTCCAGACTGGCGATATCGCTAGCCGATGATGAGCTGTACGTATTGCCGCTTCCGGATATGGATGAAATCGTCATCATTGATCCCTCCAGTATAAATATGTATATCTATATTATAGCCGTTCAAACAAAAAAAAGCTGAATTAATGCTGAATGTTTACTGAATTGTTGACTTTTTTTGATAACTATACTGACCAACTGACTGAATAGATATAAATCTTCGTTCTGTACAGGTCTTCACAGACGATAACCTTATCAGGAACCCACCCCGGAAGAGCGAAGCAGACACTGATGATCCGTGTCCCCAACGACAATCTTTCCCGAAAAATCCCGCTAAGCTTGTGCATGGCTTGAGGAAACAAGTAGCATACCACGATATCGGCACCTTGATAGGGGTATGTATAAATATCACGGCGAGTAAAACTCACCCGACCTTCACCCAACATAATCCGAAGCAGCTTTGACACCAAAAGCGGGACAGCCGAGTTCTCTATTCCTATAACCGCCGGCTCTGGCTCCGCCTCCTGCCTGACCCGTCTGCTCTGCTTGGCTAACAAGAATGCTAACGTCCCCCACCCTGAACCAGCCTCTACAATAGTTCCTATTCTTGGGAACGAGTGAATCTCCGCGGCTACAGCGCGTCTGACCGCAAAAGATGAAGGCATCGGAGATATTCCATTTCGTACGCTCATATAGACAATGGAGAGCATCGCGATAAATACTGCCGCAACGATCAGAACTACCGCTACTCCGTAGAGTGTCATTTCCATGATGCCGCTCTCCTTCTCCACGGGCAGGCTAATTCATCATCAGCAGGCCCGATTCAAATCAATTCAAACTCACACCTTATTCTTCTCACTCCAGGAAGCTAACCAGTCCAGCACTCTATCCTCCGCCATCGGCGCATTGATGTAGTAGCCCTGGATCTTATCGCACCTGCATTTTTGTAAAAATGCAACCTGATTGGTCTCTTCAACTCCCTCTGCCGTAACTTTCATTCCCAGATCATGACCGATCGACACAATAGAGTCTACCAACGACAGCTGGTCAGGTGTATCGGAAATACCGTCAACGAATGATTTATCTATCTTGAGCGTGTGGATCGGCAGCTGCTTCAGATAGCTTAAAGAGGAATAACCTGTTCCAAAATCGTCAAGGGCGATTTGCACCCCTTTTGATTTTAAAAATTCTAATTTGGCAATGCTCGCTTCAAACGATTCCATAACAACCGATTCGGTAACCTCAATTTCAAGGAAGGAAGGATCAAGTCCTGTATCCTCCAGAACGTCCAGCACCATCTCCGTAAATCCTTCATGCATCAATTGCACCACGGAAATGTTCACGGAAATATGATAATCCTTATAGCCTTGTCCGTGCATGTATTTCATAAAATGACATGCTGTAATCAGTACCCATTCTCCAATCGGTAGAATCAGTCGGCAGTCCTCAGCGATTTGAATAAATGAAAGCGGAGATACGAACCCAAGCACAGGGTTGTTCCATCGAATCAGAGCTTCGAAGCCCCAGACATCTCCTGATTTGAGATCAATGATTGGCTGATAATGCAAATACAGCTCTTTATTAGCAATAGCTGTGCGCAAATACTTCTCGATCATCACTCTTTCATCAAGCGGCTGCTGCATCATTGGATCATATATAACGTATGCCCCTTGACGCTGCTCCTTCGCCCTGTACATTGCAACATCAGCGTTCTTCAGCAGCTCTTCCGCATTTCTGGCATGGTCCGGGAACTCTGCAATACCAATGCTAACCGTAATATAAACCTGTGTTCCTTCCAGTACAAACGGTTGCTTTAAGCCCTGCACCAAGGTCTCTGCGTATTCCTTTACCTCTGTGTCATTCTGAACATTTGTAACAATGATTGCATACTCATCACCGCCAAAACGGAAAAGCTTGTCCTTCTGATTGGATAACGACCGCAGCCTCTCACCGACATGAACGAGCAGCTCGTCACCAAAATTATGTCCCATCGTATCATTAATGTATTTAAAATTATCAATATCCAGGAATAGTAATACAAGCTCCCGATCACTTTTAACCTGTGTAAACTCGTTAAGCTCCTCCAAAAGTGATAATTTATTCGGCAAATTACTCAGTGTATCCCGGTATGCCAGCTCATGCAGCTCAGCCTGAGAATCCTTCAGCTTGTTGTATTGCTCCATCAGCTCCGATTGCAGCGCAGTCAGCTCTTCATAGGTAATCTCAAGCTCCTCATAGCTGCTCTGAAGCTTCAGCTCGACCTCCTTAAGCTCCGTAATATCAGTCATTGAACCGGCAAAACGAATATGATTGTCATAAGCATCGTTAAGCACCTTGCCACGGGTCTGAAACCATTTATAATTGCCTGATTTATCAAGCAGCCTGTATTCACAGTAAAAAAATGGTGTTTGTCCAGCCAGATGCCTGCTCTTTTCGAAAATTTTATTCTCCACATCATCCGGGTGAACCAGCCTTTTCCAGCCGCCGTGACGTTCATCTACCTCATCCTTCTCGTACCCAAGGAGCTCATACCAGCTTTCCGAAAAATAATATGTATTGGTCAGCATATCTTCATCCCATATAACCGCGTGTGATCCGTTTGTGGCTAATGCATACCGCTCATTACTGATTTCAAGATTTTTCTTCATTCGTTTCACGATGCGAACATAAATGAGAAGAACGATGATAAATATCAGTAACACAATAAATGCACAAATAATCGAAATAACCAGAGTTCGATAAGCTTCATAGAAAGAAAAAGGCTTATTTATAATCTCCGCGTTTTGCGGAAGCTTGCTGACAGGTATATCAAACCTCTGTAGTTGAGCGTAGTCGAAAACATGGCGGATCGTATTTTCCGACAAAAACGGTATTTGATCGGGATTCTCTCCATCAAGAATACGAATAGCCAGGTCGGCAGCATATTTGCCCTGTAAAAAGCCGCTAATCATGCTTCCGCCAATCGCTCCATCATTTAAGCCGAAGTCGTATATATGATAGACCGGAACCGCACTTTGCCCGCTTAATTCCCTGGAAAATCTGTCAAATTCAACAGTTATGCCTTCAACATCACTGAAGTATGTAGTCATCAAGATAATACTGTTATGATCAAGCATGCTAGCTTCCTCCAGCACTTGATCATAACGCAGCCCATTCATTGAAATAACGTCCAGCTTCGGAAAATGCTCATGGATCTGATCTACAACAATATTCCCGGTTGATATGCCACTTTGAGAATTGTCATACAGAACATAAACCTTCTCCAGCTCAGGGTTTACTTGCAGAGCCAGATTAATCGTACCCGCTGGATCAATTTCCTCGATTATTCCTGTGATATTATGATGCTCCTGCCCCAGCTGCTCTGCGCCAAGCATGTTAATCCCGCTAAAAACAATAGGAAGATCTTCTCTCTTTATCTCCGCTCGATATTTTATTGCCATATCCAGGGCAATATCATCCGTCACGACGATCATATCAAAAATAACGTCTCTGTATTTATCCTTGAATTTTTCATAAAACTGTTCAATATCATATTCATCAGGATATCGTTTACCATCTATGTATTCAGTATAGAGAATAGCATTTATACCGGCATCTCTTATGGTCTCAGTAATCCCTCTGGTCTGATCATCACTCCAGGATAATCCTTTATGATAGGAGTTAAGAATTAGTACATCCTTGGCAGGAGCAAGAGTGTCTGCCAACACATTTGGCGGACGGTACAAAAATATGCCACTGAATAAAAACGAGAAAATGATGATCGATACTATAAAAGGTCGAAATTGAATTTGGCTGCTGTTGGCTCCATCCATATCTGCGCTCCTATTCTTAATAGTTTAGATAGAACTCTTTTATGTTTATAACATTTATTTTATTTAAATTCGCGATATCTCGGCTAGTTCCTGCAAAAAAATCACCCTCATTCACAATGAAGGTGATTTCTTATTTCATATTGACTATTTACCGTTTAAAAACCGTGATCGAGCCATCTCGAAGCTTTTTTCCAATCCATTTCATGAGCAATGCCCTAAAAAGCGGTCTAGTTAAAGGAAATACGAGCAAAAACCCTATAATATCAGTCACAAATCCAGGAAGCAGCAATAAAAATCCACCGCCAAATACGCATAAGCCATCCAGCATCATACGGCCTGGTACCTGCCCACCATTCATTTGTGTCTTAGCATCTTCCATAACCTTGCGTCCTTCAAATTGCATCATTATTCCACCGATAATCGAAGTCGCTACCGTTAGAAACAATGTCTTGCCTACGCCTAATCTTTCTGCAACCTCAACATAGCCCCAAAACTCTACAATCGGTACGATGACAATCAAAGCGAGCATCCATTTACGCATAAAATAACTCCTTCCATTCCTTACAGAGTATTTTACCGTGTTATAGAGCCAGAATCAAAATTTCTATTTAGCCTTAGCTCGATCAAAGGCCGCATACCAGTCCGGGAACACCTTTTTGAACTGCATGGGCTTGAAATCATCACGACGCACAACATAATGAGTGGAGGCCCCCGTCACACATATAGCGCCTTCCCCGTTCAGCACTTCATAGCTGTACTCGGTTTTTACGCCCCCGTTCTCCTTAATCCAAGTGCGGAGCAGCACCTCTTCGCCGTAACGAATACCGCGTTTGTATTCGATCTTCATTTCTTGAACCGGAGAAATATAACCGGCTTGCTCCATATCAAAATATTTAAATCCGAGATCCTCTATTAATTTTGTACGTCCTGCCTCAAACCATCCCAAGTAATGAGCATGATAAATGATTCCCATCATATCAAATTCGAAATACTTCGGCACAATCGTTAATTCACTTACAAACACTTTATTTCTCCCCTTTTCAACATCACTGTAATTATAAAGAAAAAGCAATGGAGAGTCCGTTACCGAACATCCCATTGCTTATTCCTTGCAGGGTATATATTATTTGCGTACTTGACCGATCTTGATCAGGTTCGTGGAACCGGAACGTCCCAAAGGAATTCCCGCAGTAATAACGACGAGATCGCCTTCTTTAACGAGACCGGAATCAAGTCCGCCCTTCATAGCATAGTCGAACATTTCATCAGTCGATGTAGCGAGCGTTCCTTTAACAGGAGTTACACCCCAGTTAAGAGCAAGGCGACGCAATGTTTGATCTACAGTAGTTACAGCGATGATTGGAGCTTTCGGACGGTATTTAGATACCATCCGTGCAGTGTAGCCCGTTTCCGTAGAAGTAACAATCGCCTTAGCATTGAGCTCAAGCGCAGAGTTAGCGACAGCTTGGCTGATTGCTTCAGTAACTGTAGTTTGTTGAGCGTTGCTTTGTTTGATGAAGATTTCACGGTACTCAAGAGCAGATTCCGCTTTTTCAGCAATACGGGACATAGTTTCAACAGATTCTACAGGGTATTTACCCGCAGCAGTTTCACCGGAAAGCATGATTGCATCTGTACCGTCAAAAATAGCGTTAGCTACGTCACTCGCTTCAGCACGAGTAGGTCTTGGGTTACGTTGCATGGAATCCAGCATTTGAGTAGCTGTGATTACAGGCTTGCCTGCACGGTTGCATTTCTCGATCATAGTCTTTTGAGCGAGAGGTACATCTTCAGCAGGGATTTCAACACCAAGGTCGCCACGAGCAACCATCAGACCGTCAGAAACTTCGAGAATTTCATCCAGGTTGTCGATACCTTGTTGGTTCTCGATTTTAGAAATAATTTGAATGTGTGCAGCGTTGTTTTGTTCCAACAGCTGACGAATTTCAAGAACGTCGCTAGCTTTACGCACGAAGGAAGCTGCGATAAAATCGATGCCCTGTTCGATCCCGAATTTGATATCGTTAGCGTCTTTTTCAGTGATGCCTGGCAGGGAAATGTTTACTCCCGGAACGTTAACGCCCTTCTTGCTCTTAATCGTTCCGCCATTAACGATGCGGCACTTGATCTCTGTTCCTTGAATTTCAACAACAGTCAAACCAATCAATCCGTCGTCGATCAAAATTGTAGAACCAACTTCAACATCATTAGGAAGATCGCTATATGTAATAGAGATGCGATCCTTGTCACCAAGAATTTCTTCCGTTGTTAATGTGATGAACTGATCTTGCTCAAGCTCAATTGGCTCTTCTTTTAATTTACCTGTGCGAATTTCAGGACCTTTAGTGTCCAGCAGTATGGCAATTGATTTCCCCAACTCTTCGCTCGCTTTACGAATATTCGCAATGCGGCCCCCATGCTCCTCGAAATCACCGTGTGAGAAGTTGAGACGAGCGACATTCATTCCAGCCAGAATAAGTTTCTTGATGTTTTCCAACGATTCACTGGAAGGACCGATAGTACATACGATTTTAGTTTTGCGCATTTGGGTTTCCTCCGTTTTAATAGTTCTCTCTATACATCTTTTCCAACAATTAAATTTACTACAAATTACCCGTTTTGTATAGGAAGTTTGTCATATTGTAACACGAAAAAATAACCTATCATCTAATCTTTGCCCACAAGTGAGGAATCTATAATCTTTTCTTCTTCTTGATCGGCATTTTCTAATTTCCTGCCCTCGGAAAAGCTGCCAATTTTACGGAACTTGCGGTAACGATCCTCTAACAGCTCATCCGGATTCATGATGGACAGCTCGTTCAGATGCTCAAGCAGGCTTTTCTTAATCTCTGAGGCAGTAGCAGCATAATCACGATGTGCGCCGCCTTGCGGCTCCGGTACGATCTCCTCAATAACTTCCATCTCCAAAAGGTCCTGGGCTGTTATTTTCATAGCTTCAGCAGCCTGATCAGCCTTCGAAGCATCCTTCCACAGGATCGAAGCAGCGCCATTTGGCGAAATTACGGAGTAAATTGCATTCTCCAGCATAAGGACTCTGTTGCCTACGCCAAGAGCGAGTGCTCCCCCGCTTCCGCCCTCACCAATAACGACACAGATTACCGGTACTCTCAGCATCGCCATTTCCCTTAAATTCCGGGCTATTGCTTCAGACTGGCCACGCTCCTCGGCAGTAATGCCCGGATAAGCACCTTTAGTATCGATAAAGGTAATGATGGGTCTTTTAAACTTGTCCGCCTGCTGCATAAGCCGAAGCGCTTTGCGGAAGCCCTCAGGATGTGCACTACCGAAGAAACGTGCAATGTTATCCTTCGTATCTTTCCCGCGTTGTTGGCCAAGGACAGTTACGGGCAATCCATTTAGCTTGGCCAATCCGCCAACTACCGCCAAATCATCACCAAACACCCTGTCACCATGCAGCTCAACAAAATCATCAAAGATCAAGGAGATAAGATCAAGTGATGTAGGTCGTTGATGATGTCTGGCCAGATGCATTTTCTGCGAAGGTGTAATCGAGCTATATATTTCATTCTCAAGCTGGGAGTAGCGTTCCTCCAGCCGGGCGATTTCCTCGCTAAAGTCGATGCCTTTTTCTTTGCCGAACAGCTCCAATTCCTCGATCTTCTCTCTCAGCTTGGTTAAAGGCGCCTCAAAAGGTAATTCTCCAGCCAACTTATTCTCCCCCCTTCACGCCGTGCAGATCGAGCAATTGGGATAACATCCCTCTCATCTCTTTACGGTGAACAACAAGATCCAGTTGACCGTGCTGCAGGTTGAACTCTGCCGTCTGGAAATCATCAGGCAGCTTTTGACGAATGGTCTGCTCAATGACGATTCTTCCTGCAAAGCCGAATACCGCTCCCGGCTCTGCAACAATAATATCTCCGAGCATAGCAAAACTGGCCGAAACGCCCCCTGTAGTCGGGTCCGTAATGACCGAAATATAAAGTCCGCCTTGTTCATTCAGGCGAGCCAGCGCTGCACTGGTTTTTGCCATTTGCATCAGGCTTAGTATACTTTCTTGCATTCGCGCTCCACCAGAGGTGGAGAAAATAATGATCGGCAAACGCTTCTCGGTCGCCTTCTCTATAGCTCTCGTTATCTTTTCGCCAACAACCGAGCCCATGCTTCCTGAGAAAAAGTCAAAACTCATAACCGCGACAACAGTCGGAAATCCGCCAATAGTTCCTTCACCAGTAACTACCGCTTCTTTTAGCCCTGATTTTAGCGTCTGCTGCTCCAGCTTGTTGGCATAGCCGGGGAACTCAAGCGGATCAACCGATACCAAATCTGCATCATACTCTATGAAGCTGCCCTCATCCATCGTCATGCGAATACGCTCCATAGCGTTAAGCCGCATATGATGTCCGCAAGCCGGGCAGACCTTCAGGTTTTTCTCAAGCTCTTTGCTGTATTGGATGCTGCCGCAACGGCCGCACTTATTCATCAGACCTTCCGGAATCTCACGCTTTGGCCGATCAGCAGATTCACGGTTAGCGTCAGATTCCAAACGTTCTGAAGGAATGGTCGCGTATTTTCTTTTTTTCTGAAACAAGTCTTTAAACACAACTACACCTCTTCAGCCGTTAATTTATTGGCCGCATTGCAGCCAAGGAGATACAGTATTGACCAGCGTTCTCCCCGCTCCTAGTTATGGATGCAATATCGAATTCAACACTTCTTGAACCTCTTCAAGTTCACCTGAAGGAACCAGAATTTCAAATTGTTGTTTGGATAAATTAACAGGACGTGTTTGGACAAGAAAGCCTTCTTCGGTAAGTTTTGATACAATCATTTCCGCAAACTTTGCAGTTGGCGCAATGTACATTACGGTCCACATGTCCTCTTCTAAGCCCCCTAACCTTTCTTCTTGAGCCCGTATAATAGAGTAATGATAACATAATTGTCAAAAATATCGCAACAAAACGAGCAGGGAATAAGAAAACCGGGACCGAGAAAGTTACACGGACCCGGAGCTATAATACGGCGCTGCCAGCCGCCCCTTGCTTATCCTGATGATCAGCATAGAGAAATATATTAATTATTCAACAGTATACGTATTAACGTGCTGACTCTTATGCGCAATCCGGGCAGATGCCGCGGCGGCAAGTCCGGCAACCAAATCATCCAGAAATACATGAATATGTTTTTCCTCATCATTTAGCGCACCAATAATTTCAGGCTTGACCTTGTCCAAATAACCGAAGCTGGTAAGCCCGATCATTCCAAACACACTCGTAATCCCGAGCGCCATCGTCTCGTCTACTCCATAGAGCGGTTCATCCGCCTCCAAAATCATCTGAAGCGGCTGCGGCAGCAGGTTTTTCTCAGCAAGCTCATCAAGTGCTATTCCCGTGAATATTGTATATTGAACCTCTCGTTTTTGCAGGACTGCGACAACACTTTCCAAACATTGCTCCAGCTTCAATTCTTTATGATAGGGTTCCTGAAGAGCGTATACTATTTCTGCAATAGACTCAAGCTGAACTCCTCTGCGAAGAAGCTGGGCCTTTGCTATCTCAAATGACATGGACATCCCTCCCTGTTTTGCCGAACAACCCCACCGCAGTGCATCGATTGAAAAGGACGATACTGGTAAATATGGACCAGCATCATATTCTGCCGTGTTTCTAAGTGTATGCACCCGTTCTGTAAAATGTTCTTAAAATAGTTCGTCAGGCAAAAAACGTAGACACAGACACAAAAAAAGAAGCCTCCTTCATAACAAAGGCAGGCTTCTCATACGAAATCATTTTACTTTTACAGTATCCGGGCCTAACATCTGCTCCATTTCAAGAAACAGTGCAGGGGAAGGCTTAATGTTATAGCGCTCAGTCAAAGCCAGCAGCTTGCCGGTGCTTTCATAGAACAGCACCGTTGGCAGCGGCCCGGGATGAAGCTCAAGCAGCGCCTTGAGCTTCTCCAGCAGACCGGCGTTCTCCGCCGCCGCCGGGATCTTGATGAAGACGCGCTGAGCCTGCGTCTTCTTTCGCTCGCGCCCGCCCTCGGGGGGCAGCTTCGCTGCAGGAGGCTTCGCTGCAGGAGGCTTCGCTGCAGGAGGCTTCGC
>RCUU01001332.1_pt1 | contig 11946 bp, 10 predicted proteins | sample 2166211 | NCBI WGS metagenome assembly RCUU01 (sample SAMN09932620, study PRJNA488358) | compost metagenome | feature: garden; material: soil; isolation source: compost soil in phenylacetic acid-enriched culture | place: Germany: Experimental Botanical Garden Goettingen | collected 2016-01-27
ATAGGGAAAAGGGATGGAGGGGAAGTTTGGATACTTACGGAGCGAAAGCGTCCGCCTTTGTCTGCGGATTTCCACCGCGAAGAGCGGTAATAATCAAGAAATCTGCAGATGGGCAGCGGCCGGAAGTCCAAACATTCTCCGTAGTCACGACGAAGTCCCTAATGTAAAGATCTTAAGTTCGCTCTATATAGCTGTAAAGATCAAGGGGGCTGACAGCCGATCTGCTGCAAAAAGTGCAGCAGAATTGCCCTGTTTTGCTGCTAAAAGTAAATCTAATGTATTCTGTACATCAGAATTCTGCCAAACAGCTGTTTTTGGAGGGTTTGAGGGATTTTGGTTGTACGAAGTGCAATAGAATCAACTAAGCAGACGCTGCAGGCCGGAATCTGTTGCACAAAATGCAGCAGAAGATGCACTAGAAGATACCTGCGCCTCACTTGGAGTGCCAGATTGATGCCTATCAAGCTTTGATGAGCACAGGAGGGGATAGATTGACAGCAGCACTTATAGATCCGACAACACACGAGGAGTGGATTGTGCCGCATTCGTTCCAGTGGTATGCCGGGCTCGGAAGTCTCACCGGGAAATACGCCTATCCCTGGAATTCGACAATTACGGGACCGGATGCAGAGCAGATATTTGCGCAGGAGGTTGCCGGACTGGTTCCGGGAAAAAAAGTGCTCGACATAGGCTGCGGCCATGGCGGTTTTACGATCCAGTGGAGCCCTGTGGTTCAGCATATCGTCGGCCTTGATATCACTGCCGATTTTATACATACCGCCAGCAGCACGGCCCTTGCCAATGTCTCTTTTGTGACAGCCAATACCAAGCATAGACTCCCTTTTGAGCAGAATGAATTCGATTGTGCATATAACCGTAAAGGGCCTACATCCGCCTATCCTGAGCTCACCAGAATTATTAAGAAAGGCGGACAACTGATCGCTCTCCATCCCGGCGACCGGTTGTCGCCTGAATTGTCAGATCTTTTCCCGGGGCTTTTTGGTCCACGGCAGGAAGGAACTCCAGTGCTGGACAAGATTAAGCGCCAGCTTGATGCTGGCGGATTTGCCGCAGCCGAAATTGAGACGGTAGTCAGTACACAATATCTGCATGAACCGATGGACATTGTACGCCTCCGCTGCTTCGGGCAGACCTCAGCTGTGCATGAAATGGTTATGGAGCATAGTCTGCCGGAGATTGGCCGGATTTTTGCCCGGCATCAGACGGCCCAAGGCCTGCTGACTACAGTAGAACATTACATCGTGAGGGCTACAGTTTAGGGTGAATTTTGGTTGAAGGCACCTGTGCAAGCAGGAAAGAAAGCGATAAATGGATAACGTTATTACTGCGGTTAAGGAACTAATCACTGAGCAGTGACAGCTTCTGATCCCAATAAAAAGGCGGCCCCAGTGGATTTCCACAAGGGCCGCCTTTTACTTCTGCTTACTCTCCTATAAAAGAACTTGAGAAGACTACATTAAGGGTGAAGTAACGGAGGGGAAGTTTGGAACTGGAGGAGCGATAGCGTCCGCCTTTGTATTCAGATGTTATCCGCTAAGCGGTATAATCAAAAACATCTGAATACAACAGCGTCCGGAAGTCCAAACATTCCCCGCAGTTACGGCCAAATCCCAAAATGCCCCCTCAAGTTCACTCCACAACTACTTCAACTGCAAGTTCCGGTCAATCAAAGCAATACGCTGCTGCACGCAGGCATAGGAGCGAAGCGGGTCCTCAGGTGTATTAAGGACGTAATCCAGCATCTGGTCAACCGTTGTGGTGGCGACATGGATGCGGGTGTCAGAGGAGGCGTAGTAGATGTAAATGTCCCCGTTGTCACGCGCGATCACGCCATTGCAGAAAACAACGTTGGACACATCGCCGACGCGCTCTTCGCCATCCGGAGCGATGAAATGCCCGCCGGGTGCGTGCGTCACTTTATTAGGCTCATCCAGATCAGACAAGAAGGCATACAGCACGTAGCGCAGACCGGCAGCGGTGTTGCGGACGCCGTGGGCAATGTGCAGCCAGCCGCGAGGCGTTTTGATCGGCGCCGGACCTTGGCCGTTCTTCACTTCTTTGATCGTGTGGTAATAGCGCTGGTCCATGATGGATTCGCTTGTGATTACCGCATTTTCAATGGTGTCGGACAATCCCCAGCCGATGCCGCCGCCGGAACCTGCATCGATGAAGCCGTCCTGTGGACGGGTGTAGAAGGCATATTTGCCGTCTACAAACTCAGGATGCAGCACTACATTGCGCTGCTGGGCGGAACCGGTCTTCAGGTCCGCGAGGCGTTCCCAGGTCTTCAGATCCTTGGTGCGGGTAATGCCGCACTGGGCAACCGCGCTGGACAGATCGCCATGCGGGGCGTCCGGGTCTTTGCGTTCGGTGCAGAACAGACCGTAAATCCAGCCGTCGGCATGCTTTACGAGGCGCATGTCATAGACGTTGATATCCGGGTCTTCCGTTTCGGGAAGCACTACGGGGTGATCCCAGAAGCGGAAGCCATCCACGCCGCTGCCGCTCTCGGCAACAGCGAAGAAGGATTTGCGGTCATTGCCTTCTACCCGGGCAACAATATAGAATTTGCCGTCCAGCTCGATGGCACCGGGATTGAAAATGCCGTTAACCCCGATTCTCTCCGCGAAATAAGGGTTGGTCTCCGGATTGAAGTCGTAGCGCCAGATCAGTGGTGCGTGCGCGGCTGTGAGCAGCGGATATTGGTAGCGGTCATAGATGCCGTTGCCGTAGGGAACCTTCTCATTTTTACGGCCGATCAGCGCTTCGTAGCGTTCCGTCAGCTGCTGTTTGCGTTCTTGAAAGATTGAAGTCATTATTTAGTCTCCTTTGAGGTTAATGTGATGGATAACCGGGCGATCATTTCGAAGCAGGCTCTACTGTTATGATAAGGGCATTTCCATGCGCTGACCTTTGGGGCATTCGCCAGCGGCTGCAGGGCTTCATCAATACCCCAGTACCACTCGCCAAATTTATGGTCAACGATGTATTTATCGGTGAAATTCCAGGCATTCTCCGCAGCCTCGAGGAAGCGCGGATCTCCGGTCAACTGATATGCATTGTAGAAGCCCACGATGGCTTCAGCCTGCGGCCACCAGTCTCTGGATTCCTTGGACTTGTCAATGAAGCCGCTCATGTCTGCTTCATTCCAGATCCCGCCGTCTTCCGCAATGCCCTCAGCCAGTACGGCTTCGGCCATAGAGATGGCTACCTGGCGCACACGATGGAGCAGCGCTTCATCTTCAAGGACCTCTGCGGCTTCGACCAGCAGCCAGCTGCCTTCGATGTCATGGCCAAAAGAGATGCTCCCGGATTTCACCGTCCACTCTTCATCCAGGAACAGGTGGAAGTGCTTGCCGTCCGCATCGATGATATGGTCCAGCATGGTTTCGATCAGCTCCGACAGCTTGCTTTTCAACTCTTCCGATTTCCATACCCGGTACAGGCCGGTATAGCCTTCCAGTACATGCAGATGGGTATTCATGGACTTCTTCTCGTTCATGTCCTTGGAGCTGAGGCTCAGATTATCCGTCATCTGCCATTCACGCGACAGGGCTTCAATATAACCTTTATAAATAGGATCATAGCCGTATTTCTCTACAATATGGAACAGGTCAACCGCCTGCTGCAAGGCATCGGCGCGTCCGGTGGCGTGATGAAATTCGGCCAGCGCATAGATGGCAAAAGCCAGGCCGTAGATTTGTTTTTTTGGCTGGGAAGGAGCCCCATGCTCATCCACCATCCAGAACAATCCGCCGTATTCTGCATCTGTGAAATACTGGGTCAGGTAGTCGTAGGCCCGCTCAGCCATTGTTAAATAATCTGCAGTGCCATAGATGCGGTAAGCGCTCGCAAATGTCCATAGAATCCGCGCATTCAGTACCAGGCTTTTCTCGGCACCCGCCACCACATTCATCTGGTTGTCGATCTCACCTACGAAGCCGCCGTATGTCTCATCCAGTGTATGCTCCATCCAGAAGCCCAAAATATTGCCCTTCAGCTCATCCTCCAGCTGTTTCCGCCATTCCTCAGTTGAAATCTTCATTCTGCCTGGTTCACTCCTTTATATTACTTATGGGTCTTGGAGCCGTAGTACTCTTTAATGATGCCTGCTGCGGATTTGCCGTACATACAGTAATCATCATTCTCCGCGGCCTCTTCAAGCGGGTAGAGATGTGCCGGCCAATCCCAGAGCATAAAGCCCTGGACCCATTCCCGCCCCGCACAGCTGCGGAACATCGCCTCATAATAACGCTTCTGTTCTTCCCCGCTCGGTTCGCCCTTCAGGGACCAGTCATTCGGAACCGCAGCACTGCCGGTGCGGCTGGGACAGCCGGCTTCCATGAAGAAGAAGGGCTTCTTGAACTGCTTCACTACACCTTCAATCCGGTCAAGCTGCGCCTCCCAATCCTGCTCGGGATAATAGCCGCTGGAGGAAATCACATCAAGGGCATCCCACCAGGTCACATTGTCCTCTTGATACTTATCGCAATTATAGGTAAGGATTCCGCTGTACACCTTGCGGACTTCGGCAATCAATGTCCGCCACTCCGCTGCGCGTCTGTCGGACATAACCAGTTCGCAGCCGATACAGAACATTTCGCAACCGCTTTCTTCCGCAATCGCGGCAAAATGCAGAATAAAGGCGGTGTAGGAGCTGAACCAATCCGACCATTTGGGCTCGCAGGGTACATCCTTGTCGAAGAAGTTGATGTGGGCCCGCCAAGTGCCGTCTGCGCAATTCACAATCGGTTTCAGGCATACCTTCAAGCCAAGTGACTTTGCTGTTCGGATCGCCCACAGGACCTCATCACCGGTAACCGTGGGTTCTTCCCAATAAGGAATTTCCGTGGATTGCGGAGTGGCCTGGATTGCACTGAAGGCGATAGCGGTCCAGTTCGCTCCAGTCACGGATTGCATAAGCTTCATTGAAGCCTCAGCCGCTTCGTTGGCCCAGGTTCCGCGCCTGCCCATGAAACCCCAAGTAACGCCTCCGACATATTCATTCTGCAGTGACATCTCAGCTACCTCGCTTTATCAGAATAGTAGGGTATAAGGCTCGAAACATTTAAGTTATTTTGTTATATTGTTATTATAATTTTGTTATTAAATAATAACAATATACAATTAAGTTATAAACCTTTTTAAGCCTGATTTCAAGCAGAAAAATGGGCAAAGTAAACTGAAGACTATAAAAGTACAATAGAGTACATATGCTAATGAGACAATGAAGCTTATAATTATTTATGATAGCGCAATCATTTGTAGCTTTAACGAAACTGGAGGCGATTTGCTGGTGATCAGGGTCATGATTGCAGACGATGAGGAAGTGATTCGCCGCGGGCTTGAGAAGATTACTTCCAGAATGGATTTGGAAGTTCAGGTTATCGGTTCCTATGGCAATGGACTGGAGGCCTGGAATCATCTCCGGGAGCTCAGCCAGAATGATATAGACCTGCTAATTACAGATATCAAGATGCCGAGAATGGACGGCTTTAAGTTGATTGAAGAGGTAAGAGGGCATCTGAAGCAGCTCCCGGTTGCCGTGCTGAGCGGATTCAGTGAATTTGAGTATGCCCGGCGGGCCATGCGGCATGGTGTGCTCGATTATTTGCTTAAGCCCATTGAGAAGGCACAGCTGTACGATTTGCTGAAAAGTGTGGAAGAGAATAAAAAGCTGCAATCTGCTGCAGCGGAGCCTGAAGGGACGCAGCACCAGGCCGCTGAGGGCGGTGAGCATTACGTGGTTGAGCAGACCAAGAGCATTCTGGAGAAGGAGTATGGCCAGAACTTTGAGCTCGAACGCCTGGCGGAGACAGTGGGGATGAATGCAAGCTACATCAGCAGGCTGTTCAAATATAAGACAGGCCAGACGATAACGGACTACCTGATCGGCATCCGCATCGCCAAGGCCAAGGAGCTGCTGACCGGACAGCCCGATCTGAAAAATTACGAAATTGCTGAAATGGTCGGTTACAGCGATCCGGTCTATTTCAACAAGCTGTTCAAGAAAATGTGCGGCATGACGCCAAAGGATTATAAGAGCCGCTGCAGATAAAAGAAAGAGCTGGCATAGCAAAACCTGCCTATTACTCAAATTCAGCCCTTTCTGCTGCTTTAAGAAAGCCCCGCTTAGCTGCGGGGCTTTTCTGCGTGTACCGGCTGAACCGTGCTTCCGTTATGAAGCCCGCCTTGAAGCAGAATATGCTCATAGGGCAGCGAGGGATTGGCAATCCGCCAGAGCATCCGGTCCGCCGCACGATAGCCGGTTTCTTTTACGGGCAGCGTAGGCCGGGCAATGTCCGGCAGAATGTTCCGCAGGGAGGGCTCCGGTTCCAGACCAATCAGGGAATAGTCTTCCGGAATTTGCTTACCGGTGATCTGACAAGCCAAATACACACGGGTTAACGCATGCTCCGAAGCGCAAATGAAGGCAGTTGGCTTATACGTTTCGGTCTGGTGCTTCCACTTCGCCGTCCATTCCTCCTGCGGCTCATCCATCTCAAAGATATGGGAGTCCGGCTCCACCCGAATCCCGGCTGCTTCCAGTGTCATGCAGAAGGCCTGCCAGCGCAGCTGATAGCCCCGGCTCAGCCACGGATTTCCAATGTACATCATCCGGCGGTGCCCCATGGCAATGAGGTGTCTGGCGGATTGCTGCATGGCATCATGGACATTCCAGATCACACTGTCCACATTTGCGCCAGGAGGAGGGAAGTTCAGCAGAATCCGGGGCATCTTCAACTGAATCAGATGTTCTTCCACGGCTTCCTCGATAACCGGACTAATGAAAATTCCATCTGCATAAGAGAGATTATGTTTGTTTTCCCAATCCTTGAAGGCTTTTGCCGACTGAAGCCCTTCGGGGACGAACAGCAGCTCTACCTTGTGGTCAGCCTCTCCCAGCCGGTGCTGGACACTCTCCAGCAGAATGTGGTGAAGTGGCGACTTCAGGCCCTGCCTGGCAGCGATCAGAAAGATGAAACGGCGGCTTTGCCCCGAGTAGACAGGAGTTTTCTCGAACAAAAGGCTGCGCTCCTGCTCCTTGGTATGATAGCCGAGCTTTTGGGCCAGCAGGAGCACTTCATTCCGGGTATACTCCGACATGCCGGGAAGGCCGCGGAGAGCCTTGGACACTGTATGGACCGTCAACCCCAGCTCTGTGGCCAGATGCTGCAGTGTTACTTTTTTGCGGATGGGCATATGGCAAGTCTCCTATAAATGAAACAAAAGTGTAAGTAAAATGAGGCTTTGATTTCATTATATAATAAGTTCAGTCAAGAGAATAACAAGGAGGCCCATTCAATGAAAACAATCACAGTTCCAGCAGACCAGATCCCGGTAAGCCGCGAAGTGGAGGTGCTGGTGGTTGGAGGAGGCCCGGCAGGAATTGCCGCCGCCATCGCTGCAGCCAGGAACGGAGCTTCCGTTCTGATCGTAGAACAGAGAGGTTATCTGGGCGGAATGGGAACGGCGGCACTGGTTCCGGCATTCTGCCCGTATACAGATCATGAGAAGCCGGTAGTGCGCGGAATCGGGCTGGAGCTGCTGGAGACCATGAAGCAGGCCTGCGGTCCGGAATATATGAGCAGATACGGCGAACAGCTGGACTGGGTGCCGATTGACGCGGAAGTGCTCAAGCGTGTCTATGAAGCAAAGGTGATTGAAAGCGGTGCCGAAGTGCTGTATCATACCGTTGTTCCCCAGGTTATCATGGGCGCAGACGGCTCCCGTGTGGACGGGGTAGTGATTGTGAATAAAAGCGGCCGTTCCTATATCGGATGCCGCTATGTAATCGACGCAACCGGTGATGCGGATATCGCCGCAATGTCCGGAGCGGCCTTCCAGAAAGGCGGAGAACAGGGGGAGCTGCAGCCGGGAACGCTTTGTTATGTATTAAGCGATGTGAACCAAACCCGGTTCAATGAATATCTAAGCCGGACAGGGGATACCGGCCAGATTCCGGCTCTGGTCCAGAAGGCGCAGGCAGCAGGTGATCTTCCGCAGGGGCGCAAGGAGGTGTCCGGTTTTTCCTGGATATCGGATTCCCTGGTCGGGGTGAACTTCGGACATATCTTCGGGATCGACGGGACCAGAGCCGAGGATTTGACACGGGGGGCAATCGAAGGCCGGAAGGGGATCAAGGTGCAGCTGGATTTCCTGCGTAAATATGTCCCCGGCTTTGAGAAGGCGCATCTCGTGACCTCCGGGGAGCAAATCGGCATCCGGGAAACCCGGCGTATAGTCGGCGATTATACGCTGGTGAAGGAAGATTTCATGAGTATGAGATCTTTCCCTGATGATATCGCCAGAAACTCCTATTTCATTGATGTTCATCTGGCGAACTCCCAGTCACAGATGGATATTCAGCATTTGCCGAGCGGCAGATCGCACGGTGTGCCTTACCGTGCGCTGCTGCCCGCAGGCATCGGCAACCTGTGGGTAGCCGGGCGGGCAGCTTCCTCGGACCGGGTGGTGCAGGGTTCGCTCCGTGTCATGCCGAACTGCTTTGCCATGGGCCAGGCAGCAGGTACGGCCGCATATCTGGCCAATGCTTCTTCTGTTTCTTCGCGCGAGGTTCCGATCCGCCAGCTGCAGAAGCTGCTTGTCCGCCAGGAGGCCTGGCTTGGAGAGGAGACGCACGCCGCATTAAATCCCTAATATGGGGCTGGCGCTTTTCCTTTCGAAAATAAATAGCTAATGTGCAAGGCAGATTCCCTGAAGTGGGAGTTTGCCTTTTTTTCATCTAAATAGATAACAAATTAAATATGTAAAAAACAAAAATAACAAATTGAAGACCAGAAAAAACAATTGAAACCATCGTTTTGACTATGGAAACGATTTATAATGTGTTTGTAAGCGATAACAACATCACTTTTCAAACGAATTAGAGAATAAATTGATTTTTTTGGAGTGTTATTCGTAAAATTGTGATGGTTATTGTTAGCATATTGTTATTATCGATTCAGGTTTCAAAATGAAGAGAGGGGTCAACAAACAATGAAGAAAACCAAAGCAGTTACAAGTTTGGCGGCATTGACACTGATGGCTGGTTTGTTCGCAGGCTGTTCATCGAACAACAATAACACAGACAACGCTGCAGCAACCAATGCAGGCAATACAGGAACTAACACCGAGGCGACAGCCGCTCCTGAAGGCGGCGCAGCCAAGGATATCAAGGGCGATATCACGGTCATTACGCAAAGAACGGATATTGTTGATACCGTATTCAAAGATTACGCCGCCAAGTTCAATGAGAAATATCCCAATGTGAAAGTTAACTTCGAAGCGCTGTCCAGCTACGAGGATCAGATTAAAATCCGCATGAGCACGAGTGATTACGGTGATGTCCTGCTGCTGCCTACGAGCGTAGCCATTAAAGACCTGCCGGACTTTTTTGAACCGCTGGGTAAAATGTCCGATCTGGAGCAGCAATATACCGGCCTGGAAGAACGCAGTGTAGACGGTATTTCTTACGGCATTCCAATTACAGTTAACTTTTCCGGTGTCATCTACAACAAGCAGGTCTTCAAGGATGCCGGGATTACGGAGGTTCCAAGAACCTTTGACCAGTTCTCTGCCGCTCTGAAGAGCATCAAGGAAAAAACGGACGCAGTTCCACTCTATACGAACTATGCTGCCGGCTGGACACTGACGCAATGGGAAGCGGATCTGGCTACCGTTGCCGGAGACCGTGAATATGTCAATATCGGCCAAGTCGCTTCCGACGATAACTTCGTGCCAGGCCAGCCGCATTATGATCTGTACAAAGTAATGTACGATGCCGCCAAGAACGGACTGATTGAAGAAGACCCGACGACTACGGACTGGGAATCTTCCAAGGCAGACCTGGCCAACGGCAAAATCGGCACGATGATGCTTGGCTCGTGGGCTATTGGTCAAATCAAGGGTCTTGCCACTAACCCTGACGATGTAGGCTTCATGCCTTTCCCGACCAATGCCGACAAAATCCTGGTTCCGCTGTCCGATGACTACAACCTGGGGATCAGCATTCACAGCAAAAATAAAGAAGCCGCAAGAGCATGGGTGGACTGGTTCATCAACGAATCCGGCTATCCAACGACTGAAGGCGGCGGCATGAGCCCGGTTAAGGGTGCTGAGCTTCCTGAAATCCTGAAACAATTCGAAGGCACTGACGTTACGTTTGACACACTTGCCCCTGCAAAAGCTGGTGAAGAAGGCTGGGTTGATGCGATCGATAAAGAAGCTGAAATCGGCCTCTGGCAGCCGGACTTCAAAAAAGTGATCATCGAAGCGGCGATCGGCAACCGGAAAGATTCCTATGACGACATTATGAAAGACCTGAATGATAAATGGAAAGCGGCAAGAGCCAAAGTGACCGCAGCTAAATAAGGTAAGTTTTGATCAGGATCAGGAGTGAAGACAGATTCAAGAGAACGGGAGGATGCCGGAAACGGCATTTTCCCCTTCACTGCCTGTGGTATGGAGCAGGATTTGGAGTGATAAGCAGTGTTCTTAGGAGGTGTGGAGAGTTGTCCAACTTGAGCTATAAAAACCAGCGGATTTTGATTATCTTTTTATTTTCATTGGTGCCGGTAGTCCTGCTGTTGACGTTCTCATATTTACCCGTATTCAAAATGTTCCAGTACAGCTTCACAAGCTGGAATGGTCTGAGCAAAAACATGGAGTATATCGGCTTCGACAACTACAAGACAATCTTCACCAAACCGGAGTATTTCGCCGTGTTCAAGGTGAGCTTGTACTATTTCTTCGCCACCTTCGTCCAAATGGGGCTGGCGCTTTATTTTGCCACAATCCTGAGCTTTAACGTCCGTATGAAGAACTGGTTCAAAGGAATCCTGTTCTTTCCAACCTTGCTGAACGGTGTGGCCATCGGTTTTATCTTCCTGTTTTTCTTCAAGCCGGAAGGAACGCTTAATACCATCCTTGATCTCGTTGGCCTCGGCGCCTGGCAGCAGAAGTGGCTGCTGAATCCCCAGCTGATCAATATCTCCCTTGCCTTTGCATCGGTATGGAGATACATGGGGATGAACTTTATCATCTTCCTTGGAGCCATTTCCTCCATCGGAAGTGATATTTACGAAGCTTCGGAAATTGACGGCGCGAATCGCTGGCACCAGTTCAGACACATTATCATTCCGAGCATCAAACGCATTCTGCAGCTCAATCTGATCCTCGCGGTAAGCGGAGCGATCGGTGTGTTCGAAATTCCGTATGTCATGACCGGCGGCTCCAATGGCAGCGGTACGTTTGTCATCCAGACCGTCGATGTGGCCTTCAAATACAGCAAGCTGGGCCTTGCGTCGGCAATGGCTGTAGTGCTTCTGGGAATTGTTATTCTTGTTACTATTCTGCAGCGTGTTCTGATCAAGGAGGAGAAGTAAGAACTATGCATACATTAAAATATAACTTAGCCTCTTTCTTCAAGTACCTCACTTTGATTTTGGGAGCGCTGGTGGCGCTGGTTCCGATCGTCGTCGTCTTTTTCGCTTCCTTAAAAACGAATGAAGAGTATGCCTCGACGGGACCGCTGACCCTGCCGGAGAACTGGCTGAATTTCGCCAACTATACCAAAGCCTTTGTAGACGGAAATATGCTGCTGGGCTTCATGAACACCATCATCATCGTGCTGATTTCCATCGCCGGCGCTACCCTCACGGGTTCAATGATGGCGTATATCCTGGCCCGGTTCAGGTTCAAAGGCAGCAAGCTGCTCATGGGGGCTTTTCTGCTCGCGACACTGATTCCCGGAGTAACCACCCAGGTGGCTACCTTCCAGATCATCAACTCGCTGGAATTGTTTAACACCCGCTGGGCACCGATTCTGATGTATCTGGGTACGGATATTATCGCCGTCTATATTTTCATGCAATTCCTGGACTCCATTTCCGAATCGCTCGATGAATCGGCCATGCTGGACGG
>RCUU01001334.1_pt1 | contig 11921 bp, 2 predicted proteins | sample 2166211 | NCBI WGS metagenome assembly RCUU01 (sample SAMN09932620, study PRJNA488358) | compost metagenome | feature: garden; material: soil; isolation source: compost soil in phenylacetic acid-enriched culture | place: Germany: Experimental Botanical Garden Goettingen | collected 2016-01-27
GCATATGTCTCCGAGACGATCTGCGACTGCGGCTCCGGAAGCGCCTTGCGATCCAGTTTGCCGCTGGACGTCAGCGGCAGCTCCGTCATCGGCACAAGGAATGCAGGCACCATGTAAACCGGAAGGCGATGCTTCAATTCGTTCCGTAGCTCGGTGGGCTCAACCATGCGGTAACGCTCGGACACGTAATATCCGCATAAATACGCGTTGCCATGGTGATCCTTCCGTGCGACAACCACCGCTTCCCTTACATCCTCGTGAGCCAGCATCGCTTCCTCGATCTCGCCCGGCTCGATCCGGTAACCCCGAATTTTCACCTGATGATCGATTCGGCCCAGGTATTCGACATCCCCATTCGGCAGCCAGCGAGCGAGATCGCCCGTTCGATACATTCGACCATCCTTTTCAAACGGACAATCGATGAACTTCTCTGCCGTCAAATCATCGCGGTTCAAATAACCTCTGGCCAGCCCGTCACCGGCTATGCACAGCTCTCCGGCTACGCCAACTGGCTGTAACCGATTGTCCCCATCGACGATATACAGCCGTGTATTGTCGATCGGCTTGCCGATTGGAATCGGGTCAACTGCTTCTTGACCCGAGCAGTCATAATGACTGACATCTACCGTCGCCTCTGTTGGACCGTACAGGTTGATAAGCCGTGCGCCAGCTCCATCAGCTTTTTCCAGTAGCGCTCGGAAGCGGTTCACCTGCCTTGCTGTCAACGCCTCGCCGCTCGCAAACACGTAGCGTAGGCTTCCTAATTTCCGAACCCCCTGCGGCCTTGCCTCCAATTCGTCCAGGAATGCGCTTAACATCGATGGGACAAAATGCATCGTCGTTACGCCTTGCTGCGAAATCGTCTCAATGATTTCCTCCGGGTCTTTCTCGCCCCCAGGGGCCAGAAAGCTAACCTCGGCTCCAACCTGTCCCCACCAGAACAGCTCCCACACCGACACATCGAAGGTAAACGGCGTCTTCTGCAAAATCACATCCTGTTCGGTCAGCGGATACGTTCTCTGCATCCAGTTCAGCCGATTCACCACTGACCGATGCTCGACCATAACTCCCTTTGGACGTCCGGTCGAACCCGAAGTGTAGATTACGTAAGCCAGCTGGCGGGAATCATTAGACAACTCCAAAGGCTCCAGGTTGTTCCCGGCCTCAACGCACTCGCCTCCGCCCTCTTCCAGCTCCGATACATTCAACCACTCGCCAGCCCATGACCCAAGCTTTTCTCTCAGCTCCTCAAGCAGCTTCCCTTGTGTCAACGCGATCTTTGCCCCACTGTCCTGCAGCATGTAGGCTGTCCGCTCCGCCGGAAACTCCGGTGCAACCGGCAGGTAAGCACCGCCTGCCTTGAGCACGGCCAGCAGCGATACCATCATTTCCGGCGAGCGGTCCATCACAACTGCCACGATGATATCGGGACCGACATTGCCTTGACGAAGGCGCCGAGCCAGACGATTCGCCCGTTGATTAAGCTCGTCATAGGTTAGCGTAGCGGAGTCCATTCGCCATGCGATCTTCTCCGGATGCTGTACGGCCTGTTCCTCGAACAGCCCGTGCAATGTCGCTTCGCGGCGATATTCCGCCGCAGTGCTGTTGAATCCGAGAAGAAGCTGCTCCTTCTCCTCCGAGCTGATCAAGTCCAGTTCGCCCACAAGCCGTTCAGGGTTCGATGCAACTGCTTCTGCAAGTCTGATGAACCGCTCTGCAAACCGTTCAATTGTCTCGGGTTTAAACAATTTCGTGCAGTATTCAAACCTGCATCTGTACGACGCATTCACTTCCGTATCCAGCGTAATCTCCAGCAGCAAATCAAACTTGGCAATTCCGGTAGGCATCTCTACAGGATGGAATGAAACATCCCCTATTTGATTAGCTGGACGGTTCATATTTTGCATGACGAACATAACATCAAATAACGGATTCCGGCTTAAATCGCGAGCCGTTCCTGACGCATCAACCAAATCCTCGAAAGGATAATCGCTATTGTCGAACGCACTGATGGTTGTGGACCGTACACATTCCACAAATGACTTAAACGTTTGATTGCCATCCACTCGATTTCGGATCGCCAGTGTATTGACGAACATGCCGATCATAGATTCCAATGACGTTCGTGGGCGCCCCGCGACCGGGGTTCCAATCGTAATATCGTTTTGTCCTGAGCTCAGAGCTAAAAAAAGATGAAATATGGCAAGCAGGATCATATAAGCTGTTGCTCCGGTTTGCGATGCCACAGAATTAAGCCTTGCCGCCAGCTCTGACGGAATTACAAAGGAATACTGATCGCCATCGTAGCTCTTCAGAGACGGCCGGGCATAATCCGTTGGCAGCTCCAGCACAGGCCTGTCCCCTGCCATAACATCCAACCAGTAGCTACGTTGTTTAAGCAGTGAACGCTGATGTTCCTCTCCAAGCTGCCACAACGCAAAATCCTTATACTGCAGCTTTTGATCAGGTAGCTGATTTCCTTCATACAAAGCGATCAGCTCATTTTGCAGCACAACCATCGATAAACCATCGCCTGCGATATGATGCATGTCAAACAGTAAATATTGCTTGTCATCCGTCTCATGAATCAACGCCGCTCTGAGCAAAGGCGGCTGATCAAGATCAAACGGACGGATAAAGCTGCGGAATACATCTACCAACGATAAATTCTCCATCTCGATAGAACGTAATTCGAAGCTAACCTCATCTAATACGATCTGAATCGGAGATCCATCCTTAAGCCGAAAAGCCGTTCGAAGGGATTCATGACGTACGATCAGCTTCTTAAAGGCCTGCTCCAGCCGCCTCGAATCAACAAAACCTCTGATTTCCAGCACAGCAGGCAGATTGTATGCCAGATTCTCCGCTTCCATTCTGTTCAAGATAAACAAACGATTCTGCGAAGGGCTCAGCGGATATTCCTCTCTCGCCTCTGCCGGTTCAATATCTGCATATACTTCGGAGCATTCCGGCAGCTGCAGTTTACTAGACAACCCTGCTATAGTCGGCGATTGAAACAAATCGCGTAACGGAAGATTTATATCAAAGTCTCTATGAATCCTCATCGTCAATTGCGCAGCTGTCAAAGAGTTGCCGCCAACGTCAAAGAAGTTGTCGTTTACACCAACTCTCTCCACGCCCAGCACCTCCTGCCAGATGACCGCCAGCTTCTCCTCGATTTCTCCGGCAGGTGCGGCATATGTCTCCGAGACGATCTGCGACTGCGGCTCCGGAAGCGCCTTGCGATCCAGTTTGCCGCTGGACGTCAGCGGCAGCTCCGTCATCGGCACAAGGAATGCAGGCACCATGTAAACCGGAAGGCGATGCTTCAATTCGTTCCGTAGCTCGGTGGGCTCAACCATGCGGTAACGCTCGGACACGTAATATCCGCATAAATACGCGTTGCCATGGTGATCCTTCCGTGCGACAACCACCGCTTCCCTTACATCCTCGTGAGCCAGCATCGCTTCCTCGATCTCGCCCGGCTCGATCCGGTAACCCCGAATTTTCACCTGATGATCGATTCGGCCCAGGTATTCGACATCCCCATTCGGCAGCCAGCGAGCGAGATCGCCCGTTCGATACATTCGACCATCCTTTTCAAACGGACAATCGATGAACTTCTCTGCCGTCAAATCATCGCGGTTCAAATAACCTCTGGCCAGCCCGTCACCGGCTATGCACAGCTCTCCGGCTACGCCAACTGGCTGTAACCGATTGTCCCCATCGACGATATACAGCCGTGTATTGTCGATCGGCTTGCCGATTGGAATCGGGTCAACTGCTTCTTGACCCGAGCAGTCATAATGACTGACATCTACCGTCGCCTCTGTTGGACCGTACAGGTTGATAAGCCGTGCGCCAGCTCCATCAGCTTTTTCCAGTAGCGCTCGGAAGCGGTTCACCTGCCTTGCTGTCAACGCCTCGCCGCTCGCAAACACGTAGCGTAGGCTTCCTAATTTCCGAACCCCCTGCGGCCTTGCCTCCAATTCGTCCAGGAATGCGCTTAACATCGATGGGACAAAATGCATCGTCGTTACGCCTTGCTGCGAAATCGTCTCAATGATTTCCTCCGGGTCTTTCTCGCCCCCAGGGGCCAGAAAGCTAACCTCGGCTCCAACCTGTCCCCACCAGAACAGCTCCCACACCGACACATCGAAGGTAAACGGCGTCTTCTGCAAAATCACATCCTGTTCGGTCAGCGGATACGTTCTCTGCATCCAGTTCAGCCGATTCACCACTGACCGATGCTCGACCATAACTCCCTTTGGACGTCCGGTCGAACCCGAAGTGTAGATTACGTAAGCCAGCTGGCGGGAATCATTAGACAACTCCAAAGGCTCCAGGTTGTTCCCGGCCTCAACGCACTCGCCTCCGCCCTCTTCCAGCTCCGATACATTCAACCACTCGCCAGCCCATGACCCAAGCTTTTCTCTCAGCTCCTCAAGCAGCTTCCCTTGTGTCAACGCGATCTTTGCCCCACTGTCCTGCAGCATGTAGGCTGTCCGCTCCGCCGGAAACTCCGGTGCAACCGGCAGGTAAGCACCGCCTGCCTTGAGCACGGCCAGCAGCGATACCATCATTTCCGGCGAGCGGTCCATCACAACTGCCACGATGATATCGGGACCGACATTGCCTTGACGAAGGCGCCGAGCCAGACGATTCGCCCGTTGATTAAGCTCGTCATAGGTTAGCGTAGCGGAGTCCATTCGCCATGCGATCTTCTCCGGATGCTGTACGGCCTGTTCCTCGAACAGCCCGTGCAATGTCGCTTCGCGGCGATATTCCGCCGCAGTGCTGTTGAATCCGAGAAGAAGCTGCTCCTTCTCCTCCGAGCTGATCAAGTCCAGTTCGCCCACAAGCCGTTCAGGGTTCGATGCAACTGCTTCAACAAGCCTAATAAACCGCTCTGCAAACCGTTCCATAGTCGCCCGCTCAAACAAATGGGTGTTGTACTCCAACACGCAGTCAAGCCTGCCATCGATCCCCGGAAATACGTCCCATTTCATATCTAGCTTTGAGGTCTTGCCCGGCATGTCCAATTGAGTAAACCGAACTCCATTAGCTTCAAAATCCACTTTCCCATCCAATTGATTATGAAAAATCAACATCGTATCAAACAAAGGATTTCGTGAGCGATCCTGCTTGACTCCGCAATTCGCAACGATTTCGTCAAACGGCGTTTCCTGATGATCGTAAGCGTCCAGAAGTGTATCGTTCATCTTCTTCAGCAGATCGAGGAATGGATGATCGGCCAATACCTGTTCACGAATCGGTAAAAAGTTGTTAAACATCCCCACTGTCCGGTGGATGTCAGGATGAATCCTGCCAGCCATTAATGCCCCGATGATCACGTCCGTTTGAGATGTGTATTTGTGCAGCAGCATTGCATAAACGGATAATAATACTGCATATCCTGTAGCACCGTGTACATTTGCAAGTTTGTTCAGCCGACTCACCGTTGGAGCATGGATCGATAAGCGGATTTGATCCCCTTCGAAAGTCCGTTCAGTTGGACGGGCGCGGTCAAGAATCATTTCCAGAGTCGGGATCGGCTCTCCAAGCTGCTGTCTCCAATACTCGCGATGCCTTTGCAGCCTGCCTCTGCCTCCTTCACGAGTAGACCAAACGGCATAATCTGAATATTGCGTTGGAGCTGCTGCCAGTGTTTCTCCTTGATAGAGCATCCTGAATTCATCGATCAACACATTCAGGGAGATGCCATCGCATACCATATGATGTGTATCCAGTAGCAGAACATGACGGTCATTCCCCAGTTGGATCGCTTGCGTGCGGAACAATGGCGCCTTTGCCAGATCAAACGGACGTACGAATCGTTCCATCAGACTGGAGAGTTCCTGTTCAAGCCCATTCACTCGTTCAAGAGCAACCGTAGATTGAACTTCTATTTTTTGCAGCACCTCGCCATTTATATAATGAAAGGAGGTACGAAGCGACTCGTGTCTGCTAACGAGCGCTTGAAGTGCCTGCTCCACGCGATCCAGATCAACATTTCCGGACAAGCCCAGGGCAGCAGGAATATTGTATGTAGTACCGATACTACCGAGCTGCTCTTGCATATAGACCCGACTTTGCGCACTAGTGATCGGATAATAGGGGCGATACTCCGCCTTGCCGATTGAGGTTTTACTTCCGGCTTCAGATTCCCGTATTGACCTGGCCAGTTCACGGATGGTAGAAACAGAATATATCTGCCTGATTGAAAGCTCGATACCAAAACGCTCAGTAACTGCGGATAAAAGCATCATTGCTTTTAACGAATTAATGCCCGTCTCCAGCAATGAAACATCCACATTCAGGAGGCCAGTCTTTAATACCTCTGCGCAGATTTGCTGCAGAGTGCGCTCTGTCTCATCTTTTGACCACTCTGCCTCACTTTGCTGCTCCGCATCGAGCCTGGTTTGCCGAAGCGCTTCTTTTTCCTGCTCAAACTGTCCGCTTGCGTACTGTTCAGCCAGAATATAGCGCTGCACTTTACCACTTGTGGTTTTCGGCAGTTGCTTAACAGGCAGCACCCAGCCAACCTCATGGCCGGCACATTCGCGAATGCGCTTCTTCACGCTCTCGGCAAGCGGCGCAAAAGAAAGGATATTTCCCCGGTAAACTGCAAATACGATAATTTCATCCGTCTGCAGCTGCTCGTTAAATGCTCCGCAAACTGCAACTCTCCGCAGCTTTCCGCCTTCCGTCTCCTCAATCATTTGCTCCAGATCATGCGGATACACATTTTGGCCATTTACGAACAAGATGTCCTTTTTCCTGCCCGTTACGACCAAGCGCCCATTTCGCATGAATCCGAGATCGCCTGTCTTCAGCCATCCGTCCTTAGAGATCGCTTTGTCCGTGGAACTCGGATCGTTATAATATCCGCCAGTCACATTTGTGCCTTTGATCTGAATTTCCCCTACAGTTCTCTCCGCCAGGACGTTTCCACTATCATCACATATTCGAACCTGGCAATCGTTTACTGGCATTCCAAGATCGACAAACGACAATGCGGCAACATCAGCGGATTTCTCCGATAATTCATTTGCCAGATCTCCAATCGCGGTTTGACGATCAATACGAATCTCGATCAGTTGTTCGTCTACAGGCGGGAACGTGACTGCCAGACTGGCCTCCGCCATACCGTATACCGGAAAGGCCGCATTAGATCTCAATCCGTAAGCGCTCATCTCTTCCATAAACTGTCGGCTCAATTTGGCCGATATCGGTTCAGCTCCATTAAATATGAGACGAACTGCTGACAGGTCCCAGCCTGCCGCATGATTTTTTTTGTAATAATTCAAAAAATGACTATATCCAAAATTGGGGGATGCCAATGTCGTAATACGGTGGTCGCTCGCTTTTTGAAACCACAGCGTGGGATGCTGGATAAATAATGCTGTCGGCATCAGATACTGGTGCATATCTGCCAGGAGCGGTGTCAAATGAAATCCGATCAGACCCATATCATGAGTTAGCGGCATCCAGCTGAGTGATGAATCTGCATTTGTTGCCTGGGAGCAAGCCACAATCGCCTTCATGTTTGCCAGCAGGTTAGCATGGGTCAGCATGACCCCCTTAGGATCTCCGGTTGACCCGGATGAGAATTGGATAAACGCTAAATCCCCTGATTCTGGCAGGTGAATTTCGCCTGAGGGACCTTCGCATAAATCATCCCTTCCCGTCAGCCAGGTCATTTCTCTGAGCTTAGTAAAGAACACTTCCTGCTCTTCCTGCTCTTCCTGCTCTTCCGATCCATGCTCCCCTCCCCATCGCTCAAGAAGTCGTTCATCATCCAGAACCAGATGTGGTGATCGAAGCTTTTGAAATACCTTGATCAGCTTTCGTTTATTCTCTTCGCTCGCACCAGCAGACAACGGCACAGGAATCATACCTCCAAGCTGACACGCCCAGAACCAGATCAGGAACAGCTCCTGATCCTCCAGAAGGAATACGATTTCATCCCCCTGCCGATACCCCTTTTCCTGCATACGCCCTAACAATGAGCAAGCACGCTGCAACAGCTCTCCGTACGATACAACAGCTTCTTCCTTGCCTCCGCGAATAAAGGTTATCCCCTTATGGCTGTCTTTTCGGATCTGAAGGAGCTCGACTAAATGATTCATCCCACTATTCCCCCTCGTTGTAACAATCGTGAATAAATGGTTTCTGCCATTTGCTCAGCATGCTCATGGATAAAAAAGTGTCCCCCTTCATAGCTGAAAGCTTCACATTTGCCTGTCGTATGCTTGCTCCATTCCATCGGGTCATAATCCCCATCCTGCAGACCGGAAAAAACAGTAATATCGCATGGCAATCGTCCCAGTTCTTCATTAAATCGATACGTTTCAGACGCTTTGTAATCTGATTTCAAAATCGGCAAAAATAAGGATAACAGCTGTGCATTCTCAAAAAACTGCGGCGGTGTTCCACCCAAGATTTGAATCTTTGCTAAAAATTGATCGTCCGTCAGCAAATGCATATTCTCATCCTCAATGACATGCGGTGCCGCTCTTCCTGATACAAAAAGATGCGCCGGAGGAGGATATCCCCTGTGGGGGAGCATCAGGCTCATTTCAAAGGCGATAATGCTGCCCAGACTATGTCCGAACAGCGCATATGGACTGCCATCGAGATACGGAAGCAAGGTATGCTGAGTATTCTCCACAATCTCTTCGACGGAACTCAGCAAAGGCTCGCCGAAACGTCTCCCTCTGCCGGGCAGCTCTACATTGATAAGCTGTATAGAAGGATGGAGCAAGCTTTTCCACCGTTCATATACTGATGCGGAAGCCCCTGCATATGGAAAGAAAAACATGTTTAATCTCGTCAAACGCCCCGTCTCCTTTATCAATCGTACTTACGCAATGTTTTCAAGAAATACACACATAACGCCGCCACTAATGTGAGGCCTGCTCCATTGATCAGCAGTACCAGATCAGCGCCGTACAGGTCGGAGAATATGCCGGACAAAACAATTCCGAAAGGAGTAGCAAGGCTTGAGAGCGATCCGATCGTTCCGAACACTCTTCCCTGATATTCTCCATCCACTTCCGTCCGCAGCATCACGGTAACGATAACTGTGCCAATGGAGAGAATAAATCCTATAAGAAAAACAAAGGGAATTGCCAAATACACATGATGAATAGAAGCAAGAAGTATTAAATTGGGTCCAGCCAGCAGCATCGCCGCACTCACCCATACACCGCGTTTACTGAGTCTCCTGCCCAACAATGAGACAAGGCCGGCTCCGGAGGCATACCCGATGGGAATGATCGCCTCCAGCATGCCGAATTGCCAGGGGGTCGCCCTCCAAATCGTGACGGCCAGCACTTGAAACACCATCATTGAAGCTACAAAAAACACCATAATCGCAGGTAACAGGATGGAGACCGAACGCGCAATGGAATGTGTACGGATATAGGACAGACCATGCTTGAAATCCGCCCAGAACCCCTTTTTTTCCTCATCCAATCGCGCGTGGCTCGGAAAAGCACCCGACAAAAGCACGCAGCAAGCTGAGACGGCAAAGCCGACACTAACCCCTATAACCGATGCAGGTCCCCCAAAAATGGCCGCAGCGGCTCCCCCGAGCGATAATCCAGCCAGACGCGCCAGTGTATCCGTAATTTGCATCAAGCCTGTTGCACGCTGGATATGTTCCTTCCCCACAATGTAAACCAGTGATGAAGAAAAAGCAGGATTATGAAATTGCGAGGCGGCGCCAACTAGTGCAAGCAGCACAACAAGCATCCACCACGCATCGCCGCCTCCATAAGTGACGACTGCCGCAACACCGCCAATCAGCAGAGCCCGGAGAATATCCATACTAAGCATAATCATCCGGCGATTATAGCGATCAGCAAAAGTGCCTGCGATGCTTCCAAGTACAAAACTGGTTACCATTTGAATCAGCATGATCGTCATCATCGCCTTCGCGCTGCCTGTGGTTGACAACACCCAGTAGCCGATAACGATAGAGTGAAAACCTTCACCGATGATCGATAACGTGCTTCCCGCATAGATCCACAAAAATGTTCGGTTATGCAGAAGCGGCTTCGGCAGAGATTGCAAGACTTCGTCCCGGGATTGAGCCGCAACCAGTGCATCTGAGTTCATTGAACACACTCCCCAATGGCATTTACGATATGCTGGAGCTCCTGTATGAACATCTCTGTCAAACGTCCGATAGTGGCCGATGTATGCACCTCTGTACTGTAATTCCAAACAAAGTTCAAACGTTTGTCCTCAATCGCGCAGTCGAATAACAAAAGATTATTTCGTACCAGGTCACTGTAAAATGAGCCTGTTTCCGGGCAAGGAGCTTTCTTCGCAATCATGCTATTCTCTTGTTTTGAATCTACTGAACTGGCCCCCCTGAAATTGAAATTGATTTGTGGTTCAGGTATGCCCGCGATTTGCTCCCGAACCATCGGGTCCGGATGATAATAACGCAGCAGCCAATAGCTGTTATCATGGGGATGATTGGTATACTGCTCCTTAACCTGATCCAATTGTTCCGGAATAGAAGCATCGGGATCAATCTCGAATTTGACCGGGATCATCGTGGCCATCCACCCCATCGTGCGGGATAAATCCAGGTGCTCCTCATACAGGCACCTGCCGTCTTCAAACACATTCAGCACAACCGCCGGTTTGCCGCTCCAAAGATAGTACATCCGGAGAAAAGCCGCTGTCAGAACATCGTTCATTTGCAGTCCGGTTCTCCCGATATTCCCCAGCAATTTCATTCCTTCGGAAAAATCACAACCGTACGCGGCTTCAACGAAAGACCATCCTACACATTTACCGTCACGATCTCTTGGAATTTCGTAGTCGCTTGTTGCCGGAGTCATCCAATAATCCATTTGGTTCGCGCAGGTCTCGCTCTGCGCATAACGCAGCATGGCCTCACAAAATTCTTTAAATGTAGATGTAGCTGCCGGAAGCTTAATAGGGTTACCTTCAATCTGCTGTTGAATCAGCATGGCAAATTCATGCTCAAACACAGAAATTGAATGCAGATCATTCGTAAAATGATGTACGAAATAAGCGATCTCGCTCCACTCTCCACAATCAAACAAGTGGAAATAAAACAATGGTCCTTGTGCCAGACTAACCTGATCCTCTATGTTTTCGATCATCCTGCTCATCAACTTGTCACGCTCATCATCAGACAACTCGCTGACATCGCTCCATCCTAAAGGAATCTTGTCATTTAACGGCTCTATCATCTGCACCCAGCCATCGCCAGTCTGTGCATAGCGCAGCAAAAGGGCATCATGACGGTTCATTAATATCCGCAAAGCGTTGCCCACCGTCTCAGGTGAAATCCGAACAGGAAGCTGTATCCATTTCTTTACGCCAAATCGATGCTTATACGGGTCATTCTCAAAGGAGAGACTGTACATGACATTCGGATGAATAGGCAACTGCCCTGGCGAAATCCCAGTCGATTCCCTGTATTCATCAGTAAGTACAACAGCATGCACAAGGGTTTCAATCGTCTGGTACTTGAACAGATCAGAGGTGGAAACTTTATAACCACGCTCCGAAAGCTTCATGTGCATCTGAATAATATGCATGGAGTTGCCGCCCAGATGAAAAAAGTTATCCCTGATACCAATTCGCTCGACACCGATCAATTCAGACCATACCGCGGCAATCGTCGCTTCCTTATCGTTGCGGGGAGCAATATACGATACCTGCCCTCGCCCGTCTTGCACAGGTTCAGGAAGTAATTTGCGATTTATTTTTCCGTTTTCCGTTAATGGCATTTGTTCCAGGCCGACAAGATAAGAGGGAACCATGTAAGCGGGCAGAAAATCGGCCAAGTAATCCCTTAAATCATCGATCTTCAAGTCTGCATCCTGCTCGGTTACATAATAGGCACATAATTGATTTTGACCGTCTTG
>RCUU01001335.1_pt1 | contig 11919 bp, 6 predicted proteins | sample 2166211 | NCBI WGS metagenome assembly RCUU01 (sample SAMN09932620, study PRJNA488358) | compost metagenome | feature: garden; material: soil; isolation source: compost soil in phenylacetic acid-enriched culture | place: Germany: Experimental Botanical Garden Goettingen | collected 2016-01-27
TTCTGCCGTTGTTGCGGGGCTTTCCCGCTGCGGCGGGGCACACAACGGCGTTTCTGCCGTTGTTGCGGGGCTTAGGCGCTGCAGCGGGGCAAACAACGGCGTTTCTGCCGTTGTTGCGGGGCCTTCCAGCTGTGGCAGGTGCGTCAAGAAGTTAGGGTAAGAAGCATACGTATCTTCGCAGGGCTTCGTTAGCTAGTTAAGTGGAAAAAGGTTACCTAATTTGCTCCGATACCCTCCGCTCGAGAGGTTAAGTGGAAAAAGGTACACTAATTCAGCCATTATCTCTCCTGTCGGAGTAATATTGTCTAATTAAGTTTACTTTTTCCACTTAAACCTCACGATTGTTGATTTTGGGAAGAAATAAGTTTACTTTTTCCACTTGCTCCCCTGCTGGTGGGTCAAATAACAGCACTTTTGCCGTAGTTTGCCCCGCAGAATAGAGCTCTTACAACTCAAACAACAGCCCCAATCTCTAGGACAACCGGAAATTGGGGCTGTTGTGTTAACTTTGGCTCAATAGAGAGAGCACGTCTGTTCTTCTGTGGGCAAACGCCAGCGGTTAACTAACTACAGCGGCTTTTAGCATAAGAAGTAACGATATTCATTACAGCGGGGATTTGAAGGACAAACTAGAATGATTGATTACCTGTGTAAACCACCTATATTCCATAAGATAACCAGAAAATTCCTTACCGCCACTCTTGGCTGCAGGGCATCTTCTGGGGTTTACAACATTATTTTTTTGCAGCGAACATTACGTTCTTTGTGTAAAGTGTCATGCCTTTTGATTCGCAGCACACACACCTGCTACCCGGCCAGAATCAGCCCGTGATCACAAGCTCCGCCCCTTGGGCGACGGCAGAGCTTCCTCCCGCCATAACCGTAACCCGGCAGGGTACGGGAGCGAACTGCATCGCAGTGTTCCACACACCCAGCTCCTCCATTCCGAGACGGAAGGTCACAGTCCTCTCTTCTTGAGGCTGCAAAGTGATTTTGCCGAAGCCCTTCAGTTCGGCAATCCGGCGGGTGATGCCGGACTCCCGGGCTCGAATGTACAGCTGGACGGTCTCCAGCCCCACACAGGCTCCGGTATTCCTCACTTGAATACTGACGGAGACCTCACCGCCTGCTTTCAGGTCGCCCACGGAGATGGAGTCTGCCGATAACGCCACGCTGCCGTATTCGAAGCTCGTGTAGCTTAGCCCGTGGCCGAAAGGATACAGCGGGGCCGACGGCATGTCCACATATATACGGGGGCGGCCAGGGTCCTTCTGGTTGTAGTAGACCGGAAGCTGCCCGGAGGAGCGCGGCAGGGACACCGGCAGCTTGCCGCTGGGATTCACGGTGCCGAACAAAATTTCGGCGATAGCCTGCCCGCCTTCGGCACCAGGATATGCCGCGCAGAGCAGCGCGCCAGCCAGCGGCTCCAGCCCGTCCAGCGCATGCGGGCGGCCCTGGATAACGACCGCTACCACCGGTGTGCCGGTGGCGGCTACCGCTTGCGCGAGCTGCAGCTGGATGCCGCCGAGCCGCAGGTCGGCCAGGTCAACCCCTTCCCCGCAGTCCATTTCAGACGGACTGCCTTCACTGATAATCGCGGCGCCATTGGCTTCGAAGTCGCCGCCGAACTGCCGTGCGCTGCTGCCGCCAAGCACCAGCACGGCAACATCCGCGCTGCGCGCCAGCTCCACCGCTTCGCTCAGCCCTGCTGTAGAAGACTCGCGGATACCGCAGCCGAGGGTATACACGACCTCAACCCCGTCCGGGGCGCACTGGCGGATGCCCTGCAGTACAGTCGTTCCGGTACCTTCGCGCTGTATGCTGGTATAATCACCAAGCTGATTATACAGCCGGTCCGCATTCGGCCCGATGACGGCTATCCGCCGGAGCTTGCCGGTAAGCGGAAGCAATGCGCTCCTGTTCTTCAGCAGGACGACAGATTCCCGCGCCACCTGGAGGTTCAGCGCGCGGGTATCTGCATGGCCCACTGCGGAAAGCGCCTGCTGCTCATCCGTATAGGGCCGGTCAAACAGGCCGAGCCGGAACTTCAGAGCCAGCACACGGGCAACTGCGCGGTCAATCTCTGCTTCGTTGACAAGACCGAGGCCAACCGCCTCCTCCAGCGTGCTGAATGCCTTGTCCCACAGGCTCAGATCGACACCGGCGGACAACGCCAGCGCCGCTGCCCCCTCATGGCTGCCCGTCAGCGACACCAGACGGTCGATGGCCTGGCCGTCAGCCATAACAATCCCGTCAAACCCCCACTCCCCGCGCAGAATACCGCTCAGCAGCGCCTCATTGGCATGGCAGGGAATGCCGTCAATTTCATTATACGCAGCCATAAATCCCGCGGCACCCGCTGCCGCTCCCGCCTTCGCTGCCGGGAGATGGATCTCACGCAGCTCGCGTTCGCCAATGGCTGCCGGGCCGGCGTTTCTTCCGCCCTGAGCAGCTCCCTGGGCGCACAGGTGCTTGAGTACCACAGCCACCTTGCCCGGCGAAGCCAGCTCTCCGCGCGATGCTCCCTGCATCCCGCGCACCGCCGAAGCCGTAAAGGCAGCGGCCAGGAACGGGTCCTCACTGTAGCATTCCTCGGAACGCCCCCAGCGCGGGTCATGGAGAATATCGAGCGCGGACAGGAGTCCGATGTGGGCGCCGCGGCTGCGCAGCTCCAGCGCCACCCGGCTGCAGGCCTGCTCCATCAGCTGCGGATTCCAGGTCGCACCGACAGCCAGATTCACCGGAAGCAGCGTGCCGTCCAGCGCCTGATGGCCGTGCGGACACTCCTCGCTGAGCAGCACAGGAATGCCCAGCCGTGTATGTTCCCGCATATAACGCTGCACCTTGTTCGCGGCAGCGGCACTGTCCGCAGCCGTAATGCCATTGCTGTAATCAACGCCGGACCAAGGGTCGCTGCGGAATAATCCGTACAGCGCCCCCATGCCTCCACCGGCAGCGACCTCCTCCCGGAAGGCGTCGGTAAGCACCAGTTCCCCGTTCTCCCAGACGTAGGCATCCCAGCCGTACATCCGCTGGTTGAGCTGGCCTGTCTTTTCACGCAGCGTCATGCGGGACATAAGATCCTGAACCCGCTCTTCTACACTAAAAGAAGAATCCTTGTATATCTCCATCTCCCTGCTCCTCCCGCTTGTTGACGTCATCTAAACTGAGCTGTATCTATCCCTACAGATCCTTGCTCGCCCTGAGTCCCCGATATTCCTTGGGGGTCATGCCTGTATAGGATTTGAATACTGTCACGAAGTATTTGTATTCCTTGTAGCCTACCTGGTCGGCAATTTCGAACACCTTGTCATGGGTGGATGCAAGCAGCGCCTTGGCCTGCTCGATCCGCAGCTCATTCATATATTCCGTGAAGCCTTTGCCCGTGCTCTGCTTGAAAATATAGCTGAAGTAGCTGGGCGTGATCTTCAGCCATGCCGCAACCTCGGAAGCCTTGAGATCGGTACGGTACTGCGCTTCGATGTAACGCTTGGCTTTTTCCACGATCCAATAGGAGCGGTCTGTTCCGTTCTGATCGATCAGCTCCAGCAAATCAGCCATGTCCTTCCGGATCAGCTCTTCCAAAGCCGCGTAAGAATTATACAGATACAGATCCGGGACCTGACGGCCGTAATCCATACCCGTGATTCCGCTCTTCCGCAGCCGCTGGCGCAGCAGGGCGAACAGCTCCTCATATACCGTCATGATTTCATGCAGCAAATACGACTCATGCTTAAAAAATTGAAGCATCTCAGACACAAGACCGCCAGTTTCCCCGGCATCCTGCTTGAATAGAGCCGCTACCAGCTTCTGAACCATATCTGCAATATCCAGGGCAGCCGGCTCCCGCGTGCCACTCCACTGCCGGATGATCTCTTCATCCAATACACCAGTGTGCTCCAGCACGGAATAGCGCAGCAGCTCTGCGGCTTCCGCGCAGCGGTCTGCCGTCTCTGCGGCATCTCCGTACACCTGTGATACGCCGCAGTGCAGCTCTGCACCGGGGATCAGCTCCTCCAGAAAGTGATCCAGCAGTGTCCTCCACTCCTCCGGCTCCTTCCAGTGGTCCGCCACTGCCAGTGTGACCAGCAGATTCTCATGGTCGAAGATAGAGACCAGTTTCAGCCCGGAAAGCGAAAAGCTATGGTGAAGTATGCTGATCCATTGCTCCTGAAGCTGTTCATAGTCCTCCTGACCAAGATGCGCATAACGCTCGTGAAATGACCCGAGCTGTGTAGCCAGAATTCTGAACTGCGCTCCCTGCAGTGAAGGCGGGACAGCCTTGCGGTAGGCAATGCCATGCCGGGCCATATTGGTCAGCCAGAGCTTGACCTCATCCTTGCCGCCTTCCTGCTGCTGGCGGCGGATTTCATCCGCCAGCTTGCCCACTACCCCGGTAAGCTCGTCCACATTGACCGGCTTCAGCAAATAATCGTTGACGCCAAGCCGGATGGCCTGGCGCGCATAATCGAAATCCTCATAGCCGCTGATGATCACCATCCGCACCTCCGGGTACCGCTGTCGTACCTGCTCGGCCAGCTGCAGACCGTCCATCCCCTCCATCCGGATGTCAGAGAGCAGGAAATCCGACTCAGCATTTGCCATGAGCTGCAGCGCTTCCTCCCCGTCATAGGCTTCGCCAATCACCTCAATCCCCAGCGCAGCCCAGTCGATGGTCAAGCGAAGTCCTTTGCAAATGATCGGCTCATCATCGACAATCAGCATTTTAAGCCGTTTAGCATTCAATTTTCCGTTATTGCTCATGATCTCCAGCCCCCTCGCTTTCGGCCCGCTCCAGCGGGAGAATGATGCGGATTCCCGTGCCTTCACCCGAAGTATCGATAATCTTCAGTCCGAACTCTTGTCCGAAGAAAATGGACAGCCGTTCATGGATATTATGCAGCGCGCCCCCGTGCCCGGCTATGCGCTCCGAAGGCCCGGACTTCAGGGTTGCCGCAATCGCCCGCGCCCGGTCCGGCGCCATTCCTTTTCCGTTATCGGTCACGTCAATCCTGATTTCATCTCCGGCCGTGTAGGCCTTCACCTCAATCCTGTTAACAGGCTTGCTCCGATCCCAGGCATGCTTGAGGGCGTTCTCCACCAAAGGCTGAATGGTTGCCTTCAGAGTGACGGCCTCCTCAATCCCAGGCTCCAGATACAGCGAATAGGACAGCTTGTCTCCCAGCCGGTACTGCTGTAAATACAAGTAAGCCTGCACAAATTCCATTTCCTTGCCAAGAGTCGTCCGGTAGCTGCCATTATTGACACTGGCGCGGAAGAACCTGGACAGCATTTCGATCAGCTGGCTGGACTGCTCCGCCTGCTCCAGACGGGCCGTCCAACGGATCATATCCAGCGTATTATAGAGGAAATGAGGGTCCATCTGATTCTGCATCAGCCTCAGCTCCGACTCCCGCTCCCGCAGCTCCAGCTTATATTTATGTTCAATGAGCTGCTGGATGGTCATAACCATCTCATTAAACTTGCTGTTCAGCTCAGCGATTTCATCCTGTGAGTGGATAGGCACCCTGGCGCTGAAGTCCCCGCCGGCCACCCGCCCCGTTTCGATCTTCAGCCTCAGAATCGGACGGATAATTGTATAATGGAACCCGAACAGTGCGATAAGCGCCAGTACCAATATGGCAGTCAGAATGATAAGCATCACAATCTTGACGCCGCGGAATTCCTCCGCCATTTTGGCCTCAGAGATCATGATGACCACTTTCCAATCCGAATTTTCGATTTGATTGTACATCGTCAGATACCGCTTGCCGGCGACCGTATAGGTGGCCAGCTTGTTTGTGCCGGTGGTAAGATCCTGCATTTGCGACGGGTCCGGAATATAGCCGTCCGGAAGACGGTTGACCGATTTCAGAATCAGATCCCCTTCCCCGCCAACCATGAACACGCTTCCGTAATCAGCAGCCAGCACCCCCTTTTCGAGCTGAGAGGCAATGGAAGCCTCATCCAGGCGGATTGTCAGCATGCCGAGCGGCTTCGTGATCTCGCTGAAGGAATTCAGGATACGGATCATCGACAGCACCCGGACCTGCCCGTTCCAGGAGCTGTTCAGCGGATAGCCTTCGGTCCAGTAAATCCCGCCTTTACGGGCCACCGCCTCACGCTCCCATTCCCCTTCATCCCCGCTGAACGGCTCTCCCATCTCGATGGTATTCCCGTTGTAGCCGGAGATTTCAATGGAGCGGATATAGCTTCTCGACATCAATTGAAAGGTCAGAAAATCCTCAATATTGCGCTTGTATACAGCTTTCTGTTCATTCCCAAGCGGCGGATAGCTGCGGAGAAAGTTCCGCATGTCGGGACTCAGGATGAAATAATCGGCGATGTCCTCCACCATTTTGGTCTGCTCGCCAAGCTGGCTGGTCACGTTGTCAAGGTTGCGTCTGGTCGAGCTGATGAACTGCTCGCGCAGAACCTTGTTATATTTATATTGCACAATGACCCCAACCCCGATGGTCGGCAGAATGACAAAGAGCAGAAATATCACCAGCGCCTTGCGTTTCAAGCCGAAATTGCGGGGTTTTCTCCAGCGTATCTTCATCCTTTAGACTCCTTTTTCTCTCCACCGCCGGCTCCATTCACAGCTGTCTGCCAATGGACTGAAGTCTCCAGGCTCAGCCCTTGACGGCTCCTGCGGTCATTCCGGTTACCAGCTGCTTTTGCAGCAGCAGATAGAAGATCAGTATGGGAACAAGCGCGATGGTCAGCGCCGACATTTGCAGAGTATAGCTCGCCGTCTCCACACCCACAAAGTTCGCCAGCCCCAGAGGCAGCGTCTTGAGCGAATTGGAGGTAATCAGCACCAGCGCGAACAAGTATTCATTCCAGTTGTAAATAAAGTTGAGTATCACTACCGTAGCCATCGCCGGGCGTGTAATAGGCAGAATAATAGACCAGAAAATACGGAATACCCCAGCTCCGTCCATGATGCCCGATTCCTCCAGATCCTTGGGGAACCCCCGCATGAAGCCCTCCAGGATGAACACCGTCAGCGACAGGTGAAAAGCGGTATACGGCAGAATAAGCGATAAATACGTATCGATCAGACTTAATTTTTGCATAATCAGAAAGATCGGAATCAAGGTGGCGTGAATCGGCACCAGCATTCCCAGCAGAAACAGCGCATACGTAAACCCGCGAAGCCTGAAGGTGAACCTTGCGAGAAAATAGGCCGCAAGCGAGCCCAGCAGCACGGTCACGAGCAGCGACACGAACGTAATCAGCAGACTGTTCAAAAAGTATATATTCATATTGGCAATTTCCCAAGCTTTGGTGTAGTTGGAGAAATGCAGAGTGGCCGGGAAGGAGAACGGATTCGCCGCATATTCCTGCTCTTCCTTAAAGGAGTTGACGATCATCCAGAAAATCGGAATTATATTCATAATAGCGAACAGGCTTAGAAATGTGTAGGCGAAGATTTTGAACAACGGCGATTTTTTCTTCATTAGTTCTTCCTCCTTTCTAAAATACCCCCACAAAGTGGGGCCTTTGCATGGAAGCTGATTCAGGTACTTTGCGGGGACCCCAATATATAGTTTCTGACAAGTGGAAACGGCTTCGCTGTCCTTATTAGGACGGTACCGTTTCAGCGAGAAAGAGAAGGATAATTCATAGTGGGAAACATATAAATTCTTATCATTTAAAAAATCCGCCTCAGGCGTCCTTCTCCCGGCCAATCCGGTTGACGATGGAAATCACAACGAGACTGAACAGCAGAATCAGAATGGATACCGCACTGCCATACCCGTAGCGCAAATTCATGAACGCACTGTTGTACATATAAAGCGTCATAACTTCGGTCTGATGCGCCGGGCCTCCTCCGGTTAGCACCTGAATCAGGTCAAACACGCGGAAGGAGTTGCTGATGCTGTACACCACCGCTACCATAATCGTGCTGCGGAGCATCGGAATGGTAATATGCAGCGTGCGTCTGAGTCCTGTAGCGCCGTCCAACTCAGCGGCTTCATTGACTTCATCAGGGATATTTTGCAGGGCAGCCAGGAAAATAACCATGTACAGCCCGCAGTTCTGCCAAATATACGCCACACTGATCGACAGCATGGACCACTTCATATCGCCGAGCCAGTTCTGCTGCCAGCTCTCCAGCCCGAAGAACGCCAGCATGCTGTTCAGCATCCCGTATTCGGTGTTATAAATCATGCCCCAAATTAAGGAAACCATGACGGAAGAAATCACAACAGGCATGAACCCAACGGTACGGAAAAAGCCGGAGCCTTTCAGCCCCTTGTTCAGCAGCAGAGCCATAATCAGGCCAAGCGGCAGTTGTCCGACCAGTCCGGTAAGCATAATAACAACGTTATTCTGAACCGAAAGCCAGAACGTATCGTCAGTGAGTATACGGGAATAGTTGTCCAGGCCGACAAAAGTCATTTTGCCGATCCCGTTCCAGTCCATCACCGAGTAGTAGAGCGAAATGCCGATCGGTATGATCGCAATTCCCAGATAGATGACCAGCGCCGGAAAAAGTCCGATAAAAATCGCCAGTTTAGTTTGCTTAAGCGTATGCACAGGGCATCCTCCTTCCAGTCGAGTCCTCTTTACGCTTATGAAATGGAGAAACGGCTTCGCCCAGTTGGCACAAGGCGGACTCCGTTTCTCCCTATCACATCCTAGTTCATTTGGTCAATAGCTTCCTGCGCATCCTTGGCGACCTGTTCCGGTGTACCGCGGCCAACGGTGAGCGCCTGAATGCCATTCTGCACAACGTCTACCACCTGCGTCGGGATGATGCTGTCAAAAACAGGTGCCGTGCCTTTGCTGGTAAGCTCAAGCATTTCTTTCAGATACGGGCTGGCATCCTCGGGAATTTCCACGGTGGCCGGCACCACAACTCCGTTGCGGATCAGCTCCTTGTACAGATCCTCGCTCACAAAATACTTCATGAACTCCTCGGCAGCCGCCTTGGTTTTCTCATCCAGCCCGCTCTTGATCGCGATGCCGTACTGCACCACACCTGCGCTCTTGACCGGGTCGCCTTTGCCCCCGTTCACGCTGGGGAAGAGGGCAATGCCGAACTTGCCGCCTTCGTCATTGTTGATGCGGATTCTCGCGTCTACGGTCGAAGAGGAGATGTGCATGGCTGCTTTTCCCTGAATGAAATAATCCTGTCCCTGCACGGAATCCATATTGTTGGCATCGGTATTGAACGCATCCAGCTTGGTCAGTTCATCGATAACCGAAATCGCTTTGACAAAATCAGGGTCCGTAAACTTCGCTTCCTTATTCATCACCTTGCCGAGGAAATCACTGCCGGTGAAGCGGTCCCCGATGATGGACAGATAGGAGGATTGCAGCGGCCATTGCTCTTTGTTGCCCAGAGAGATGGGGGTAATGCCGGCAGCTTTGAGCTTTTTGACCGCATCGATGAACTTATCGTAAGTATCCGGGAACTCCGTATAGCCAACCTGGGCGAACATATCCTTGTTGTAATAGATGATGTCCACAAAAGTCTGCTTCGTCGGAATCGCATATTGCTTACCGCCGATGTTGAACCCTGCCAGAGCGGTCTCCGGCAAAATCGCCTTCCAGTTGTCCATCAGGCTGTCAATCGGCTCCACCAGGCTGCCCTCCACCAGCGGCTCCAGATCGGCTCCGGGCCAAACGACATTGATGTCCGCCAGATTGTTGGCGGCAGCCAGGGTGCGCAGCTTCGTTTTGTATTGTGCGGAAGGCACGCCGTCCTGTTTAATGATAATATTCGGATGCTCCTGCTCGAATTTCGCGATCCGCGCCTTGTATACCTCATTGTCCACATTGGGCGATGTCCAGGGATGCATCATATTCAGGGTGACGGTTTCTTCCGTATTCCCGTTCCCGCTGGCACTATCCGTAGTATTGCTGCTGCCGCAAGCGGCTGTGAATAGGGCCAGCATGCCCGCCATACCGAGCAAAGCCGCTTTTTTTGTCTTTTTCATAGTCACCATAATCAACCCTCTTTCTCATAAGTTTTAATATACGTTAATTATAGAAGCTATCATCTGCTCCCTATATCCCACAAATGTTAGATTATATCCGTGATTATTCAGCTAAGTTGCAAAAAACATCTAAAAATCGCCAAAATCCCTGAAAATAAGTCATGTTATATTACACTAAATGTAATGTAAATAGCAATCATCTTTCTTGATTTTCACAGTAAACGCTTCCATCGGAAGGGATAAAGGAACCGCTTGAAAGCTCAAGCGGTTCCGGGAAGTACTAATTTTTTACAGCACCACCGCACCCAGCAGATGCTCCAGCATTTCGGAGAGCGGAACCGTAGCCAGCGCGATAGCCGTATCGGTCACACCATAGTAAATATGCAAAATGCCGTTATCCAGCACACAGCCGGTCGGGAAAATCACATTGGGAATCTGATAGCCGAATTTTTCATAATAGGTTTCCGGCTCCATAATAAAGTCCTTCGTTCTCGCGATCACCTTGGACGGGTCCTCCAAATCCAGCAGCATTGCACCCAGACGGTAGACCGTATCGCTGTCCACGCCGTGATACAGCAGCAGCCAGCCGTGCTCCGTGCGGATCGGCGGAGTAGAAGCACCGATTTTTTTACTTTCCCAGCCGTTTTCAGCTTTAGCCAGCAGGGTTGGCGCTTCCCAGGTTTTCAAATCGTCCGAATAGGAGATCCAGATCGCCGCCTGCTCTGTTCCGTAAGCCTCACCGATGTATTCCTCCGGTCTGCGCAGCAGCGCGTATTTGCCGCCGATTTGCTCCGGGAACAGCATATTGTTGCGGTCATTAATCTCCAGAGGTGTGGTCGTGCTTACATATTCCCAATCCGTCAAATTGCGGGAAGACATCAGAATGGAGCGGGTCAGCCAATGCCCCTCCTCTTTTCCCCAGCCATCGGGATATTCGGGAATGGAGCGTTCAGGAATGCCGGTTCCAGTCGGGTAATAGTTCATGGCACAGGGACGGAGCGCAAAGGTCATGTAGAACATATCTCCGATCTTCACGATTCTCGGGTCCTGCACACTGCCGTAAGGAAAGCCAAGCATATCGGGTGTTACCACCGGCTCCTCCTTCACATGTGTAAAATGCACACCGTCTTCGCTTTCCAGCAGCCCCAGAAAGTTTTTGCACGGGGTCAGTGAACCGGCGGTCCGTTCAATCATATAAAACTTTCCGTTGTCCTTGATGACTGCCGGATTAAATACAGTTGCCAGCCGCCAGTCATACTTGCCCGGTACGACAATTGGATTCTCCGGATGTCTGTTGATGTTCATAACTCTGCCTCCTCAGGGTAGCCTGTATTTCGCTCGATTATCCCAATTATAGCCCGGCCCGGAGCGGCAAAATATCCTGTATAGTTTAGAAATCATCCGAATAATAGCGCCAGTTTGCCGCCCGCCACCGTATGCGCCAGAACTCCGGCGGCGGCAGTCCTTCTCATTTTCATAAGGAAATTCCAAATTCACCCAGGCGGGTGAATAAAAACTCGGGTCCTTCGAGGCCTGAACTGTTGTACAAAAGGCAACACTATAGTCATTTAGCATGCTTATAACACATATTGTTGTAAATGCTGCAGGATATTTGCTAGTTTGGCATGGTTAAAGCGCACATTGTTTTGCAACCTGCAAGATTTTCGCCTATTTAGCGTGGTTTGAACATGCATGATTAACCGTACGGATTTTGCCTGGCTCCTCTGAGGACATTTTGGGGTCCCTTCCCGATCAATCCCCGAGTGATGCGGACAGGAAATCCGTTATAGGGGCGGATCAAGCCATTCTGCGGGGCAAACGGACAGAGAATCCGTTATTTGACCGATCTCCCCTCATTCGGGGCTTAAATGACGGATATAAGGGCTTCTGAGTCCGAATCATCCAGAAAAGCAGGCTTTTTCACAAAATAAGGGCTTCTCTGTCCGCTTCACTCCGCAGATGG
>RCUU01001336.1_pt1 | contig 11917 bp, 10 predicted proteins | sample 2166211 | NCBI WGS metagenome assembly RCUU01 (sample SAMN09932620, study PRJNA488358) | compost metagenome | feature: garden; material: soil; isolation source: compost soil in phenylacetic acid-enriched culture | place: Germany: Experimental Botanical Garden Goettingen | collected 2016-01-27
AGCAGAAACGGCTTCGCCGTCCTTTAAAAGGACGGTACCGTTTCAGCGAGAAATAGAAGGATACTTTATAGCGCTCAGCATATAAAGTCTTATATTTCGAAAAAAACCGTTCCCTTGGTTAATGGATGGATGTTGCTCCATTTCACCAAAGGAACGGTTTTTTGTGTGATGCGGTCGAGAGGACTCGAACCTCCACGGTATTGCTACCACACGGACCTGAAACTTACACGCTAAAGGAAAGCAAGAGGAAAGCATGTCCATTCAAAGTTATCACGAAGGAATGAAGATTGAAGAACCACATTCGTATCAACGGGCGTTTGCCGCGAAACGAACAAACGGATTACGGCTTTGAGGATTAAGCAACGATCGCTTCGTTATTCCATAAATCGGAGACGAAAAACTCTGTTTCTGAAGTGAACAAGAAAAACCACCTGGACTCATTGCAGCCAGATGGCTAAGATGGTGAAATCTATGAGTAGGGATATCCCTGCGTGTGGCCCGTCTCGCGACCCCTCTTCCGGTCTTTCCGCCGATTTTTTTGATCAACCCCCGGACCACAACAACATCCACATCCAACTCATTTGTTTTGGAAGGTACTAACAATGAGCTTGTTATTTAATCTTTCGGATGTCAAGGAACTGCTGCGTAATTTTTGAACCTTGACTGGCATCCGTACGGTTATCTTCGATAATTCTTTTCATTTCATGAACTGGCTGCCTATCCCACTCGTCATTCAATCTACTGCCACATCATCAGGAGCGATGTCATGCCGGACTTACAGAGACAGTGGTACCGATAAAAACGGATAATCAGGTCATTGGCTATATTATGTTCGGCCAATTATTGCAAACCAAGTCTCGTGAAGAGTTATGGAATATGGTCTATCAGAATGAACGTAGCTCAAAAGATTGACGGTTACATTTCAGAGCATATTACAGAAAATCTTTCGGTTCCTGTTCTCTGTAAGCAATTCAACCTTAGCAAGTCACATCTTTATAAGCTGTCGGAGCAGAGTTTTGGGCTAGGGATTGCAGAAACGGCCAGACATCCCCTTAGGCATGGCCGGATTAATGTTTGTCAGCTTCAGGGTCGTATTATTGAATTTGATTCGTTCCATCTTTTTGCTGGGACACATGGTTCAGGTTGCTGATTGTTTTCTCCAGGGATACTTCCACCTGCTTCAGGTTGCTGCGCACATTACTCTCCAGATTGCCCGTCTTTTGCCACTGTTACTCCTATCTATTTTGTCTGTCTTCGACAAGCGTCAAGGACATGCCTGCGAGCGTACACACAAAGTCATGCTGAATTCTCATTAACATGAATTCAAAAAAAACAAAAAAGACAACTTATCCGCAGATAAGCCATCTTGGGAACGTTGGATTATTAACTTTAGATCGGCAAATTGCTGATTGTTCTTTCCAATGAGGATTCCACTTGTTTTAATTGCCTTGGTTGATGCGTTAGTACTTTCGCAGATATTTTGGTGTGACACTATATGCCTTCTTAAACATCCTGCCAAAATATCCGATATTCTCAAAACCGACCGATGCGGCAATTTCCGTAACGGTATTTTCTGTGGTTTGCAGCAGTTCTCTGGCTTTATTCAATCGAAACTGGATCAGATAGTCTACGGGAGAAGTATCCGCTCCTTCCTTGAAACAGCGCAGCGCCTCGCTTTTGCTTACTTTGGCGGCAGACGCGATATCCGCAAGGCGAATCCTTTCCGTATAATTCTCATAAATGAACTCCAGCATCAGCCGTAACCGTTCCTGAGTGGTCTGAAAACCTGCAGTTTGCGGCAATTCTATACAGGACTCTTGATGCAGATACAATATTCGCCAGATGGAGGCGATGTTGATCTGTACGTCGAGCTCTCGGGTCTCTTCCTCCGAGTTCAATAAGCGGAAAATCTGTTGCAAGGATTGCAGAATCTCGCTTTGCCAATCGATCCGGCCGCTTAAATATAAGCAAGAGATTGAAGAGTGCAATACGGGTTGCACAAATTTTTGGTATACCTTTTGATTGTCGCCCGAAATCAACTTCGGGGAAAATACGATATTGGGTACGATCGCTCTTTCCCCCGACTCATAACCGTGAATGATTTTCGAATTAATGAAAATACCGTCCCCTTGGCGGAGCCGCACGGACTCTTCGCCGATCTGATAATCTGCCTTTCCTTCCTGGATGACGGCAAACTCCAATTCGTCATGCCAATGTCGATTAACGTTGTGATTCGGGAAATTGTCCGTATCGTCCAGATAAAATTGTATCGGAAATGGTTTGGAGCCATGTGTGGCCAACTCCCGAAGTTGTTCATCTGTAACAACCGCTGCCTGCAATCCAAACACCTCCTTAGTTTGCGATATTGTACTATAATTCTGGGTAATACTGCAAGAAATTCGATGATTTTTTGTGATATAGTTAAAATCCTGTCCAGGAAGTTATGTCTGGCAGCTCAGGAGGGGATTATGGCTACACTTCTATTAATCATCATCTACATCGCATTCATCAGTTTAGGGATACCGGATTCGCTGTTCGGGACCGCGTGGCCTGCGATTAATCAGGAATTCCGCTTGCCGGTTTCGGCGGCGGGGTACGTCACGTTTACCATTTCAGGATGCACGATTATTTCCAGTCTGGTCAGCGCAAGGGTGATTAACAAATACGGCACGGGTATGGTCACGGCCATAAGCGTTGTCATGACCGCTGCTGCGCTTCTTGGCTTTTCTTTTTCGCAAAATCTGGCATGGTTTTGCCTGTTTGCCATTCCGCTCGGACTGGGAGCCGGGGCTGTGGATTCGGCGCTCAACAATTACGTGGCGCTCCACTATAAGGCCAGCCATATGAATTTTCTGCATTGCTTTTATGGCATCGGGGTTTCGATAAGCCCGTATTTGATGTCGCTGGCGCTTTCGGAGCAGGGCAATTGGCGGGCCGGCTACCAAATGGTCTTTCTGATCCAAGGAGCAATCGCATTGATTGCGCTGCTTTCATTGCCCATTTGGAAGAAGGCGAACCGGAATAAGCAGGCATCCGTCGAAGAAACTTCCAAAACGGTCAGTATTGCCTACCTGTTCCGACTGTCCTCGGCAAGAGCGGTGTGGTTAACGTTTATCGGTTCCTGCGCGATTGAGTATACGGCAGGCTTATGGGGAAGTACCTTCCTGGTACAAACCAAAGGATTGTCTGTGGAGAGTGCAGCAAAATGCCTTACCTTGTATTACGTCGGAATGACGGCGGGAAGGCTGCTGGCGAGTTTGGCGGCGAATAAGTTGACGAGTTGGAAATTGATTCACATTGGACGGAGTATCCTTGTTCTGGCGATCGTCGTGCTCATGCTGCCATTACCCGCAATTGTATCTGCTGCCGCCCTGTTTTTGGTCGGCCTTGGCAACGCACCGATCTTCCCCAATCTCATCCATTTGACGCCGAAAAATTTCGGGAAAGAGATCTCACAGTCAATGATGGGAGCTCAGATGGCCGCCTCCTATGTGGGAATTACGCTGATGCCTCCGCTGTTTGGTCTGCTGGCTCAAACCCTTGGCGTTAATATGTTCCCTTATTATCTGATGGTGCTATTCGCGGTCATGATCTTGTCCATGGCTCGCCTGACAGCGATATTAAAAAAGCAAAACCAGTATGACGGCGGCTGGTTTCAATAGGGGATAAATGGCGCTTGGAAACAACCGTTCCGATCGGATCAGAGATACGTCCTTTGCGTTTTTTCAGCTCCCCATGGTGTCCAGCCATTTTATGCCACCTACGATGTCTCTACTCAAATCCCGGTATGACACCGTTCGTATTCAGCTTATGGAAGGGTCATCGAACGAGATTAAAACATGGGTGGAAGAGCGAGCGGTTGAAATCGGTATTGTATTGGCACCGTTTAACTCATTTGACTGGCAACTGTTATATGAAGATGATATGGTGGCTGTACTGCCTCAGGAACACCGGTTGGCTTCTTCCGAGAAAATGGATATGATGGAGAATCAGGAGGAACTGATTTTTTGCCGCAGCGGATATGAAGGAACATTATCGAGTTTACTTGCAGGTCGGTATAAGGAGCTAAATAGCCCTTTGATCGTGCAAACTGCGGAAACGCTGGTGAACATGGTTCAGCATCGTTTGGGTATCGGAATCATTAGTCGCCTCTCTCAGTCTGCCCTTCGACACGATCTGATCGTCAAACCAGTCTTCCCCGCCATTCGTCAGCAGCTTGGAGTTATTGCCCAATCGTTCGAAGAATTGACTCCAGCCGCCAAGGCTGTTCATGAAATTCTGACAGGACTCGGGGCTAATGCCTTTTCTGAGATGATTTAACCAGGAGCCTAGCGATCACTTTGGTCATCCCAATTAAAAGCAGCAAATATGTTCATGGCTTCTTTGATGTTGTTTTCGATTTATCTAAGAATCGTAGAAAACATCATCCGGATTTATGCGATCCGCTGGGACATTGAGCCACATCCTTGCTGTGCCTGCGAAAAGAGTTCCAGGGTCGCTCCTACAATCTGCTCATTAGCCACACAACCATCGTATTGGCCCACTACATTTTGCTGGCATGGCAGCTTTGACAAAGTACGGACCCGCGCACGCTCGGCGGACTATTCTATTTACTGTGCGATGAAGTCAGCACCTTGGGCTGGGCAAACGCAACTCGTGGAACTGCTGAACGAAATCGTGACTCAAAGTTAATAAACCGAGTGTAGTCCTCATCCCGTGCTTCCTAACATTTATTTTTTTATAAATGACGGATTGTCAAGTCAAGTGCGACAGTTCCTCTGAAAAGGATTGGCGGTGTACAGGCGTATCTTGCGTTCGATGAACGTTGCCACGCAACCCTTGCTTTTCCCACGGCCCGAGACAACCGTATCCAGCTCCCAATGGCCGAAGGTTTGGGTAGAGGATGACTTGATGCAAGAGAACAGCACCGACTTCAGCAGGTTCCTTATGAGATCTACTTTCAGGAACGGCTTCAATGGGAATCCCGAATTCTTGAAGGAACGAAACGGCTCCGTTTTCGACGAGAGCCTCAGCAATATTTATCTCAGCTTGAACAACGTTTCTGTTCGTTAATTGGGCAGAAGTAGAAAAAAAAATCTGAAGGACAGCACCTATTACCAGCCTGTCCTTATTGAGGGGGAGACGGTGAAGGAAAGATAAAAAGACGGCCCCTGACTGATTCAAGGGCCGCCTTCCGGCTTAGCTGAGCGTCTTCGATTGAATCTCTTGAATAATGTCTTCGGTCAGCGAGACTTGCCCGAATTCGTAGGCAACGACCGTCAAGGTTACACGCTGAATCTCCTCGGCGGAAATGCCGCCCCAGCCCATATCGGGGTAATCCATGGCCGCATTGGCATCGCTGAGGAAAATCACCTTGTACTCACGGTGCGCACCGTCGCGGACCGTCGTCTCACAGCATACATTCGTGACGGTTCCGCAAATAATGATTGTGTTGATGTCATGCACCCGCAGAATCGTATCCAGATCGGTATCGTGGAAGCCGCTGTAGAACAATTTATCTACAATAATATCCTGTGGCTCGGGCGCCAGCTCGTCGATAATCTCCACTCCCGGCGTGCCGCGCTTCAGAATCTCATTCACGTTCGGATACATATCCAGCATCCGGCCTGTATCGCTGCCGTCGCCTCTCACAATATGGCGAAGATAGACAACCGGCATTCCGGCCGCTCTCGCAGCACCGGTCAGCTCCTTGATGTTGCCGATAATCCCCTCGGTCCGCGGGACGTAGAGGGCACCTTCCGGCTTGCAGAATACATTTTGCATATCAACAACGATAACGGCCGTTCGCTCCGGCTGAATATCCCACTTCATTTTAGCTTTCATATGTTAATCCCCCTGTGAAAATAATACGTGCTCCCCAGACTAGACAGCCTCGCTTGTCACCTCAGACACTCCCGCCGTGCTGCGCCGCTCAAGCAGCGGACGAATCCAGATGTTGACCACCGTATTCAGTACAATCAGCAGCACCACGCCGACCAGCATCGGCTGGGTCACTATGCTCTGAAAGGCAAGCGGCAGATTCTGCGTCAGCTCGGCCGGCAGATACATCGTGCCGAGAGAGATAATGAAGGAAGAGCCTGCCACCACAAGATTCAGTTCATCCCAGACGACCTTGCTGACCATCTGAATGCCGCTGATGGCAATAATGCCGAACAGAATGGTGGAGGCCGCCGACAGCACCGGTCCCGGAAGTGAGGCGATGAACATGCCCACCTTCGGAATGAGGCCCAGAACAATCGCGAGAAAGCCGGCGGTCATCGTCACATACCGGCTGCCGATTCCGGATACGCGGACAATGCCGATATTTTCCGGGTAAGAGGTTGTGCCCAGCCCGCCGAACACCGCGCCGAGCGTACTGCCGAGGAATTCTCCGAACAGGCCGCGGTTCACGCGGTCATTGTCCAACTTCTGATTGCCCCACTTGGTCAGCAGCGTGTACATCCCTACCGCTTCGGCCGAAGCCTGAAGGAACGCGAGCAGCATCAGAATAACGATTGGAACGGATACACCAAAGCCGAAGGGGAAGACGTCTGGAAAGCTGAACCAGCCGGCCGCCGCGACAGAAGAGAAGTTAGTCGTACCGAAGATCGAATAGAAAATCGTGCCGGCAATGATGCCCCATAGCAGCGCGCCGCGGCGCAGAATGGTATTGCCGCCGAAGATGAGCAGCACTAGCACAATAATGACCGTAACCAGCGAGGCGGCAAAGTTGATGCCGGTGTCGGCGCTGCCGAACCAGTTCTTCAACCCGATATCGGCAAGCTGAGCTCCGATAATAATGAGCAGTGTACCATAGACGATGGGAGGCGAAATAAATTTATTCAAATAGCCGATCAGCCCGAATCTGCGGACCGGAATCGACAGCAGCATGAAGATCAGGCCGGCGACCGCCATGGAGCCGAATGCCGTCCCTAGCCCCACAGTTGACCCCGCCGACAGCACCGCGACGAAGAACGCCGCCGTCGGGCCCTGAACAACCGGGAGCCGCAGCATTTTGCCCGACTGCAAGACTGTTACAATCCCCGTGGTCAGAAAACACGCCTGAATCATATAACCGATGATGCTGGCATCCAGGCCAAGCGCCTGCCCTATCAGCACGGGGAATAGAAAAATGCCGGTTAATGCCAGCAGGTGCTGAAACCCGTACGTCACATTGGCGCCGATGGACAGCTTCTCTTCAATCCCTACGGTCAGTACTTGTTCCTCTGAATGTGTACTATGCATGATTAACCCGCTCCTATCTGTTGTATGTTAGTAGCGCCATCTCTCCAGACAGCATATCATCTGCTGTTTCGCGGCAAGCAGATACGGCTGCCCCATCACAATGAACGGTGCCGTCTCTGATATTAATGTAAGAATACGTTACGCCTCTCACAGTGACTGCGTTCAGTTGGCTGTAAGGCCCTCCTGCTTCAAGCCCCGGCCGGAGCCGTGTTTGCCGGTCAATGCATCCAGGTTCTGAGCGGTGTACCGCTTCGCTCCGTCGCTGTCGCCTGCCTTGATCGCCATATAAATCGCTTCATGGTAGATTGTATTATCCTCATATCCGCGTGTGTCCAGTATCAGCTGGCTGAGCATTTCCCTTAATCCGTCGGCAATCACCTTGTACATCGCTGAGAACACATCGTTGTGACAGGCCTCCACTACCGCCATGTGGAACGATATATCAGCCGCGACATATTCGGCGTATCTTCCCTTGTCTAAATACTCGTTCCGCAGGTCCAGCCTGGAGCGCATAATCCCGATATCGGCATCTGTCCGTCTGGCAGCGGCCAGCCCGGCCGCTTCAATCTCCAGCATCCGGCGCACTTCAAGCACCTGCTCGAAATTTTGCGGAATCAGGGTAGCCTGCACGGATTGGAAGCCGATGGACGGCATTTTTACATAGGTGCCGTCGCCTTGGCGCACCTCCAGAAATCCGGCATGTACGAGAATCTTCACCGCTTCCCGCACCGTCGAACGGCCGACGGAGAGCAGCTTCATCAATTCAGGCTCGGGCGGGAGCTTCTCGTCTTTCTTGTACTGCCCGGATTGAATCAGCCCCATCAGCTGATCCAGCACCTCATCAACCAGTTTTCTTCTTTGAACGGCTTTAAGTCCTGTCTGGGTAGAAATGAACCGCACCCCCTTGTCACTATACTTCACACTCAGATCGAAACATCTGATGTTTGTCGTGCTATATTGCACATTATATGGACTGTCTTGCGTAAAAACAAGCATTATTTTTTTGTTATGTAAGATATATTGACATCATTCTTGACAGAACTCCGGTTTCCGGCTAGTTTTAATACAGATTAAACATCTGATGATCTAATGTTTGTGCCATTATTTCTACAACCGCAAAGGAGCCGCCATGAGCAACCTGACCACCAACCCTCCATGGGTTCATTCCAATTACCGTATGATCAGCATCCTGCTGTTCTTCCCGGCCCTGTTCATTCTCTCGGCGCTGTATATTACTGTCCCGCTGATCCCGGTGTTCGCCGGGGAGTTCCATATATCGCTTGAGCAAGCGGCCTGGAGCGGGAGCGCCTTCTCCATCTTTTTTGCCTTCGGCTGTCTGCTGTTCGGGCCATTGTCGGACAAGCTCGGGCGCAAGCGGGTCATGGTGCTGGGGCTGGCCGCGCTCTCGCTGGCTACACTCGGCACCGGCCTGGTCTCTTCCTTCCCGGCATTGATCGTCTTTCGCTGCATCCAGGGAGCCGCCGCCGCGACCTTTTCGCCGGTAGCCTTAACCTACGCCGGCGAGGTATTCCCGGCGCACAGGCGCATATCAGCCATCGGCATGATCAGCGCCGGGTTCCTGATGGCCGGCATACTCGGCCAGGTCTGGGCCAGCTATTTCAATGAACGGCTCGGCTGGCACGCCGTATTCCTCCTGCTGGCCGCCGTCTACGGCCTGACATTCCTCGCGCTGGCCTTGTATCTTCCGTCCAGCCCGGCGGCTACCAGGAGCGCCGCCGCTCCCGGTAGCCGCCGGGCGGAGTGGCGGAGCGTTCTGGCGAACCGCTATCTATGGCTCTGCTACAGCGTAGCCGTCATGCTGCTGCTGTGCTTCGTCGGCATGTATACCGTGCTGGGCAGCTTCCTGCACAGCAGTCCGTATGAGCTGTCCAATATGCAGGTGCTTGGCATCCGCGCCTTCGGCATGATCGGCATGCTGTGCTGCTTCATCTCGGGGCCCTGCAGCGCCCGCTGGGGCAGCCTGACGGTGCTGCGCAGCGGGCTGCTGCTGGCGATTGCCGCGCTGTGCGCCCTGTCGCTCGTCCGCTCGATCGCCGCCTATACGGCGCTGAGCGTCGTCTTCGTGGCCGGCATCGCAATCCTTGTGCCGTCCCTGATCTCGCTGGTCGGCGACATCGGCAGCAAGCAGCGGGCTACTGCCACATCGCTGTACACGTTCATCCTGTTCGTCGGCGCCAGCCTCGGACCGATTGTATCCGTCTATGCGCTCGATATCGGCCAGCCCAATGTGCTGCCGTTCCTGATCTTTGCCGGCCTGCTTACCGTAGGCCTGATTAACTCGCTGTTCATCAAGCTGCCGGGCCGGACGGCGTAAGCTTGTAACGCGGAGCGTTACCGGATCTGCCTCCGCCGGCTGCACGAAGGCCAGCGCGCTTATATGCTGCCGCCCAACTGCGGCAGCTACAGTGAAGGGATGAGAATTTCAGCCCTCCGGGTAGAAGGGCCACCCAACTGGTGGCCCGAACCCCCACAGAACCCGGCGTGCGGATTTCCCACACCGGGCTCTTCAGAAATGGCCTCACAACATAGCGTAGGTCTTCAACCGATTGTAGGGGATGAAGATTTTCGGTCGCTTAAGGGGAAATAATGTTTGAATGCGGCAGTACTCTTCCCAAGTAACTTTTCATTGCCTGGGACTCTACAGAATCGTGTTGCATTCTTCTCATTGTTTCCTGCACATTTCCAACGCTTCGCTTCAATCCCTTCTTCTCGGTCTTCCTGCCCACCATATAATTCCCCTGCCGATTCCGGAGCACTTCCTGAAAACGGATCGCGTTCCCTACGATATTGAAAACAGACGATGAAATCGTCAATATACCGAATGAGATAGGCTTCACCTCGGAGCTTGGGCTTCACAGCCTTCTCAAACCACAATCCAGTACACCGACTTTCAGCCAGCGCTGTATGAGTCGGAGGATTCGTGGGTCACCATTGCGGTGCTCCAGGAATTTCATCATCCATTCGTGATCCAGGCTGCCGAAGAAATTCTTCAGGTCTGCTTCAAATACCCAGCCTACCTTTTCACCGGCTATAATTTCATTCAGTGTCGCTAATGCATTGTGCTGCCCTCTACCCGGTACGCCTAACGGACGCTTTCCTTCTTTCCAGGCTTCGGTATCCAAACTCTTCCTAACGGCCGGTAGACGATACCCTTTATGTTGTATGGAAGTGAGCATTTCGTCAGCCCATACCTCGAAGGTTTTCATAGCTCCATCTCGCATGATCCCATCCACGCCAGTAATGTGCAGTAGACAGTCATGTAACCGCTCTTTGGAAATGTGGTGGGTGAGCGATGTAAATTGAAGCTTCGCTTTCTCTCGTGCTTTCGCTGCTATTCTTTCTAATCCCGTTGTATGGAGCCCATGTTACCTTAGAAAGATTCCATTTCTGCTGACCGCTTTCCCATGTAGCAGGCTTTCCCTACCTCGGAGTATCGCCTGATATTAATCCAGCTTAACATTCTTCTCGGCGTTCGTAGCCAACTCAGTGTTCACATTGGTTTCGTAGGAGGAATAATCGGCCGGGTATTCTTTGATGTTCCCGCTGTTAAAGGCGATGTTCATATTATTTTCCCACGATTTCTCAGATGCGAGCGCATGCTCCGGATATCCCTTGGCTCCGATAACCCGGTTAATGGCCGCTTCCACGACGCCCGGGTCCGTATCCGGAAATTCTTGTTTGGCAATTTCTATCGCTTCTGTCGGGTATTTTTGAATAAACTGGGTTGCCTTTTCGATCGCGTTGACTATACCTTGCGCTGCTTCCGGGTTTTTCTCAATGTATTCCTCGGTAGTGCACAAGCTTGAGAAGGCGAACGGGTACCAATCCGCATTTTGTGAGAACGAATAGACGGCTTCCAGCCTTTCCTCCGAGATCACTTGGCTGATGACCGGTTCCACGGTCAGGGCGAAATCGGCTTTGTTGTTCACTACAGGCGCGGTTTCATTTCCGATCGGCACCTGCGTGATCGTTACGAACTTGTCAGACTAAAATGGGACGCCATCAACTTTCAGCATCAGACGATCACCATTAAGCACACGGTTATCCCAGTTTCGTATCAGGGTAAACAAATCATTGTGGCGAAAGACCGGGCCAAAAACAAATCGAGTTATCGCACGTTACCACTCGTTCCCGTCTTCCTGGAACTGCTTTTGCGGTTACTGGAAGTGCAACAAGTGAATCAGGCTTTGTACAAATACACTTACAGTAACTAATATCAGGACTATATATATGTCAATAAGCTGGGAGAGCGAATAAAACCGGGTTATATTACTCAACATTTTCCGCTCGTCCTGAAAAAGCATAATTTACGGCGGATTCGTTTTCACGATCTTCGGCACAGTTGTGCCAGCTTACTGCTTGCTAACGGTGTCAACTTAAAGGAAATTCAGGCATGGTTGGGGCATAGCAATTATTCCACGACCGCCAACATTTATGTTCATCTTGAATACAGCTCAAAGCTTTCTTCAGCTCAAGTGATGAGCAATACCTTGCAAATTCCGAGTATGCAAAAAGCTCCTGAATCTCCGCTAGAGGAAACTCAAGAGCTCGTTCATTGTTAAGTTGATGCGGTCGAGAGGACTCGAACCTCCACGATATTGCTACCACACGGACCTGAACCGTGCGCGTCTGCCAATTCCGCCACGACCGC
>RCUU01001337.1_pt1 | contig 11908 bp, 7 predicted proteins | sample 2166211 | NCBI WGS metagenome assembly RCUU01 (sample SAMN09932620, study PRJNA488358) | compost metagenome | feature: garden; material: soil; isolation source: compost soil in phenylacetic acid-enriched culture | place: Germany: Experimental Botanical Garden Goettingen | collected 2016-01-27
GGTCTGTAGTACACTGCCTAGAACAAAGCCTTCTCAACCGCACCCACAGGATTCTCATCTGCACCCACGAATCACTTAGGCTGATCAATCCTGAAACTTTGCGTGGATGGAGACTGTACGTAGACGAAGTCCCAACAACCTGGGATTGCTCAACATATCACTTCACCGACCTCTCATTCCAAAAAGCGTTTGCCAGCATCACTGACATAATCAGAATTGGCGACAAAAGCAGATTACGCCCAAAGGACGACTGCCATACGCTAATTGAAAGACTGGTAAACAGAGAGGACTCAACTCTCACTTCTGACGCACGCAGCGTTCTCAAGGCACTACTAGATTGCAGATATGTGATTGAGATCGAAGAACTCGACAGGAAAATGAAACGAACACTTAGAGTAATAGGCATCAAGCATTACATCCCTGCATTCGATGCCGCAGAGGAAACGGTTATCATGGGGGCTGAAGTAGAAAGAACGCTTCTTGGCGTCACCCTAAAAGGTGCAGGCTGGAGCATTCGCACAGTCGAGGCGGCTATAGACTTCGCCGGATATGGAAACAAAGTAGAAATTCACCCATTCTTCAGGAACCGATCTTATTCAAAAAGCGCAGCACTAATGAAAGCAGGAAAAGTCTATTCAGACTACCAAGAAGACTGCTTGCTAGATGCTTGGCTGAAGGTCGATGTATTTAGAATTATCGGAAATAAACGCGCAATCTTGGTGGCACATCAGTGGTGCACACCTGAGCTACCAATTCCGCAAGGCCACGAGCATAGCAACGTAAAGTTCATCCCCATAGACAACAGAGGCATCAATGAGTACTCCGAATACAACATCGCCATCTGCCTACAACACGGGAACATAACTCCGATAGAAGGCAGGAGCTTGCACACCCTGGCAAAACTATTATCTATCGATGGCACTGTATCTGCCGATGATATCAAGAATGCAGTGAAGTATGAAAGATTCTACGAGTCAACCCTTCAATCAGCCTGTAGAACCGCTCTCAGATCAAGAACCAGTCAGAGCAACATTTTGCTGTTTGTACAAGACCTTGACATCGCAACATTTCTATCAGAAAAGATAGGGAACTGCGTAATCAACGAAGTTTATTCTGAAAATTACATCGCACCAGAGTCAGACTCAAAAGTGAAACGAGAGGCTCTAAAGCAGAAGGCAGTCAACCTATGGCTACAGAAGCACAATATCGAGAGCATAGCCAAAGAGGTGGGGAAGACCACGAGAACGGTAAGCAGCTGGATCAGCCCGTATCGACAGTTGCAACATATGGATTCGGAAATTTCTTCTTAAAGATTCTTTAATAGGTTTTTTCCACACCCGACGGCTAGCACGTTTTATTGAATACAGCTCGGGTGCCAACACATATCGAAACTTCAAAATTTTCCGACACGGTTAACATCAAGAGCTTTCGGGGCTTTCCCGTCCCTTCACTTATTCAAAAGCACACTAACTTAAAAGTCAACCAAGACAATCCGGAGCCACACCCGTGAATTTCTCAAAACCCGAACTCAACTTCCATGAAGATGCATGGAGAGACTATGCCGATGCAGCATGCTTACACCTGAAGCAATAGCTTTCTTTATTCCTTCAAGAGCAATTTGGCTTCACTAAGTCTAAAGTGAACCGCTATCTGCATGTCGGCTTAGGCTCAACCGTGAAAGCCGATAACGCCCAGTATAACTATGACCTTTACTTCCGGCTCTTCCCTGACTTAGAGGTTGGCTGGCCCCGTGAAACACTGGTCATCGCACGACTGTATTTTGTAGAGCAACGCAAGGGCCATGGTCGAAGCTTGTTACGTTGGCTCGTAAAACTTGCACCAGAAATTGGTTACGAGTACATCGCTATAGAGGCTGCAAACGAGAACTCAAGCGCTTTCGGTGAACGCTTTGGGCTTGAACTTTACAAAGGCAAGAGCGGCTGGCTTGGCTCCGTCGACAACATTCAACAAGCGCTTCGCTAGAGCTAAGTTCAAGCTGCCCAGCACCCACAAAGCATTTACCGCAATCACTACTCGCCACGACATTTCAGAACGACTGGATACAGCGCACTGTCTGCAACGTAGACTGCTGTCTGAAAAAGTAACTGAGAACCCTGCTTCTAAGCGGGAGTTTCGGTGTTGCTCGTGGCCGCTAATGAACTAAGAAGAAACTAACAGAATAACTAATCTAGCTGGGCGCCAGTCTGTGTCGTCTGAATGCCGCTACAGGGCCGCACCCCAGTGATTACGGGCCTTACCGCTACAGGTACTAAGCCAAGTTCCCCATTTCCGTCTATCCCATATACTTTCTGTGGAAATTCATCTTGCTCAGTTCATGAGCTCGCCTTAGTGCGGGCTTTTTCACGCTTATAGAGAAGCGAGGCACCAGCGGTAGGCCGCAAAATGAACCATAACATTTCGTAGACGGTCGTTAGCAATATGTTAAGATGGGCTCAGATCACTGATGGAACGAAGAAGCGATGCAGGTGATAGCCTACGCAAGGATGAGTACAGATGACCAATGCTTGTCGGTAGGTGGCCAGTTCGCAGCCATCAAGATCGCAGCCGAGACGCACGGGTGGGAGATTGTCGCCCAGTTCACTGACGAAGGTGTATCAGGTGCCGTCGATCCCCAGGACCGGCAACAATGCCGGCTGGCTCTCGCTATGGCGAAAGGGCTAGATTGCCCAGTTGTCGTACATCGAATCGACCGTCTCACGCGGGATCACGCTCACTTCGTTACTTTGCAGAAGAAATACGCCTTCATCGAGGCAGAAGACGTACATAGCAGCGGCCTGCTGCGGAACATCAAGTCACTACTCGCTGAAGAGGAGCTGCTGAAAATCCGTGCCCGTACAAAAGCTGGTCTGGCCGAACTGAAGAAGCTCGCCGCCAGTGGCAACACTGAAGCTCAAGAAAAGATCGCCCGTCGCGACGCTGGACGTGCGAAGGCGTGGGTAGTAGGCAACGGTGCCGCTGTAAAGGCTAAGCAAGTGAATGCGGACATTCGGGCTGATGCTATTGCTCACCACATCAAGGCGTGCCTGTACGTTGGCTGCACTTCGTTTGCTGCCATTGCGCAGTGCCTCAACTCAAAAGGCGTGACTACAGCACGGGGCAGTGCCTTTCAACCCATGACCGTATCCCGATTGATGACTCGCCTTCAGTTGTCCTTCAACACCAATTACCGATAGCCCCTGCAAGCTCCTAGGAAGCGTTTTTAGCGACGTTCAAGGTCGAACGCATCCACCGCTACATATTTTAAAATCGTATCATATGGCTTGCTATGGGCCAGCCAGAAGCACTAAAGACTGATCCACACTTGGCCGTATTTGGCCAATCTCCTCGCCAATATTCCGCCCTGATTTACAGCCGATATTTCTCTGCAAGTGAAGGATCATTAGAAAACTTAGCGTAGCCGGTGACTTGAAATTTTTGGTTAAGTTGATAGTAAATCTAGCACCACAGAAAGCACACACCTACAGTAGCCAAAGAAAATTAAGGGCTTACGCGCCCCGTCTACCACTCCCGACAGCATAGACGGGGCAACTCTTAGGCGCGACTACCAATTTGTCCGCCTTCAATCGCCACACACAGTTAAAGCCGGGTGCTCGGCGTCCAAAAAATAATTATTCTAATATATACCCTAGGATACTTACAAAATATTGGAGTCATGAGACTGCTTGGCTTCAAAGGGTTCTCAAGCTTGGCCATGGATGCTTCAATCAGTTTCTTCCTCAAGTAATTCTTCATTTGAAAACTCATCATCATCGCATGATTCGTCATTTTCAAGGGAATTTAAAAAATCTGGTCCATACGGGATGATTTGGCGAATAGTCTCATCAAGAAGGGCCAATCTTTCAACACCTAAATTCTCATAGTGCGATCTTACGCTCACCAACCCTTCGCAGATTTGCTCATCAGAAAAAATGCTCCTGGAGTGGAATGCTAAAATCAGAACGCAAACTTTAGGCCTATATTGAAAATCTTCCCTTTCTAGATTATAAAATTCTTCTAATTGTTTAACTTCAGCTGAAGTCAATCTAGGCTCCCAATGAGCTCTAGGCAATCCCAAGCATCCACTCAAGGCAAATGCCGATATTGCGAAAGGATCGATATCCGCTGTTTTTATAAAGCTAGACTTGAGATAACTCAAAATCTTAACAGATGGGCTAGCATACAACCTATGACTATTCAGGCGATTTAACCCCCAAGCCCATAGTGCTGCATGCACAACGGGAGCATTATCAATAAACATCAAGTCTTCGAATCGACCTACAAGCTCATTATCAACCAGCAACTTACCTCTCAGCCCAGGTCTTCTGGAGTTCCACATCAGACCTACACAGGTCATAAGCCCCAAGCATATCTCTTCATCTACAACACTATTACAGAGACCAAGCAGTTCGGCACGTCCGTCGTCACTAAGCCAGTAAGCAGAAGGTTTCCTAAAAGCTGCAAGATTTGCATAACTGTTCCGAACCCATGTTTCGCGAGGAAATACCATAGGAGCGTACAACTTCCATGCCTGAGCAAAAAGTTCTCCCGCGTAAGGTCCTCGGCATAGTGCACGCCAATCCATTCGTGATTGGCCGCCTCTGGCAAAATATACGATAAGCCCTAAAGCCTCTGTAATAGTCTCTGGTTCTGCCTGAGCCTCTTCGATAAGGCTTTGAACCAAACGTGCTACTACTGGAGGCAGCGTATTACGATGCGAAAGCCACTCTTGCTTCCCCTTGAAATTTTGGCCCGCATCCATCTTCCTCTTCAAGACTGAAGCCTTTTGGACCAGCGCCTTGATTACTATATTGGCTTGTTTTCCCGCCAACACAACACTCATGGGAACAACTTCCTTCCACTCCTCTGCCGCCAAATAAGCAACTAGCGGCTTTAGCGGATACTTTGGATCATATCCGTTATAGTTCCCATCAACTATGGCGAGCGCTGCAAGGTATTCCTGAAAAGTTAGATGTCGGAATTGATAGAATGGTACCGCTCGACCATTTTCGACCTGATGACCGGCCTCTAGCAATAAACTGGACCTTAACTCAACGCGCTTTAAAAATTCATAAGGAGTATCTTTAGCATACCTTTTTATCTGCGGGACATTTTCGCGAGCTTTCTCAAGCAAATCCAATAGAGTCCGCTCAGTAGCAGTCTGCTGCCCCGCCCGCATAAGCTCATAGGCAATGTAAGATAACTGAGGAATAGCTTCCTTCATATTAAGTGCGTCATGCCCCCTAATATTCCAGGTATCAAGAAGAACTTCTACCGCTCGGCTGTATAGACTAACTCTATCAGGCGGCAATCGACCTGCGCCATGCTTAACTACTAAAAGCATTGTTAGCAGCAATGGGTTTTCTGCTAACCGGCGCAGTGCTACGTTCTCGACAATAACTCTTGCGACCCCCTCTGCCTCTGCTACTGCCTCGGGAGAATTACCCGCCATTAAGTCATGCCAATGCCCACACAACTGCATAATTGCTTGTGAGTTAAGGGGGGCCAAGCGCCATTGTTCGCAATGCGTAGCCAGATAAGGTGCCACCAAGCTAAAGCCTGCTTCACGACTAGTTACAACAACTTTTGTTTTGGGGTACTGATCAAGAAAAGCCCGGAGATGGTCAACAAAAATTGTTCGATCTGCATCATCATGAATTTCGTCGAGCCCATCAATCAAAAGCAGTGCCTTCCCCTTTTTAAATATCGGAGTTAGTGCACCGCTCAGACCTTCCAGCTCAGGCTGACCAGTAATCTCTGGTAATTTTTTCAACAATGTTGCGATGGGCAAATTTATATGATCACGCCACTCCCGGCATCTGATCAACACCGGTGTCAAGTCAATTTCCGGCAGTCCATCATTGCTTTTTAGGCGACGATCAGGGGTCGCATACGCTACAGCCAAACGCTTCAGGAGCAGAGTTTTTCCTCCTCCCGGAAGCGCCAAAAGAGCAAGTCCCTTCGCTTTTTCAAACACCTCGCCAAAAGGTCTGGCATCTTTGTTTTTTTTCTTCCATACAACTAACTTCACGTCGCGCTGAGGATCATCCAAAGATATGTCTGGTGGACACGGAGATAACTCAAGTGGTACAAATAGCTTTTCTAAATCGAATCTTCTCTGCGCGGTATCCATATCTGCACGGACACCTTCAATAGTCATCTGACCACAATCGCGAACGAGAAACTCTTTGTATTCTGATAGAAGCTTTGCGTCTTTACTTCCTTTAGGCGTTCGCTTGCCTTGAGAATATCCAGCAACTGCAGGCCCGCCGCTCCCAGGAAAAAGTTCAGATATAAACCGAGGTAAATCAGTGCGTGAACTTCCGTAGCTTAAAGGATCAACAAAACCATGCCAAGCTTGGTCTGAATGGCGATCATTAACTTGACTCTCGCTCACTAGAGCATAGTGCTGAAGCTGTGACGCCCCTATTTTAGATCGCAGCCACCTAATAAGTGCTGTGAAATTTGGGTCTGTAAACGTTCCCCCACACCCGATAAACAACAATCTTTTAAAGGCACCTAAATATCTTTGAAAGAGATCCCTTACTTCATCATCCAAAGTTTTCTCATAATCTCTTATTCCAAGCACGCAAGATTCTGGATGTTCCCAATGACCATGTAGGTGAAGAATTCCGCGTTCCTCCCCCCTTACCCACGCGCTTGCCTTTCTCTTATCCGAGAGCAAAACTGCTGGCAGCCCTGTAACACTTTCAAGCAATGAATCATAGTTCAGCGTACAGATTGGGATACCGAGAGACGACAACCCTGAAATCGCCGAACACATATCCACATTTGTTGCAGCGACATTTTGGAATGATTCAAATATCCATCTAGAGTAAAGATCTCCCGATGGACCTTCGAGTTTTCGACCTACATACTCAGCCGCACTCAAAATATCATCAATATCAACCGAATTTAGCTGATTACCCCAAAAATCAATCTGCTCAGCGGACACCTTACCTTTAACACCGGCAAATTCAAACCCACTACGTATAAGCCCAAGCCACGACAAAGCACTATTCGAGTTATCTGTTAGAGCGATACTACTCCCCGTACCAACCACAACCACCAACTCATTTTTTGACTTTGAATCCCTGATATTCTGAAGTGCACTTATGCTTGTCATGACGGTATCTTATATGTTCTTAGTTATCGCCGACATCGGCTTTTACAGAGGAATACAACTCTTATACAGAAAACTAAATTTTTGTTATTTCACAACGCAACTTTGCCATCTACTTAACCCCCCAAGAACCAAACTTGCGAAAAGCCCTTAACGACAAGCAGTAACTTTACTTAAGCCCCAAGAGAATTCCTACATCTCACACAGCAACTATAAACCACATTTTTATCAACTATCAACTCTATTGCCATCTTCTGATTTTTCAACGCATCCACAGATCAGTGGCGAAGATGCCGAAAAAACCTTCTACAGAGGCCGAGCGATGGAATGGAGCGGGCAGTGCATGGTGGCGACCACGCCCAAGGCTGACACGATGCAACTGCACTTGTTCGCAATGCTCGTTGAACAAGAACGCCGCTTCATCAGCGAACGCACCAAGGCGGCTCTAAAATCGCTGGAAGCTCGGGCTGCTGCTGGTGATGCAGAAGCAGTGCTGAAGATAGAGAATCGCACACAGGCGCTGGCGGAGGGCCGTAAGCAGCTGAACCGAGTTAAAGGCCATGCCACTCAGCGTCAGCAGGCAGACGACCGTGCAGCACTGGTCAAGGACGCCATTGAACTGTGTGTACTCAAGGGGGCCAGCAGCCTACAGGCAGTGGCTGACTGCCTAGTAGCACGCAACATACCCACTGCTCGTGGTGGTCAATGGTCGCCAACTGCTGTGATGCGTGTAATGCAGCGCCTGGGCTTGGGACTGACTAAGGCTGCCAGCGCCCCTGTGGGCTCATAGGGAGCGTTTCCAGTGACGTTTCGGGGCGGAGTCAACACGCCCACAGATATTCTGAAATCGTGCTGTACAGCTCGCTGTGGGCAAGCCAGAAGCACTAAGCACTGCCCCACTCTTGGCGGTCTCTGGCCAGTCTGCCCGACGATATTCCTGCTCCAATTCACTGCCGATATTCTGCTGTAAGCCAAGACCCGTTAGAGGGTCTGGTGTACCGTCTGGTTTGAAGATTTCGGCTAAGGTGAAAATGGGAAATAGTACCTGGACATTGTGCAGCTCCGTGACTTATGTATAGTCCTCGGGATCAACCTTCTAGCACTGGTACGAGAACTGGGGACAGCGATCCAAAACCAGTAAACCACACAGGACAGTCATCATGGATGAACGAAACACCATCACCGCAGACACCCTAGAATTACTCGTTCTCAACCAGCATGCCCTGAGAGCTGGCCTTGAAGAGCTGTCGCTGTGGATCAGCCAACGTGGCTCAACCAACGTGCATGACAACATGCTCAGCATTTTGCAAAATCTGGATGCCAACGCCGAAGCAATAGCATCGGGGATAGAGCTTCTACGATCCAAGTGAAATATTCTCACGTGCCTGGTGGTGCTCGCTTACCATCTTCAAATTCGTCTTCAAAAAATAAAAAACCTTCCATTGCTCTGGCCGAGAACAACACCCCTAACCTGCTTAACTTTTCATTGTAGCCCAAGTCTCGTTGACTCATGAGCGTATCAATTGTTTCACTTACCTTCGGTGCTAGCAGTGACATAAGATAGGCAATGAACGCTTGAACGGTCGTATAGTTAGCTTCAATTCGCTCAAGCTTGACACTAGCTATTGTGACACCGATTGTATCCTCCCACAAATCATCATACTTTTGTTTAATCGGCGACTTCCCATTAAAGTATACATCCCCAATCTTCAACTTACTTATATTGAAGTTTCCATGCAACAAGTCGTTTCGATCATTCATTAACTGGTAAAAGCTTCGGCATGCTTGGTGTGCGTGATCAACAGGCTTCTCAAAGCCTAAACAATTGACATGCAACATATTCAGCCTATTTTGAATAGTTTCCGAAACAAAGCTCCTATACATGGGCTCATTATCTCTTATGTCTTTTTTTGCTAGTACAAAAATCAACAAATTCATGAAGGTTTCTGCTAACACTGGCATCATGCAACGAAGGCCAAAAGCAAGCCCAGCTCCAAAGTTATACTTCTCAGCCATCACAGAAAACCGTTCCGCATAGGTAGCCATTTCGTCTTTTGACGAGGGCGTATGCACTTTATCTTGGGATGGTTGTAAATTGAGCTCTCGCAGCTTCTTGATTTGAAGCTCAATAGTAGATTGAATAGTTTGAAATGGATTGACAAACTCAGTCCATTTTTCAAGCTGCAAGCGAACGCCCTTCATTTGCGCGCCGTATTTCTTGAGCTCGCTACGAAACTGCTTTATAAGCGATTGCTTTGTGATTGCTTGCCGATTGAATGTTCCAAGCAGATGAATTTCTGTTTTATACAGCTGTCCCTGTATCTGAATCAACCCATCATCATTCATAAGCGTCCACTCCCAATGGACTAGATTGTCAGACGAGTCGCTTCTCAAAAAATTCATTAAGCCATTTGGCGGCCCATACTTGGCATAGAGGTAGCAATAGATATCTACTGGTTTAATCTCATTCTTGAGAATCCAGCCTTTAAATCCTTTGGGATACTTTTTCTCTAGAAGAATTTTAACCAAAAATTTTGGATGCACATAATCCAGTCGAAGAAAATAATCGGCATCATCCATTGACATTAAATTTGATCCCTGTGCGTGAATGTAAAGGCAGCTTTACCAGCCTTCGTCATCTGCATAGAATAACCATTTGCCATGCTGGGGGATAGCAGATGAACGTAAAGGGTAGCTTAGGAAGGCTGCGAACGTGGCTGTGGCTTGTGTTTGGTGGTGCTGTGTTAACGGTTTTCAACTACACACTTGAGAATAGCGAACCCCCGAAATGGGTTTATAAGCTGCTTGGGGCATCCGGTGCGGCTTTCGATGCATTCGCCACCAAAGCTGTCCCATTATGGTCTGTCTTAGTAATAGGATTGCTGTTGAGCCTGATAGCAATTGCCGCCACATTGATATTGAGTATTAGGCTATATCGAGCAAATAAAGCAATTACTAGCTTGAACACGGCCACCCAAGAACTTCGTCTATCGCAGGACACACTAGAACAGACTAACAATGAACTTTCATCGCAAAGGACCGCGCTGTCCCAAGACTTGGCTAATACTCGTAAAGCATTGAAAGAGGCTCAGGAAGAGCGCGATAGCACCAGACATAAACTTGACCGAATTACTAGCAACGCAAAAAAGGTTGATTTCACGCTTGAAGGGCTAGCTTCCGCTGGTGCCTTTAGAACACCAAGGGAATCCAATCTACCTCCTAAGACCTCGAAGCTTTTTTCTCTAAATGAAATATCGGCAAAAAATAAAGCTGAAGTTCTCAAAGCAGTAATGCTACTTACCAAGACAGAATTATTTGCCGCGAGGGCGGCACAAATTGATGACCTGGTAGGCTTGGGAAAACATGAAGTTGAGAAATATGCACACTCTTTACTTTCCGATGGATACTTAACCCGGTCGAACTCTGGCCTTCAAGCAGCCTATAAGCTCACAGCCAAAGCCAACATGCACTTTAAATGCGTGGAAAACAATATCCCTTCAGAACTACAATTCAACCAAGCTCTTTAGATAGGTGGCACCATGGGAGATTTCACCAAGCGGTTAACTGAAAGACGCATGCACACTGAGATTGTTCAAGGACACTGCTTGATTTGCGGCAGCTATGGCAGGCTGAGCTGGGACCATGTACCCCCGCAAGGAAGCATCACGATTTCCAAGGTTGAGCAAGTCCATTTAACTGAAGTTATGGGTATTGATGCAGTACCGATTAAAGGTGTGAAGTCGCCTAACGGAAGCAAATTCAAGACCATTTGCAGAGCCTGTAATAGCAATCACCTCGGTGCAAATGATCAAGAGGTAGCGAGAGTTTATAAGAAACTAACGAAACTCGTGACTCACTACTTCACGTATGCTAGCAGCCACCTCAATTACGTGACAATTCCTTTTGACGCCATTCGATTCTGCCGGGCAATGATAGGGCATGTACTGTCAGCCACCTCAGTAAACGAGTGCATTAGAGAGCCAGTTGCTACGCCGTATTTCACGCCATTGCAAAAATTTGTGATGGGAGATGACACTGCAATAGAAAACACTCACGATCTGTATTGCTGGTTTTATCCTCATGACCATCATCTGAGTGCCAAGATGTTTGCGTGCTGGAACGCAGGAAATTTATGTACTATCAGTGTGCTGTCGTTCTTCCCGTTGGCATTTTCCATTACTGAGAAGGGCAAAGGCATCTATCCATCAGGCGCTACAAAAGTAGAGCTCAAAGATGATAGGCTTTTTGTTGACCTTTCGTCAGGGCATTTTCCATATTCAGGGTTCCCATTCACCGTCTTGTCAGGCAATCAAATGCTGGCGATGGCTAGTTCACAAGCGATAGTAAGCTATCCAATCAAGGACTAAAGGGCTAGTGACAGTAAGTGATGGCCCACACTCGATGCTGCGACCTGAGCGGTACAAACTGTTGCTGACCTAATCCGAGCAGCAAAGCGTAACCATTATCAGCGACAACGATCCGTACAACGACTCTGACAACTGGCTGAATGGGGCTACAAGCGCGCAGAAAGTGGTGAGCCAATGTCAGGATGATGAAGATTGAAGGTTTTTTAGCCTGCGATACCTCAAGGCCAGCCTAACCCGCTGGGCTTTTCATGTCCGCTGGAAAGCTACCAAAGAAGGTGAGAGCTCGGTTAAGGGGTGAAGAACAACGCACTGAGCTCGTAGTTTTGGTTTAGGACTCGGTGAAAATCGGCTGGAGAAATCGGAAGAGACGATCTAGCATACCGACCACAGTGCACCACTCAGGTGTACCTAAACGCTGTCA
>RCUU01001338.1_pt1 | contig 11906 bp, 11 predicted proteins | sample 2166211 | NCBI WGS metagenome assembly RCUU01 (sample SAMN09932620, study PRJNA488358) | compost metagenome | feature: garden; material: soil; isolation source: compost soil in phenylacetic acid-enriched culture | place: Germany: Experimental Botanical Garden Goettingen | collected 2016-01-27
CGCTGGAAAGCATGGTTTTCCACTATCAATACACGTAATGAATCGGCAGGCACTTGCAAGCCCTCGAGAATATCCAACCAGCATCGTCCTACGGCGACTTCTCTAGCGAATTAGGAGAATTCCTGCCACCACACGAGAAATATCCGATGAATACAGCTAACCCCCGAGGTAACGCACTCATGCTTGGCAGAACTGCTCCAGCCGGCCGGCCAAACTCTCCATGGCCCCTCGCAGCGTCTCGACCAGGGGGTCTATCCGTTCGGCGGCCGGGCTGAGTGCACACGCGCTCTCCAACTGCTCACAGGCATTGAGCAAGTGGCGCGCCTTGATGATGCGCGCCCCTCCCTTGACCCGATGCACCAGGTCGACCAGGCCTGCGACATCGGTGTCCCGCTGCAGGGCGAGCAGCAGCTGCAAGTCCTCCTGGTTACTCTGTTGCAGATCACGCAACAAAGCCTTGACCGAGGCCAGGTCGCCCCCGGTCAATTGCTTGAGGCTGGACAAATCGAAGCCCTCGCCCAATGCAGGCATTTTTTGCAGGTCTTGCCCTTGGCAGGCCGGTGCCACCTGTTGCAGGTGGCCGGCCAACTCGTTCAGGTTCAACGGCTTGAACAAACAATCGTTCATTCCCACCTGCCGGCAACGCGCCCGCTCGGAGAGCTGGGCGTTAGCGGTCGAGCCCAGCAGCAGGCAAGCCGCCTTGCCCTTGCGCCGCTCATCCTCGCGGATGCCACGGGCCAGGGCATAGCCATCCAGGCCGGGCATGTTGCAATCGGTGATCACCACATCGAAGGGTTCACGTAGCCAGGCGCGCAGGCCTTCATGGCCATCGTTGGCCAGGCTGACGCGGTGGCCCAGGTAACCCAGCTGCTGTTGCAGCAAAAGGCGGTTGGCGGGGTAATCATCCACCACCAGAATCGTCAATGGCTGTGCCGTGCCCGCTGGCGCCGACGCCGACGCCGCAGGCAAGCGTGTCGGCTCGCCGGGTTCGGCGTGGGCAAAGCACACCTGGATATCAACACGGGTCCCGGCGCCCAAGGTGCTGCTGAGCGTCATTTCGCCGCCCATCATCGTGCACAGCGTGCGGCTGATGCTCAGGCCCAGGCCGGTTCCACTGCGCGACGATTGGCGGTTATTGCTGGCCTGGCGGAACGGGCTGCCAAGGGTCGAAAGGTCCGCCGGCGGAATGCCCACGCCGGTATCCTCCACGGCCAACTGGATCGCCACGTGCCGTGCCTGTCGTTCGAAGGCCAGGCGTACACGGACTTCACCGGCGTGGGTGAACTTGATGGCATTGCTGATCAGGTTGGAGAGAACCTGCTTGAAGCGCACCGGGTCGACCATCACTTGCACATCGGGTTGTTCGTCCATGTCGACAATCAGCCGCAGGTGCTTGTGCCGGGCCTGGCCTTCGAACAGGCGCACGGTCGCTTCGACTTCCTTGCGCAAGTATGCCCGCTGGGGATTGAGTGACAAATGCCCGGATTCGATGCGCGTGATGTCGAGAATATCGCCGACCAGGTCAAGCAGACCGCGCGCGGCGCCGGACGCGACCTCGATCGCCAGGCGGTCGAGCATGCCTTGCTCGGCCTTGCGCAAGGCCAGCTCGAGCATTCCCAGCAGGGCATTCATGGGCGTGCGGATTTCATGGCTCATGGTGGCCAGGAAGGTGGTCTTGGCCCGGTTCGCCGCCTCGGCTTCTTCCTTGGCCAACTGCACCGCATCGTACAAACGCTGGCGTTCGGAAATGTCGACCCAGCCGGCAATGACGCCAGCGACCGCGCCGTCGCTGCCACGATAGGGCAATAGCCAGTGGTACAAGGTCAACTGCTTGCCATTGGCCAGGGTCAACAGCCGGTCACCGACCACCGGTTGCCCTAGCTGCATGGCTTCTGAATACGCCTTTCGATAATCTTGCGCCTGCTCGGCCGCCAGCAGCCCATCGATCAGGGGCTGGCCAATCACCCTCTCGCGCTCCACGCCCAAGGCCTGCAAATAACTCAGGTTGCAGGTCAACAAGCACCCTTCCCGGTCGCGCACATACAGGGGGTGGGGCGTGCCATCGATCATCACCCGCATGAACTCGAGCTGGTCGCTCAGGGCGCGTTGGGTCTGGTCCCGTGTGCGAATCAATTGGCGCAGGGCGCGGATCCACAACACCGCCACCAACAGCAATACACTGGCAATGGCAAAGCCTTGCAGGATGACCCAGCGATACGTCTGCCAGTAGCTGTCGGCCACGATAACCTCGCTGCGCCAACGGTTGGTCAATTCGTCCATTTCCTGCGGGACAATGCTCAGCAGGGCCTTGTTCAAAATCGATAACAGTTCATGGTTGCCACGATCGGTGGCGAAGGCGAAGTTGGCCGGTGGCACCGGTAAAGGTGCGCCGATGCGCAGTTGCCCACGGTAATGGCGCGAAATCATGTAGCGCCCACCCAACAAGCTGACCACCGCGGCGGTCGCCTTGCCCTTGGCGACCAGTGCCAGGGCATCGCTGGAGTTGCGGGCGAACACCACCCTGACCTGCGGGTGGGCCTCGCGCAGCAAGTCACTGAGGTAGCTGCCCTGGATCAGCACCAGCGTCTTGCCTGCCATCTGCTCGAGGTTCACCGGGCTGTCCGCCACGTCGGCCGTCACCAGCACCAGGCTGTTGCTCAGATAAGCCCGGGTGAAACTCAATTGCTGGCGCCGTTCCTCGCTGGGCGGCAGTGCGGCCAGCAGGTCAGCTTCACCACGCCGCACTTGCTGGATCATCTGTTCGAGAGTGCCGCCATTGACCACATCGAAGGCCAGGCCGGTGCGCAGCGCGACCTTGGCCAGGACATCGGCACTGATCCCGCGAAAGCGCCCCTGGGCGTCGCGGTAGCTCACGGGCAGGAACTGATCGTCGATGACCACGCGCACACGGGGGTTGCGTTCCAGCCAGCGTTGCTCCGCGCTGCTCAATTGCAGGTGCTGATGCATGGGAAAACTGACGCCGCCCACGCTCCAGCGGCGCAGAATCGTCTTGCGTTCATGCCCTGGTATGGCTTGCAGTGCCGCATTGATCAACGTCAACAAGCGCAGGTTTTGCGGCATGACAGCGAACGCGAAGTGGCCGGTTTCGAGCGGCGCGTACTGAACCAGCTGCACGTTGTCGAACTGGCTTTTGCTGGTCAGGTAATGGGCCCCAAGGGCATTGCCCAGGTAAAGGTCGGCCTGGCCGAAGGCCACGGCGCCCAAGGCATCCAGTGTCGATGCATAGGTCAGCAACTGGGCATGGGGGTACAGCTGGCGCAAGGTTGCCGGTGAAAGGTAATTGTCGAGCATGGCCAGGCGTTTGCCGGCCACTGCCGGATCAAGGCCGGGCATTTCGTCACTGCGGGTCGCCAGCAGCGGGCGGTCTTCGACATAGGAGGCAGACAGGGCCAGGCCGTGGCTGGTGGCTTCGAGGGCGGTGGCGGTGCCGAGCATATCGATCTTGCCTGCTGTCAACGCTGCCAGCGCATCGGCTCGGGAGGCAAAGCGGTGCACTTCGATCCGCAGGTTCAACAGCTGTGCGAGCAAGCCGCTGTAGTCGGCAGTGATACCTTCATACTCGCGGCCGGTCCCGGTGATGTCAAAAGGCGGATAGTCCGGTTGGCTGATCCCCAGGCGCACGCTTCGGCGCGCCCACAACCAGCGGCGGTCGCTGTCACTGAGCGCCAATTCCGGGTTTTCCAGCGAGGAACGGCCGAACAATACGGGGTGGGCGTCGGCCAGCAGCGCTGCCGCCCAGAGCCAGAAGCACAGCAGCCACCACCGATACAGGCGTTTCGGCAAAACAGGCACGTCGTAATCAGATCAATGCATTGCGCCTGGCGAGGTCCGCCAGGTCAACCTGCGACTGTACCCGAAGCTTTTCGATCAAGCGGGTCTTGTAGGTGCTGATGGTCTTGTTGCTCAACAACATGGATTCGCCAATGGCCTTGTTGCTCAAGCCACGCGCCAGTTGCTGCAGGATCAGCAATTCGCGGTCCGTCAACGTGGCGATGCATTGCGCTTCGCTGGCTTCACAGTCAGAGCGTCGTACCGAACTCATGGCAACATCGGGGAAATAGCTGTAGCCGGACATGATCGCCATCAACGCCTTGCTCAATTCCGTCAGATCGTCGGTCTTGGACACGTATCCCGAGGCACCGAGCTTCATGCAGCGCAGGGAAAAATACTCACTGGCCTGGGACGTCAGGACCAATATCTTGGTCGGGCGTTGCGAGGCCTTGATGCGTGTGATGACTTCCAGGCCGTCGATCAGGGGGATGGCGATGTCGAGAATGACGATGTCCGGCTCACACTCGCGCGCCAGGCGTACGGCATCCACGCCGTTGTCGGTCTCGGCCACGACGTCGAAGCGTTCCTGCAGCAGCAGCATTCTGACGCTGGCGCGAATGAAGGGGTGGTCATCCACGATCATAGCTTTGTACATATGAACCTCACTGCGACACATCGACTGAATGCCCGAAGTGGCTGGCCATGCCAACGAACCGCGAACCCACGAAAATCCGTTACTGCGCATCGGCCTGCGCTGCCTGCTGCAACCAGCCCTGATCAGGCCGAAATAGCTTCAGCAGAGCGCGTTCCAAGGCAAAATGCCACCAACCGCCTGCCCTGCGAATTATTCGTAAAACGGTCGCTTGGCAATACCGGAAATTTCCCAATATTCGTCGGAAATATCCCATTTCGGGGGCAATGGCTCAGTCAGCCAATATTTTGGCGCACGCATACGCCAACGCATGGGTCGACGAGCGAGGATTTCGTCGCGCCAAGTGCCATCCCCCAGTGCACCGCCGCACCTCGCTGCACATTGACGATTCTATTTTTCCGCCGATGCGTCTTTAATGATGGTTGCAGGTTCATACGTCCGACACCGCATGCCCCAATGCGGCTACACTGCACAAAGGCAAAGCCGGACAAGCTTTTTAGGCAATCAAGGAGAAATCATGCTGATACTTACCCGCAAGGTTGGCGAGAGCATCATCATCAATGATGACATCAAGATCACCATCCTAGGCGTCAAAGGTATGCAAGTGCGGATTGGTATCGACGCGCCCAAAGACGTGCAGGTCCATCGCGAAGAGATTTTCAAGCGAATTCAGGCTGGCACGCCGGCTCCGGAAAAAGGCGAGAATCCATAACCACCGGCTACCTCATCATCCGTTCTCAGAAGGGCCACCTGTGGGCCAGGCCCTGCTGCCCGCGCCATATTCCGCAATCTCAAATGGCAGGCTCTGAATCCGTTCCTTGCGCACGTTCGTGGCCTAGCAACTCGCTGACCTTGGCGATCACGTGGTCGACATTGAAGGGTTTATCGAAAACGGCAGCGAACAATGCCTTGTTTTCCTCGTTTCTGCCGACATTGGCTTGCGCCCCGCTCATGAGAATGATCGGCAACTGGAGCGAATATTCCTGGCGAATCTGCTCGGCGAACTCCAGGCCGTTGAGCACCGGCATCATGTAGTCGGTGATGACCAGGGCGGGATTATGGTCTTTGAGTGCTTCCAGGCCTTTTTTACCATTGCTGGCCTTGACCACCTGGTAGCCTTCATCTTCCAGCGCATAGCCGAGAATATCCGCGATCAGATATTCGTCGTCGACTATCAGGATGGTGGTCATCGCATAGTGATCCCGAGCCTGCCGTCAGGAATCCGAGATCGGTGCAGCGGTACCGGACATGACTGCCGTTGCATGCTCGAAGGCCTTCTTCAAATCAATTCCGTGATTGCTGATGACAACTTCCACCAGTGAAGGGTCATATAGGCTATCCCTTACCTTAAGAATGGAAAGCAGTCGTTTTAGTTCAGAATCGAGTTCGACAAAGCGCATCAACAGGATGTTATCGACAATGCTCGACAGCTCCGGGGCCGGCGCATTGATTTCCGAGCCGAAAATGTCGCGCATTTCCCAGGTTGCCAGCACCGTCACGCCGCGTGCCCGTAGTTCACCGGTCAAGGCGCTGAAAAACTCGTTGAGCCGGCCCGGGGTGTTGGCGATACGGGTCAAGGCGCCCAGGCTGTCGATCATCAAGCGTTTGATGCCTTTCTCATCGACCAGCTTAAGCAAGCGCGCGCCGAGGCCGTCGAGCAATCCCTCGGTGGTCGGCTGCCAGGCAAAATGCAAGGCACCCTGGTCTTCCAGGGCCTTGCAGTCGACGCCCAGTGCCTTGGCCTTGAGGCGAAACCGTTGCGGCGATTCATAAAAGCCGAACAACAAGCCTGGCTCGGCCTTGCTCGATACGCCCAGGAAGCTGATACCCAGGGATGTCTTGCCGATACCGGAAGGCCCCATCACCAGGGTCACCGAGGAACGGGGCAAGCCGCCGCCAAGCAACTGGTCGAGCTTGGTGCTGCCACTGGGCAAACGGCTCAGGTCGGCGCTATCGATTCTTGACGGGTGGCTGTAAATACTCTCAAGGCGCGGGTACACCACCAAACCATCCTCGGTGATCTCGAACTCGTGCAAACCGGACAGGGCCGCACTGCCACGGGTCTTGCGCAGCTGGATGCGCCGCACCGAACGGCTGCCGTGCAGCTCTTCGCCCAGCTCGATCACGCCATCGACCATGGTGTGCTCGGGGCTGCCGTCGTCGAGACGGGAGCTGGTAATGAACAATACAGTGCAACCGGCAAACGCCGCATGCCCTTGCAATTCGGAGATGAACTTCTTGGTGTCGAGCGGGCTTTCCGCCTTGGAGCGCGCATTGAGCAGGCCATCGACAATCAGGATGGTGGCCTGCTGGCGGGTGATTTCACTGCGCAGCAGCTTGACCACCGCATCGAGCCCTTCGCTCTCGAGGGTATCAAAGGCGCTGACGAACTGGATTTCATCGCCGATCTTGCTTGAATCGTAAAAACTCAAGGTCGACAGGTACTGAAACAAGCGCTCATGGGACTCGGCCAGCATGGTGGCGACCAGTACCCGCCCGCCTTGACGCACATGGTTGAAGGCCAACTGGTTGGCCAGGATGGTCTTGCCCGACCCCGGTCGCCCCTGGATGATATACGAGGCACCGACGATCAAGCCGCCCTTGAGCAATACATCCAGGCCCTCGATACCGATTTCCACACGCTTGAGCTGTTCCACGATCCGACCGCCTCCCATCGAGAAGTCGTCCTCAGCCACTCTGTGCCGGCAGGTATAACGTTATCGTCGTACCGATGCCAACCTCGCTCTGTACACGGACGCAACCATTGCTTTGCTTGATGAAACCATAGGCTTGGCTGAGGCCGAGCCCCGTGCCCTTGCCAAAGCCCTTGGTGGTATAGAAGGGTTCGAAAATACGCGGCAACACCGCCGGTTCAATGCCTCGGCCATCGTCGCTGATGGCGATCTGCACAAACTCACCGTGCAGCTCCTCATACTCGCCGGCCAGGGTTCGGTTACAAGCCGCAAGAACGATGCTGCCCTGCTCGTCAATGGCGTCACGGGCGTTGATGACCAGGTTGAGCAAGACCATCTCCAGCTGGCTGGAATCCACCTCGATATCACGCAAGTCGGGGCTGAGCTCGATGCGCAATTCAATGGCCTTGGGCAAGGCTTGCTTGAGCAGCAGGTGGGTGGACTCCAGCAACTCCGGCAGGCTGACCGTCGCGACCTTGAGTTCCTTGCGCCGGGCGAACGTCAGCAGTTGCTGGGTCAGTTGCGTACCGCGCTCGCCGGCATCGAGAATATGTGTGAGCAGCTTGTTGATCCGCTCCGGATCCTTGCTGTTCATTGCCAGGCGTGCCGAACCGAGAATAATGGTCAGGATATTGTTGAAGTCATGGGCCATGCCGCCGGTAAGTTGGCCGAGCGCTTCGAGTTTCTGCGCCTGGAACAGCTGGGCGCGGACCTTGTCGAGCTCGATGGCGGCGTCATGCCTGTCGGTGATGTCGCGGGTTATCTTGGCCAGGCCGATGACCTCGCCATCCGTGTCGCGAACCACATCAAGGGCCGCCAGGGCCCAGAACCGCGTGCCATCCTTGCGTATACGCCAGCCTTCATCCTGCGCGCCACCGGTTTCCAGCGCCCGGCCCAGCAATATTTGCGGCAACCCGGCGGCCCGGTCTTCGGGGGTGAAGAACATGGAAAAATGCTGGCCGATCACTTCGTCTGCGCGGTACCCCTTGATGCGCTGTGCGCCGGCGTTCCAACTGACGATTTCGCCATTGAGGTCAAGCATGTAGATCGCGTAGTCAACCACCGTCTGCACAAGTTGGGCGTAACGGCTTTCATGCAGGGTATTCAAGTGCGACGGGTTGTGTTGATCCATGGTTGCCCCAATTAATCCGGACGCAGCATCGACGTCATGAGCATACGCCAATACTGGAACGTCCTGTCAGTCAATCCAACTGAATTTTTTCAGCGCCCGGCGATCACTTGAACATTACAAGGAAGGACTGGCGATCCATGATCAATGCAAAACTCTTCGTTATCGATTACCGACTCCACGGCACGCCCAAGTCGTTCATTATCCGCGCGGAAAAAATGGACAACGGCGAAGCCTGGCATTGGGCCGCCTGCGATGCGGGCATTGGCAGGATCGGCCGCTACGGCCGCGAGAAAGTGAAGAAAACCACCCGTCCCTGGGCGGAAAAGTTCGGGGTCACCGATGTCAACTGGCGCGTTACCAGCACCAATGCCGAGCTCGATGACCTGAATTTCTAGTGCCCGTGCCGGGTTGCTTCAGGCACCACCTTTATCATCGCCAGGTTCACCCCCTGCATGGACGCCATGATCATCGCCGGGCTCACCGGCTGCATGGGCGCCGCGATCGTCACCCGGTTCACCGCCAACATGATGGGCGCCATGATCGTCGCCGGGTTCCGCGTGGTTGCTGCTGCGGCCCGAGTTGCTGTTGCCGGCGGCGGAATTGCCGGAATGGCTGTCGCCATGGTCGCTGCCGCTGTGCCCCGCCCCGCCGCCACCTGAGCCGCCGCTACCGCTACCGCCATGACCTCCGCCGCTGCCACCATGGCCTCCTCCACCGCTACCCCCGCCATGGCCACCACCACCACCACCACCATCCTTGGCATAGGCACTCGAGAAGCCGGACAGGGCATCAGGGACCAACACGGTCGAAGCCGACAGGATTGCGCCGATAGCCAATGCCAAAAGCGTCTTGTTCAACGACATGTACACCTCCACTTCCTGCTTGGGTAGGGATTGCGTGACATACCCGGGCACTGCCGTGCCCTCGGCCTCAGGCCGCGACGAATGGCTTCGCCGTGGGGACAATTAAGGCAGGGAACAGGAGTTGTAACAGGAAATTTCGACGAAAGGATGATGTCTCACAGAGACCTCCTCCGGTTCAGCAGGACTCACAGCCATGAAATTCTCAAAATTCTCGGAATCCCTGTCCAAATGGGCAGGCCACGCCCGGACCTTCCAGATCGCCCTGGCGTTGATTGTGCTTTGGGGATTGAGCGGGCCGTTGTTCGATTTCAATGACACCTGGCAATTGATCATCAACACGTCGACCACCATCATCACTTTCCTGATGGTGTTCATCATCCAGAACACGCAAAACCGCGACAACGACGTCCTGCACATCAAGATCGATGAATTGCTGCGCGCCACCAAGGAAGCCCAGAATGCCGCGCTGGACCTTGAAGACGTGGGCAGCAAGGAGCTCAAGGCCATCCGCGAGCAATACGAGCGCATGGGTGCGGGGCAAACGATAAAGGTCACCTGCGACAACCGCACGACGCCGGATAGGGACAACGACATTCAACGCTGAACTAGCGGCGCTCGTCCGACAACGGCGTGGGCTCGTCGGGTTCCGGCAGTTGCTTGTCGACTTCCTCGCGATGCGTCGGCTCATCCCCCTGGGGCGGCCACATATGCTCCTCACCCGGCTTGGGCGGCTCGAAGCCAGTGTCCTGGCGATGCGGCATCGGGTCGGGTTGTACCTGGCTGGGGTAGCCTGGGGTTTTCGGATCGGTTGCCATATTCACCTCCGCACGCGGCCCGTTTGCCCGGGCCTTGTGCGTTGGAGAGCGTTACCCGGGCATTGGTGCCCGCTATGTGACCAATGGCTCAGCGCGCTTCGATCACGCAGGCTTGCAGCCCTTGCGCCAATGCTTCCCAGCCGTCGAAACCGCGACAGGCGATAAACACCAGGCGCATACCCTGCACGAGCGCTTCCCCGCCGGCCGGTGAAAACTGGCTGCGACTGCCCACGTGCTGCAACCAATGCGCCTTGGCCCCCGCCCCGACCACTACCAGGCCCTTGACCCTGAACACATCACGGGGCAACGCCTGCAACCAGACGCGCAGGCGTTCGCTATCCAGGCTGCCGCTACCCTGCCAGAGCCAGCTGCTGAACATCTGGCCATGATCGCCGGCCGTCGCCTGCAGCAAGGGTTTGGCCGCCCGGGGTACATCGCCCGCGTCGAGCCACAGGGCATCGGGCATTTCGGCCTGGACCGTGGCATGGATGCGGGCGTTGGCGCCCAGGGCCTGGCGCAGGGCCTGCAGCTGTGCGTCATCGACCAGGTCAGTCTTGTTCAGCAACAGCAGGTCCGCCGCCGCCACCTGGGCGCGGGCCAGGCGTGCGTACTCGCCATCGAGTTGCAGGTGGCGGGGGGCATCGACCACGGTGATCACCATGTCCAGCTGCATCTGGCTGCGCAGTTGCGGGTAGGCCAGGGTTTGCACGATGCGTTGCGGGTCGGACACGCCGCTGCATTCGATGACGATGCGTTCCAGGTGCGGTTGCACCAGCGCCAGGCTCGCCAGCTGGGCCAGCAAATCCTCCTGCACGGTGCAGCAGATGCAGCCGTTCTGCAGGCTGTACACCGCGTCCGTGACCTCGGAGACGATTGCCGCATCGATGTTCAGTTCGCCGAAGTCATTGACGATGACCGCCAGGCGGCCGCCGTCGGTACGCTGCACCATGCGATTGAGCAAGGTGGTCTTGCCGGCCCCGAGAAAACCCGAGACCACGGTCACCGCAATACGCCCAGTGCCCATCAGGCCTGTCCCTCCAGCACCGGTGGTTCGCCTTGCCACACGGCATTCAAGCCGGACGCCGACAGGCTGGCATGGCGATCGTAAACCAACTGCCCTTCGACGAAGGTCAACAGCACCTGGGTACGGTGGATGTAGTTGCGCGGCGCGGCGGCAAACACGTCACGGTCGATCACGATCAGGTCGGCCGCCTTGCCCACTTCCAGGCTGCCCGTGCTGTGCTCCAGGCCCATGGCCACGGCGCCGTTGCAGGTGACCACGCGCAGTGCCTGCTCCAGGCTGATCGGCTCGCCGAAGCACGCCGGGTCGTCGTTCCACGGGTTCTGCCGGGTGACCATGGTTTCCAGGGCCAACCACGGGTCGATCGAGGCCACCGGCCAGTCGGTGCCCATCACGGCGGTTCCACCGGCCTCCAGTACACCCTTGAAGTCATAGATGCGCTTGAGCCGCTCCTGGCCGTAACCCGAGCGCGCGCCGCTGGCAAAGGGCGTCGGGTACCAGGCCGCCGGCGAGAATTCGGCGATCACCTCCAGGGCCTTGAAGCGTGGCAGGTTGCCCGGGTGCAGCAAGGTACTGTGCGCGCACTGGTGGCGCACGCCACTGAAACCGTTGCGTCGGCGCGCTTCGGCCACCGCATCGAGGAACACGTCCGAGGCACCGTCACCGGTGCAGTGGGCAATCACGCGGATGCCCTGGCGGTCCATGTCCACCACCATGTCGGTGATGTGTTCCGGCGTCAGGTTGAGTTTTCCGCGCCAACTCGACTCCTGCGGCCATGGCGTGAGCAGGAAGGACGATTTCGGCTCCACCGTGCCATCGAAGTGAAACTTGACCGCATTGGCATTGAGCCGGGCGCTACGGTAGTAGTGCCGCTCGCCGCTGAGCAGCTCCCAACGTCGGCGTACCGGAAAAATATCGTCCTGCCAACTGATCGCCGC
>RCUU01001339.1_pt1 | contig 11897 bp, 7 predicted proteins | sample 2166211 | NCBI WGS metagenome assembly RCUU01 (sample SAMN09932620, study PRJNA488358) | compost metagenome | feature: garden; material: soil; isolation source: compost soil in phenylacetic acid-enriched culture | place: Germany: Experimental Botanical Garden Goettingen | collected 2016-01-27
AATGTAGGCAGCGGTACGGTGCAGGAGATGTCCGAATGGGTGGAATATATGACCTTTGACGGTGAATCTCCTATGGCGGGACTGCGGGCTGACAACGGGCGGGAACAGCCTTGGCCGCTGAAATATTTTGGCGTAGGGAATGAGAACTGGGGCTGCGGAGGCAACATGCGTCCGGAATATTATGCCGACTTGTACCGCCGGTACCAGACCTATGCGCGCAATTACGGTGACAACAAGCTCTACAAAATCGCCGGAGGCGCCAATGTGGATGACTACAACTGGACGGAAGTGCTGATGCGCGAAGCCGGACGGTTCATGGATGGCCTGAGCCTGCATTCCTATACCATTCCGGGAAGCTGGGAAGAGAAGCGTTACGCACTCGGCTTCGACCATAACGAATGGTTCGAGACAATGAAGAAATCCCTCCATATGGATGAGCTGATTACCCGTCATTCTGCGATCATGGATAAGTATGATCCGGAGCAGCGGGTAGGATTGATTATAGATGAATGGGGAACCTGGTTCCTCAGTGAGCCGGGAACGAATCCGGGCTTCCTGTACCAGCAGAATACACTGCGTGACGGGCTTGTGGCCGGGATTCACCTGAATATTTTCCAGAATCACAGCAAGCGGGTACAGATGGCTAACATCGCGCAGATGGTGAACGTATTGCAGGCGCTTATTTTAACCGAAGGCGACAAAATGCTGTTGACCCCTACTTATCATGTCTTTGACATGTATAAGGTGCATCAGGATAACGAGCTGCTTGAGGTGGCTTTTGAGAGTCCGGTGTACAGCATGGGCGGGGAATCCCTTCCACAGATTAGCGTATCGGCTTCCCGCGATGCGGCTGGCAAGGTCTACATTTCCCTCTGCAACATCAGCCATGCGGATAACGCCAGCCTTAGCATTGAGATGATCGGCACTTCGGCAGGAACCGTATCGGGACAGATTCTGACCCATTCGGATTTGAATGCCCATAATACCTTCGAGACACCGGAAGCTGTGGCTCCGGCCGCTTTCGAGGGAGCGGTGCTGAAGAACGGTGTGCTGGACTGCCAGCTCCCACCGGCATCCGTTGTTGTCCTGACCCTAGAATAAGAGAACTATATAAGCTGAACTTAAAAAATTCATAAAAGGGTAGAAGTGCGGAGGGGAAGTTTGGATACTTACAGAGCGAATGCGTCCGCCTTTGTCACCGGATTTCAACCGCTGAAGGCGGTTCAATTCAAGAAATCTGGGGACAACAGCGGCTGGAAGTCCAAACATTCCCCGCAGTTACGACCATACCCCACAAATGTAAAAATAAAGTTCAACTTATATAGACCAAAGGAGAAACTACTATGAGCAACAAAAGAGAGTACAGCAATCCGCTTGTGGAGCAGCGGGCAGATCCTTGGGTATATAAGCATACGGATGGCTATTATTACTTCACGGCTTCGGTGCCGGAATATGACCGGATCGAAGTGCGCAGAGCCGAAACCATTGCAGGACTGAGAGACGCCGTACCCGCCGTCGCTTGGCGCAAATATGAGACCGGACCGCTCAGCGCCAATATCTGGGCTCCCGAAATCCACTATATTCACGGCAAATGGTACATTTACTTCGCAGCGGCCCGGACGACGGAGACGAAAGAAGGGCTGTTCGATCACCGCATGTATGCGCTGGAGAATGAATCGGCGAATCCACTGGAGGGCCAATGGGTGGAGAAAGGCCAGGTGAAGACTGCCTGGGAATCGTTCGCCCTGGATGCGACCACCTTTCAGCACAAAGGAGTGCTCTATTATGTATGGGCGCAGAAGGACCCGGATATTCCAGGGAACTCCAACCTGTACATTTCTGAGATGGAGAACCCCTGGACCCTGAAAGGTCCGCAGACGATGATTGCCAAACCGGAGCATCCATGGGAAATCATCGGCTTCAGCGTCAATGAAGGTGCTGCGGTCTTGAAACGGAACGGCAAAATCTATATGAGCTTCTCGGCCAGCGCCACGGACCATAATTACTGCATGGGGCTGCTGACGGCGGATGAGGACAGTAATCTGCTGGATGCCGCCTCCTGGAGCAAGCACCCTGAGCCAGTATTCCAGACGAGTGAAGAGAACGGACAATACGGTCCGGGACACAACAGCTTCACAGTCAACGAAAATGGAGAAGATGTGCTGATCTATCATGCCCGCAACTACAAGGAGATTACCGGAGATCCGCTCTACGATCCGAACCGCCACACCCGCGCCCAGGTGCTGGAGTGGAATGAGGATGGCACGCCGAATTTCGGGGTGCCCGTTAAGGACAGCAGAAAGTAAGTTGCAGTTCAGGCATCATAACATTTCATAACATTTGCAAAATGAATAGCAAAGCTGCCTATAAAAAAGTGTCCCGGCTACCCTCGCAAGAGGGCGGGACACTTCTTTGCATTGTTCTAGAGCTTTCCTACCCTTAGGTGTACGGTTAAAGTAACTGAAAGCTGCTCTAGTCCCCGGCGTTTGGTAAAAGCAACTGAAAGTATTCTCTAACTTTCAGATTTGGCTAAAGTAACCAGGTAAGTGTACTTTGTGCAATTAAAAAGCGCTGAAAAGGCAGTGTTTGAGGTTTAGCTGCAGTTTGTGCAATTAAAAATCGCCTGCAAACCACTTTTAGCCGTTTTCAGCCGATGTAATTGTACAGAGTGCAATTAAAGTTTGTTTGGCTGCTCAAAGGCAGCTTTTAACTGTATAATGTGCAATTACGCAGCAGGAGGAGGCCATTCAATTTGGTGTGAAGAATGGCATCCCTATGGATTTTAAGCCGCGAACACGTAAAGATGCTTTTGCATTATCCGGTCTGTAAGTTTACCCTCTCTTACTCATAGAACAGCAGCCGCTTCGCATAGGCGTTGCGGAAGTCGGTAGGCGTCAGGCCGACGATTTTTTTGAAGGATTTCATGAAATTGTGGCAGTCCGTATAGCCGAGCTGGCTGGAGACTTCATTGATATTATGATTGGTGTCGGCGAGCAGGAATTTGGCCAGCTCCATTTTTTGCTGCAGGATATACTGCTTCAGTGAGATGCCGGAGATGGTGGTGAAGAGGTGGGAGAGATACTTTTCGTTATATCCGAAGTAGGCAGCGATTTGCGATACCTTGATGTGCTCGCTGCGGCTCCATTTGATATAGTCCACGATATCGTTGTAGAGCTGCTCCTGCTTGTTTTTTTTGGACGGCACGGAATCTGCATGGAACAATTGGTTGTACAGCTCGCATAAAATGACCGTCGACATGTAGTTGTTCAGTGTTTTATGATTATAGCCCCGCACCGAATCCTGCAGCTGCTTCATCATCACAATAATTTTCTCCAGGCTTTTGACGGCTCCATACTGGGGCAGCAGAATGATGTTGTCTTGTTCAGTATGAGTGGAAGCGGACCGGTCGGTGATCTTGATCCCGGACTTGGCCGAAAAATGCAGCCAGTAGAAGCTGCAATCCGATGACCGGTATCCGTATTGCTTGGTAAGCGGGGGGAGCAGCAGATATTCACCCTTGTTGACTACAAACTGCTCTTTGTCCCCTGCCAAATATAATACCCCTTCGGTCATGACAATAAGCTCGTAATCCTGGAGCACTCTGCTCAGATGAATCCAATCGGAAGACGGAGCGACAAATTTGCCCGTAATCTCCAGCTCAAACGGCACATCCACTTGAAGCTCGAAAGCAGTCATCGGCATGTCCCCTTTTTTCTGACTTTCATACACTTTGGAATACTCTTATTATTAATGAAAGCCAAACCGAAGTAAAGCGCTTACTCGAAAAAATGTTTAGGTAACAGCTAACCTTTTTACACATATTCGAACTTTAAACTATTTATCCAAATTTAAAATAAGCGTAAGCTAGAGATAAGAAAACGGCCTGCTACTTCAGAATAAATGGAGGTGAAGGGTGAGAAAAGCTGAATCCTATTTTTTTAGCGCGAATTGAAAGCGGATACATTTTGCGGTGCGCTTATTTAAGTCTGGGCTTTATTTGGTTAATTTTAGATAACTATGAAGTATATCAGCTTTTTCATCCTACAAGCGAAAAGAAAAAGGGAGGATACACATGAAAAAATTTCTGGCGGGTCTGCTCGTACTGGTATTCAGCGCGGCAACGGTATCCGGGTGCTCAGGTGGCAACAATACAAACACAAACACAAATACAAATACAGATGCTGCCGGCAGCGGGGACACGGGCAAGAAGGTGAAGCTTACGGCCATCATGACGAAACATCCGTTAACCCAGGAATTCTCCAAAATGAAATGGCTGCAGGAAGCCGAAGAACGCGCCGGGGTTGAAATTGAATGGCAGGAGGTCACAGCGGACTGGGATCAGAAAAAAGGCACGCTGCTCGCCAGCGGAGATATTCCCGACCTGATCGTGGGCGTCAACTCCATTACGGATGCCGATTTCTCGCAGTTCCCGGGGCTGTTCGAGGATATGACCGGACTGATTAAGGATTACGGCCCCAACGTGCAGGCCATGTTCGATGCCAAGCCGGAGACCAAGGTGATTGCTACACAGCTCGACGGAAAAATCTACGGCCTTCCCAAATACCAGCGGTTCTGGCCGGAAACAACCACACGCCAGTTCATCAACCAGAAGTGGCTGGATAACCTCGGCCTGCAGATGCCAACGACCTGGGATGAATTATACGATGTATTGAAAGCGTTCAAAGATCAGGACGCCAACGGAAACGGTGATCCGAATGACGAAATCCCGATGGACTTTGCGCCAACCGGAACAGTAGCGTTCGGAGCCTTTATGCCGACAGTGCTGCTGGGCAGCGAAGGCATTACACTGACGGATAACAGCGGGCTCGGCTATTTTGTGGAGGACGGCAAGGTGAAGAACTTTTTCACGGATGAACGCTACAAAACACTCGTGGCCTTCCTGAACAAATGCTTCAGCGCAGGATTGATCAATCCCGAAGTGTTCACTCAGGACTACACCAAATTCCAATCCGTTGCCAGAGGCAAAGGCGACACGGCGGCAGTCGGCTTCACCTGGGGCTGGGAAGTGACGGACAGAGTCGGCAATGCGCTGGCTCCGCAGTATACTTCGATGTCACCGCTGAAAGTGTCGGCCGATTCCACCAGCAACATTTCCTGGAGCTATGACTATAATTCTCTCAACTACGGGGTCAATACGGTGCAAATGTCCGCTAGATCCAAACACAAGGAAGCAGCCATGAAGTTCATCAATGAGCTGTATGATCCTACGGTCAGCATGCAGGTGCTGTTCGGCTCGCTGGGCACGAACATTGGCGACAACGGGGACGGCACCTATACCATTCTGCCTCCTGCGGATGCGGCGATGGACCCGGGCACATGGAAATGGACTTCCACCTGGGCGGATAACGGAGCCATGTATATCGCTGATTCCCTTAAGCTGACGTTAGGGACAGATATGCAGTCCGTCGGCAAACAGACCGAACCGCTGAAGGCGGCCCTGGATTCCATCAACAAAGAGACGGATGTGCTGCCAAGTATGTTCATCAAGTACAGTGCCGCGGACAATAACACGATGAGCCTTAGCAATACCAGCATGATGTCCCTGGCCCTCTCGAAGTGGTCGCAATGGATCACCAAGGGCGGCATAGATTCCGAATGGGATGCCTATGTCAAAAACATTGAAAAAACCGGCGTCTCCAAAAATATCGAAATCATGCAGAAATACTACGACGATTACAAGAGCAAGCAATAATGGGGGGATGATCGGATGATTTCCAAAAAGCTGTATGAGAATCCGGCTAACCTGAGGGCGCATAAAAAGCCTACCGTGCTCAATACCTTCAGACGGGATTATCAGCTGTGGATGATGATTTTTCCGGCAATCGTTGTCATCTTCATCTTCAATTACATCCCGATGTACGGCATCCAGCTGGCATTCCGTGATTATGATTTCTCCAAGGGGCTGACCGGCGGGGCGTGGAGAGGGCTGTTCTATTTCCGGCAGTTTTTCGAGAGCTATATGTTTACGGATCTGATGAAAAATACGGTGGCGATCAGTCTGGCGACCGTCATTCTAAGCTTTCCTGCACCGATCATTCTGGCTCTGCTGATCAATCAGGTACGCTGGAAGCGGGCGAAGAAGACGCTGCAGACAACCGTGTATCTGCCGCATTTTATCTCTATTGTCGTTATGGTGGGACTGCTGAACGTGCTGCTCTCCCCCAACTCGGGGGTGATCGGCCATATTCTGACTTCGATGGGGCTGGGGGATATCAATCTGCTGGGGTCAACCCGGACCTTCGTCCCTGTGTATGTATTGTCGGAGATTTGGCAGCACTGCGGCTGGAACAGCATCATTTACCTTGCTGCACTCTCCACGGTGGACCCGCAGCTCTACGACTCTTCCAAAATTGACGGAGCGAGCCGCTGGCAGACGATTAAGCATGTCGATATCCCGGCGCTGATTCCTACGATTATTATCCTGTTCGTGCTTAGTATGGGGAATGTGCTCAGTACCGGCTTCGAAAAAGTATTCCTGATGCAGAACGCCCTCAATCTTCCGGTATCCGAGGTCATTGCCACCTATGTCTACAAAATCGGGATTATCAGCAATCAGTTCAGCTATTCCGCGGCCATTGGCTTGTTCAATACCGTGATCAACTTTATTTTCCTGTACGCGATGAATCTGGTTGCCCGGAAATCCTCGGATATCAGCCTGTGGTAGCAGAGTTTAGGGAAGGAGTGGAGTGTTCATGCAGCTTATTAACAAAAAGGGCAGCAATATTTGGGATGTCCTCTTCGATGCGGCCGTGTATGCGGTGTGCCTGCTCATTTTTCTGAGCATCGTGTACCCGCTGTATTTTGTCATCATCGCCTCCGTCAGTGACTCCACGCTGGTGTCGACGGGACAGGTGACGATTTTTCCCAAAAATATCAGCTTCTTCGGCTACGGTGAAATCTTCAAGGACTCGCGGATCTGGACGGGGTACGGGAATACCATCCTGTACACGGTTCTTGGGACGGCGGTGAATCTGCTGTTCACACTGCCTGCGGCCTATGTGCTGTCCAGACAGGAATTCCGGGCCAGACGGTTTCTGATGCTGGCATTTGTCATCACCCTGTTCTTCAACGGCGGACTGATTCCGACTTACCTGCTGATGAAGGATCTGCATATGACGAATACGATGTGGGTGTTTATTTTTCCGTTCTGCGTGAACGTCTACAATCTGATCATTGCCCGTTCGTTTTTCGAAAATTCCATTCCCAAGGAGCTGTTCGAGGCGGCTTCGATGGACGGCTGCACGCACTTCAAATTTTTCCTCAAGGTGGCTCTCCCATTGTCCAAAGCGGTGGTGTCGGTCATCGGGCTGTATTATCTGGTCGCGCACTGGAATGATTTCTTCACCGGCCTGATCTATATCCGCAGCAACGACCTGCAGCCGCTGCAGATTGTGCTTAGAGATATTCTGCTGTCCAACCAGGTGTTCTCGCAAGGCGCAGGCGCGGGTGGTTCGGCGGGGGGCTACGCCCAGCAGTATGCGGATCAGGTCAAATATGGGGTGATTATCGTGTCCACGCTGCCGATTCTGATTGTGTATCCGTTTATCCAGAAATATTTCGATAAAGGGGTCATGATCGGCTCGGTCAAAGGGTGAGGAGGAGCCAGCATGAATAGAGCAGACAAGGTGAACACCGTCCAGGCGCAGGCAGGAACTGTGAACATTACAACTCGCATTAACGCCTTCGGCTACAGCAAGGTTTCGCTCAAGAACAGCCACTGGAAGAGGCAGCAGGATGAGACGATTGAGATGTACCTGGGGATCGCGGACGATGATCTGCTGCATATCTTCAGGACCCAGGCAGGTATTGCCTCGGAAGCTGAAGGCTTGTCCGGATGGTATGGGGCGGGGGCAAGCACCTTCGGGCAGAAGCTCGGGGCGTTTGCCAAGCTCTACCGGGTCACCGGAGACTACCGGCTGAAGGAAAAAGCGCTGCGTTTGGCAGACGGCTGGATAGCCTGTGCGGACCAGTCCCCGGTTATCTTTGACAACGACACCTACGTCTATGAGAAGCTGCTCGGCGGATTTCTGGATCTGTATGAATACCTTGGCTATGAGCGGGTAGTTCCATATCTTAAAAGGCTGACAGAGGCGGCCATGTCCCGCTTCAAGCAGGATATTGCGCGCGGCGGCCTGCAGGACTATGAGCTGTGGTCGAACCATATGATTGAGTGGTATACGCTGCCGGAGAATCTGTACCGTGCTTATCAGCTGACCGGAGACGAGCAGTTCAAGACCTTCGCGGAGGTCTGGGATTATGACTATTTGTGGGATAAGCTGAACAGCCGGGATTTTCAGATTGGCCCGCGCCATGCTTACAGCCAGGTTAACAGTCTGTCGAGTGCGGCGCGTGCCTATGAGGTGACAGGGGATGAACGTTATCTGTCGGCGATGAAGATTGCTTATGATGAGCTTACGGCGCATCATATCTTTGCCACTGGGGGTTATGGCCCTGCGGAATGCCTGTTTACGGAAAAAGAAGGTTATCTCGGGGACTCACTGAAATCGACCTGGGATTCCACCTTGTCCAGCCTGACCTATACGAATTTCAGCGGTACGGAAGTCACCCGCAATGACACCTGGGGCAGCTGCGAGGTATCCTGCTGTGCCTGGGCAGTCTTCAAATTCTGCAACTACCTGCTGCAATATACCGGTGAAGCCAAATATGGCGACTGGGTGGAAAAGCTGCTCTACAACGGTACTGGCGCACAGCTGCCGGTGAAGCCGGATGGGAAAGTGATGTATTATGCCAATTATTTTCTCGATGGAGCGGTCAAAACGGTGGAAGACCGGCGGCTGCAGGAGGGCGGGCATAATTTCGAGTGGCAATGCTGCACGGGAACCTTCCCGCAGGATGTCGCTGAGTATGCGAATATGCTCTACTATCACAATGAAGATACCCTTTACGTGACGCAGTACCTGCCTTCCAAAGTGAGTTGGTCCACCGGAGGTTCAAGCGTTACCGTAGAAAATTATTCGCTGTATCCCGAAGAAGAAGGGCCGGTTAAGCTGCGGATCAGCACGGTGCAGGACATGGAGTTTGGCTTGAAGCTGAGGGTGCCGTCGTGGGCCACGGGAGCTAACTACATTAGAATTAATGGAGTACCGCTGGATACGGCAGTGGTGCCGGGTGAATGGGCAGCAGTCAGCAGAAGGTGGAGAGATGGAGATATAGTAGAAATCGGGTATCCGTTCCAGCTCTATTTCAGAGCTGTGGACCGGGTGAATCCCGGTATCGCCGCTTTGAGCTATGGGCCGATGGTGCTGGCCGCCGACAAAATGACCCGGTTCATCGGCGACATAGCCGTACCCGAGGCTTGGATTCATCCTGTCGAGGGAATGCCGTACACCTTCGAGACGGACCGGGGACATGTTGCAGCTTATGAGCATCTGACCCGAACCTTCCGCCCCTATTACAAGATAGGCGAAATGCAGTGGTATTATATGTACAACCAGATCCAGCCGCAGTAGCGGCTGGATTGTTGGTGTTTTACTCTCACGAGCAGCTTCAGGTCAGATGATGATAAGGATTTTTGCTTGATTGCACTTTCTGCAATAGAAAGAGGGAAAAAGGCGGCTTAATCGCAATCTGCTGCATTTCGTGCAATTGATTTCTGGAGTTCTGTTCAGAAGCACCTTGTTTCCTGGATTCTGTTGTACAGAGTGCAGCAGATTCAGTTTTGGGGCGGATTTAGGGAGCATCTGCTGTAGAAAATGCAATAGAATCCATCTTGGCCTGAATTTGAAGAAGGCGGGGAAGGTTTCAGCTTTTTTTATATAGATACAAATGCGATTTCACATCCAAAAAGCACCGTCCGTATGGACGATGCTTTTTGGATTGCAGACAATGAAGTTATGGAGTGTACTGCTGCACGATCGAAGTGACTTTGCCATCCTGAATCGTAATGTGGTACGGGGATTGGCTCAGGTCGATAATGCTCTTTTTGGCGAATTCGGTGATGAACTTATGAAGCGAAATGCCTTCATTCCAGTTCACATCCAGATCCTCCATGTGCCCGGTATGATCGTAAATTTGCATTGTGACCGCAGCATTGCCGGCAATGGGATAGGAGGTGAGCGAGTCACTGTCATTCACGATGTAGTAACCGTCCGGTGTGCCGCCAAGCTCAGCCGCTGCTTCAGGCTCACGTTCGGCAAAGATGCGGTCAGCTTCAGCGCCCTGATACCATTCGATCTGGTCGGCTGTCATGACCGTATGTCCGTCTTTGGACTTCAGCGAGTGTATATAAACCGTCAATTCCTGACTTTTATCGCCGCTTTGTGCTTCTGCGCGTGTACCTGCCGTACTTGCCGTAGTCACAAGGGAGAGGAACAGCAGAACCAGAGCAGGAAAGAGATAAACCGGTTTTCTTTTGAACATGTAATTATTCCCCCTTGGTATCAATATGACACGGTATACGTCTATATACCTAATTACCCTTTGCTGTATTTCTCAAACGGGTATTATACCTCTATTAACGTAGATCCGGAGAAAATGTTGCAAAAAGTTTCAGACCTGTGGAGTGGGAAAATCAGCCAAACAAGCAGCGTGAAATATAAGGCTGATTGACGGTGTGAAACCATACATCCTGATCTTTTAAAAAGAAGCGCTCCGGGGCATATTAAACTATTCAGATTACGGCATAGAGGTGAGTTGGAACATGGCGGGGGTATGGCGGATATATGTAAAAGACTGGCTGGGCCTGTTCAAAGCCCCGGTAGCCCTGCTGCTGATTGCTGCGATTGCGGTGCTCCCCTCGGTCTACGATTGGGTCAATGTGGCGGCGGTATGGGACCCTTACAGCAATACATCCGGCATCCGGATCGCCGTGGCCAGTCTGGACCGGGGAGCTGCTGTGGACGGCAAGAGCTTCAACATCGGAGATGAGGTGCTGGAGAGTCTGCACGGCAACAAGTCACTTGGCTGGCAGTTTACGGATGCCGTGTCCGCAGAGCAAGGGGTGCAGCGCGGGGAGTATTATGCCAGCATCGTCATTCCGGCAGAATTCTCACAGCGGATGGCGGGGGTCCTGGAAGGCGAGCTCGTGAAGCCGGAGGTGGAATACACCGTAAACGAAAAAATCAACGCCATTGCGCCCAAAATTACGGCCAAAGGGGCTTCCGCCATTACAGCGCAGATCAGTGAGCGGTTCACGGAAACCCTCAGCCGCACAGTGCTGACGGCCCTTAGTGCCATTGACCGCGAATTTCAGGCCGAGCTGCCGGTTATCCGCAAGGTGGAGCAGGGGCTGTTCCGGCTGGAGGCGAGCCTGCCGGAGATTGAAAAGGCAGGAAGGCTGGTGCTCAAGCTCCAGCAGGACTGGCCGCAGATGGCTGACTCCGCTGAACGGATTGCTGCGCTTACAGACAAGCTGCCGGAAGTGGAACAGGCAGGTAAGGCAGCGGAACTGCTGGATGAGCACTGGGGGCAGATCAGCGAAGCCGCGGGCCGGGTGCAGGAGCTGCAGGGCAGGCTCCCGGATCTTGCCCGTGCGGCGCAGCTGTTGTCCGGGCTGGATGCTGACTTCATCCAGGTGGGGCAGATTCTGGACCGGGCCTCGGACAGACTGGAGGAGGCCGGGAACGTTGTCGCTGCGGCCGCCCAGGCGCTGCCGCAGACTGACCGGATCGCTGCAGCGGGGCCTGCTTTCGGGCAGGAGCTGCAGCAGGTTCTGGAGCAGAACCGCGCGGCTTTTACCGCGGTTCCGCAGGTGCTGCAGCAGAATCTCTATCTGCTGCAGCAGAGTGCCGACGCCGCAGCGCTGCTGGCTGGCCAGCTCGCGGCAGACACCGCGCCGCCGGGCGCAGCGGCGGCTTCCCGGCTGCAGCTGGCCGCAGACCGGCTGACCGCCGGCAGCGGCGCGCTGCAGCACACGG
>RCUU01001342.1_pt1 | contig 11888 bp, 8 predicted proteins | sample 2166211 | NCBI WGS metagenome assembly RCUU01 (sample SAMN09932620, study PRJNA488358) | compost metagenome | feature: garden; material: soil; isolation source: compost soil in phenylacetic acid-enriched culture | place: Germany: Experimental Botanical Garden Goettingen | collected 2016-01-27
ATGACGCACCATATGCTGCCTTGACCTATGACGGTTTGAAGCCACTTAGCTTCCTGTCTGTGCCAGGTGCCAAGGACGTAGGAGTGGAACTGCATTCCTTGTCCAAGTCCTACAATATGACTGGCTGGAGAATCGGCTTTGTTGCCGGGAATCCTTTAGTGGTAAAAGCCTTCAGTGATGTGAAGGACAATAACGATTCTGGTCAATTTATCGCGATTCAAAAAGCTGCTGCTTACGGTCTTGCCCATCCAGAGATTACAGAAGACATTGCTGCCAAGTATTCACGTCGTCACAATCTGTTGGTGGATGCATTGAACAGCCTCGGCTTCCAAGCTGAGAAACCAAAGGGTTCCTTCTTCCTTTATGTTGCAGCACCTAAGGGGGTCAAAGGTGGTCGCCGTTTCGAATCCGGTGAGGATTTCTCGCAATTCCTGATCCGTGAAAAGCTAATCTCCACCGTGCCTTGGGATGATGCAGGTCCGTTTGTACGTTTCTCTGTTACCTTTATTGCTAAAGGGGAAGAGGAAGAAAGACGTGTCATCTCTGAAATCCAAAGACGCCTAAGCGATGTGGAATTTGAATTTTAAGGATAAGTTTGAAATTGAAGCTGCCTAAGGGAAACCTTGAGCGGCTTTTCTTTATGCTGAGCCTAGATCTGAAAGGAATAGACTACAGTGAGATAGGGAATCGTACCTATAATTCATTGGTTTAGGGCCAATCCGTTAGAATATAGGGAATTCCTCATGTTGTTAATAGAAGTAAGCTTTGAAAGTGCTACAGTTTAGGCAGAAAAAGTTGACATGCAGTGTTTGTTCTGTCATAATTCTCATTAAATGAATAGCGCCTTTAATTCAGTCCTGTGAGGCTGGCAAGGTAACGTGAATCGAGGTTCGCGACTCTTAGAAGGGTATCCGTGTGTTTACACCGGACTGTCTTTTTATGCGCGCGGCCACCATCTTCTTCTGCGGATTTCACTCCTTGCCTGTTATAGGCAAGGAGTTTTTTGATTTCCGGGAACTTGAATAGGCGAACAAGTGGAGGGTGACAAGATTATGGTTACTGAGAAAAATGTAATTATGGACGAAACGGCGATCCGCCGGGCATTATCCCGTATTGCTCATGAGATTTTGGAGAAGAACAAAGGAATTGAGAATTGTCTGCTGGTCGGCATTCGGACACGAGGTGTATACCTGGCACAGCGCATCGCTGAGCGTATCAAGGAAATTGAGGGCGTCGAGATTCCTTACGGCGAACTTGACATCACACATTACCGGGATGATCGTGAAGTAGAAGGCGGTGAAGCGGTAGTGAAGAGCAACGTCATTATTACTTCCGGCAATGATGGCATCCATGATAAGAAGGTCATTTTGTTCGATGATGTGCTTTACACTGGACGCACGATCCGCGCGGCGATGGACGCTTTGATGGATTGCGGACGCCCGCGAATGATTCAACTGGCAGTACTGGCTGACCGTGGACACCGCGAGCTGCCGATTCGGCCGGACTACATCGGTAAGAATGTACCTACCTCTAAGCATGAGCAGATTGAAGTGGCGCTGAAGGAATACGACGGCAAGGATGAGGTCTACATTATTTCAAACCGGGAGGAACGATAACATCATGACACTTACCAAGGTAAAGGAACGTAGTCTGCTGGGAATTAAAGAGCTTGACCGGTCGGAAATTTCGGGGCTGCTGGACAGAACAGCCTATTGGGACAATCAAAGTGCAAAGCTAACCCCCATTTTGAACTCGCATTTTATATCTAACATGTTTTTTGAGAACAGCACACGCACACGCTTCTCTTTTGAAATGGCAGAGAAACGACTGGGTGCACAAGTACTGAATTTTACGGCTGCAGCTTCTAGTGTAGAAAAAGGGGAGTCGATCTACGATACAGTACGCACACTGGAATCGATGGGGATCGATGCCGGAGTTGTGCGTTTGAAGCCTGCAGGTGTGCTGCAGCAGTTAGCTGAGAAGGTGTCCATACCGCTTATTAATGCGGGCGACGGAAACAATGAACATCCAACGCAAGCGCTGCTTGATCTTTACACCATGACCAGAACTTTTGGAGAATTAAAAGGTCTTACGGTTTCCATTATCGGGGACATCATGCATAGCCGGGTAGCACGCTCCAATCTGTGGGGACTTACAAAAATGGGGGCTAAAGTGCAATTCTGCGCACCGGAAAATATGAAGGCTCCTGAGCTTATGGAATACGCGCCTTATGTAACTATAGAGGAAGCTCTTAAAGCAGATGTGGTCATGATGCTTCGTGTGCAGCTAGAGCGCCATGCTTCTGGCATTGTACTTTCCGCGGAAGATTATCGCAGACAATATGGTTTAACGGAAGAACGTGCAGCTAAGCTTTCAAAAGATACAATCATTATGCATCCAGCTCCGGTTAACCGGAATGTCGAGATTGATGATGCCGTTGTAGAATGCAGTCAATCAAGGATTTTCCCGCAAATGTCTAATGGGGTGCCGGTTCGGATGGCAGTTCTCGAAAGAGCTTTATTATAAATTTAAAAGAATGATGATGAATACGGGTTAATAAATATACACAAACATGAATTTTTATTATATAATAACGAGAGGGCCCGCAGCCGGGATCTGAGGGTAAAGGTAGAATCATGACAGTGATTATTAGAAACGCCAGCGTATTGAATAAGGAAGGCTTGTTAGAGCGGAAACATATTGTTCTTGAAGAAGGTGTGATCTCGGCCTTGATCGATGGAAATGAGGCTGCTCCAGAAGTGGGAGAGATCATTGATGCTGAAGGCAAGCTGCTCATTCCAGGGCTCATTGATATGCATGTGCACTTACGTGAACCGGGATTCGAACACAAGGAAACCGTAGAAACCGGAAGCCGTTCAGCTGCCAAAGGCGGATTTACAACCATCGCTTGTATGCCTAATACCCGTCCGGTAACAGATACGCCGGAGATCGTACAATTTGTGAAAGACAAAGCGCGTGAAGCAGGACTAGTTAAAGTACTTCCTTATGCGGCCATTACGAAAAATGAGCTTGGACGTGAGTTGACTGATTTTGCGGCGCTTAAAGAAGCTGGAGCGATTGGTTATACCGACGACGGCGTGGGTGTGCAAAGTGCTCAAATGATGAAAGATGCAATGAACATCGCCGCAGCACTTGATATGCCAGTCATTGCTCACTGCGAGGATAATTCACTGGTTGAAGGCTGCTGTGTAGCCGAAGGTGAGTTCGCCAGAAAGCATGGCCTGAAAGGAATTCCAAATGAGTCGGAAGCCATCCATGTTGGACGCGATATTTTGCTGGCTGAAGCGACGGGTGTTCATTACCATGTATGCCATGTAAGTACTGAACAATCAGTGCGTCTGATACGCCAAGCGAAAGAGATCGGCATTAAAGTAACTGCTGAGGTGTGTCCGCATCACTTGCTGCTGTCTGAAGAAGATATTCCAGGTCTTGATGCGAATTGGAAAATGAACCCTCCGCTACGTTCCCGCCGCGATGTTGAGGCGTGTATCGAAGGTTTGCTAGACGGCACACTAGATATGATTGTTACAGATCATGCGCCACATAGTGAGGAAGAGAAGGCTAAAGGCATGCAACTTGCACCTTTTGGTATCGTTGGATTCGAAACAGCATTCCCACTACTATACACAGCGTTTGTAGCAACCGGAAAATGGGATTTATCCTTACTAGTACAAAGAATGACCGCTGATCCTGCACGGGTATTCAGACTGAACACCGGTGTGATGGATATTGGAGCGCCTGCAGATTTGACACTGATTGATCTGGAGCAAGAGAAAGAAGTAGACCCGGGATCTTTCGCAAGTAAAGGACGGAATACTCCTTTTGGTGGCTGGAAGCTTAAGGGCTGGCCAGTAATGACATGGGTAGACGGCAAAGCCGTATGGAATGAAAAAAACTAGCGGACCGGTGGAACGGAGTTGCTGATCTTTACGGAGCAGCGATTGGATACACGTACACTCCGGAAGGCTTGTAAGGCATAAGCATTAGACTACAGAAACAAGAAGGAGTGGAAGGGAATGCAGGCGAGATTGCTGCTGCAAGACGGAACTTTATTTACAGGTACCGCATTTGGCGCTGAGGGCGAAAAGACAGGCGAGGTTGTTTTTAATACAGGAATTACAGGATATCAAGAGGTGCTGTCTGACCCTTCATATTGCGGACAGATCGTCACAATGACTTACCCATTGATCGGGAACTACGGGATTACTCGGGATGACTTTGAATCTGTTCGACCTTTCGTACACGGCTTTGTAGTGCGTCGTCATGAAGAAGTACCTAGTAACTGGCGTGCTGAATACAGTGTGGACGACTTGCTGAAAGAATACGATATTCCAGGGATCAGCGAAATTGATACTCGGATGTTGACTCGGATTATTCGTCACTATGGAACAATGAAAGCGATCCTGACGACCTCTAACAAACGTGTAGAAGAACTGATGGAAATGATGGGAAATACTACAATTGAAGAATTGCGCAATCAGGTCGCTCGTACTTCAACTGCAAGTTCGTACAGCAGCCCAGGCAACAAAGAAAGAATTGTGCTTGTGGATTATGGTGCGAAGGCTGGTATCCTGCGTGAGCTTAACAACCGCGGTTGTGATGTTGTGGTTGTACCACATGATGTACAAGCGGAAGAAGTCCGCCGTTTGAACCCAGATGGTATCCTGCTTTCCAATGGCCCTGGGGACCCGAAAGATGTGCCTCACGCTGTCAAGACGATTTCTGAATTGCTTGGCGAATATCCGATCTTCGGAATCTGCCTAGGTCATCAGTTGTTTGCACTGGCTTGTGGAGCGGATACAGAGAAGCTGAAGTTCGGTCACCGCGGTGGGAATCACCCTGTTAAAGAACTGGCAAGCGGACGCTGCTTCATCACTTCCCAGAACCATGGTTATACCGTGAATGAGGAATCTGTGAAGAACACTGAACTAGAAGTTACTCACATTAATAATAATGATAAGACTGTTGAAGGCGTTAAACATACCCGTTACCCTGCATTTTCGGTGCAATATCATCCGGAAGCGGCGCCAGGACCACATGACAGCAGCTATTTGTTCGATCGTTTCCTGCAAATGATTGCAGATCATAAAGCCAATACACCTGTTGTTTCACGTCAGGCACAACTTGCGGCAAACGCCAGAATCACGGCGCCAAAAACTAACTTACAGCTTGAAGCCGTGAAAGGAGCTCTATAACATGCCAAAGAACGATAAGCTTAAAAAAATACTAGTGATCGGTTCCGGACCTATCGTCATCGGTCAAGCAGCGGAGTTTGACTATGCAGGAACTCAGGCTTGCCAAGCCCTTAAAGAAGAAGGCGTGGAAGTTGTACTGATTAACAGCAATCCTGCAACCATTATGACAGATACAAATATTGCAGATAAAGTGTATATTGAGCCTATTACGCTTGAATTCGTAACGGCTATTATTCGCCAAGAGCGCCCAGATGGATTGCTTCCAACGCTGGGCGGTCAGACCGGTCTGAATATGGCTGTAGAATTGGCTCGTGCAGGCGTACTTGAGCAAGAGAATGTTAAGCTGCTCGGTACACAGCTTGATTCTATTGAAAAAGCAGAAGATCGCGATTTGTTCCGTGATCTAATGCGTGAATTGGAACAACCTGTACCTGATAGCACCATTATCACGACAGTAGATGAAGCGATGAAATTCGCTGAGGAAATTGGTTTTCCACTGATCGTCCGTCCAGCCTACACGCTTGGCGGCACAGGCGGCGGGATCTGTGATAACGAAGAAGAGCTGCGTGAAACAGTCAAAGCAGGTATTCGTTATAGCCCGATCGGACAATGTCTGGTAGAGAAGAGTATTGCTGGCATGAAGGAAGTTGAGTACGAGGTTATGCGTGATGCCAATGACAACTGTATCGTTGTCTGCAACATGGAAAACTTTGATCCTGTAGGTGTACATACAGGTGACAGTATTGTTGTGGCACCTAGCCAGACGTTGTCAGATCGTGAATACCAAATGCTGCGTACGGCTTCGCTCAGAATCATTCGCGCCTTGAATATTGAGGGTGGATGTAACGTGCAGTTCGCACTTGATCCACAAAGTTATCAATACTATGTAATCGAAGTAAACCCGCGTGTCAGCCGTTCCTCGGCTTTGGCTTCTAAAGCAACTGGATATCCAATTGCCAAAATGGCTGCCAAAATCGCGATGGGTTACACGCTTGATGAAATCGTTAATCCGGTTACTGGACAGACGTATGCATGCTTCGAACCTACACTTGACTATATCGTAAGCAAAATTCCACGCTGGCCGTTCGACAAGTTCATTCATGCGAACCGTAAGCTTGGTACGCAGATGAAGGCGACAGGCGAAGTTATGGCGATTGGCCGTACTTTTGAAGAATCGATTCATAAAGCGATTCGTTCCCTGGAGATTGGTGTTCATCGTTTCCGTCTGCCAGGTGCAGAGGCATTGGAAGAGAGTGTGCTGCGTGAACGTCTTGCAAAGCCTGACGACGAGCGTCTGTTCCTGATTGCTGAAGCTTTCCGTCGTGGCTACGAGTTGCAAGAGATCCAGGATATTACGAACGTGGACTGGTGGTTCCTCTCCAAAATTGAAGGTTTGATTAAATTTGAAGATGTGATTCGCGGAGAAGAAACTTTGTCAGCGGAAACGCTATACCAAGCCAAACGCAAAGGCTTTACAGACCGTGCGATTGCTGAGATTCGTGCAGAAGGACAAGCGGACGGCAAGTATACTAAAGAAGCCGATGTGCGCGCGCTACGTTTGGAGCAAGGATTAACGCCTGTGTTCAAAATGGTAGATACCTGTGCGGCTGAGTTCGAAGCTTCTACACCTTACTACTACTCGACTTATGAGACTGAGAATGAGGTCATTCATTCTGATAAGCAAAAAGTTATCGTACTGGGATCTGGTCCAATCCGGATCGGTCAAGGGATTGAGTTCGATTATTCCACAGTGCATGCGGTATGGGCCATTCAGAAGGCTGGATATGAAGCGGTTATCATCAATAATAACCCTGAGACTGTATCTACAGACTTCAATACTTCAGACCGGTTGTATTTTGAACCTTTATTCTTCGAAGATGTCATGAACGTAATCGCACAAGAGAATCCAATTGGGGTTATCGTTCAATTCGGGGGTCAGACCGCAATTAACCTTGCAGCACCATTAAGTGCTGCTGGCGTGAAGACTCTCGGAACTAGCCTTGACAGCATTGATGAAGCTGAGAACCGTAAGAAATTCGAAGCGTTGCTGGCACGTCTTGATATCGCTCAACCGAAAGGTAAGACGGTTACCGATGTGGATCAAGCCGTAGAAACTGCACAATCCCTTGGATATCCAGTGTTGGTTCGTCCTTCCTATGTACTAGGCGGACGTGCAATGGAAATCGTATATAACGATACTGAACTGCTCAGCTACATGGTAGAAGCGGTGAAAGTGAATCCAGAGCATCCGGTATTGATTGACCGTTACATGTTAGGTAAAGAGGTTGAGGTAGACGCGATTTGTGATGGTGAGACAGTAGTTATTCCGGGCATCATGGAGCATGTTGAGCGCGCAGGTGTTCACTCCGGTGACTCTATCGCTGTATATCCTCCGCAATATCTGGATGAAGGTCTAAAAGCAAAAATCGCTGAAATCACTATCAAAATCGCCAAGGAACTGAAGACGATTGGACTGGTCAACATCCAGTTTGTTATCTATCAGAACGAAGTGTACGTAATTGAAGTAAATCCACGCTCCTCGCGTACGGTTCCTTTCTTGAGCAAGGTGACAGGAATTCCAATGGCGCATTTGGCAACCAAAATCATTCTCGGCAGCAAGCTGAAGGATGACGGTTATACAGAAGGTTTGTGGCCGGAAAGCGATTATGTATCGGTTAAAGTGCCAGTGTTCTCTTTTGCCAAACTGCGCAGAGTAGAACCTACACTCGGACCTGAAATGAAATCAACCGGTGAAGTGATGGGCCGTGATAAATTGTACGCAAAAGCTTTATACAAAGGTCTGGTAGGAGCAGGGATGAAAATTCCGGCTACAGGCGCTATCATCGTTACGGTGGCAGATAAAGATAAAGCAGAAGCTGTAGAACTTATGAAGGGCTTCCACTCCATGGGTTACAAAATCATTGCTACTGGAGGCACGGCACAAGCGCTTGAAGATGCGGGCCTTAACGTAATGAATGTAAATAAGCTGGATGAAGGTGCGCCAAACATTCTCGACTTGATTCGTGGTGGGCAAGCAAACTTCGTCTTTAATACCCTGACTAAAGGTAAAACGCCAGAACGTGACGGATTCCGTATTCGCCGTGAAGCGGTTGAGAATGGCGTCGTATGTATGACTTCACTGGATACAGTGGCGGCTTTGCTCAGAATGCTGCAGACGATTAACTTCTCGTCACAGTCCATGCCTGCTTTTGTCGGACAATTGAACTAATCTCATAAAGATGCATAGGGCGGTTTGCGTTTACGCAGACCGTTCCGCTATGCCTAGGGTCTAATAAATAAAGGGTGTGGATGTAGTCTGCACTGGATAGGAGCATGGTTATGGGAGTTGGAGAAGTAGAGTGGAAAGAAATGGCGAATCGCCTGATGATTGCCTTAGATTATCCTGATGTTACCGGAGCAAGAGCCTTGATCGATAAGTTGGAAGGAATTCCATGCTATATGAAGGTAGGCATGCAGCTGTTCTATGCGGCAGGACCGGAATTTATTAAAGAGCTAAAATCTCGTGGCTATTCTGTGTTCATCGACGTAAAAATGCATGATATCCCTAACACGGTAAAAGGTGGCGCACACAGTCTTACTAATCTTGGCGCGGACATGTTTAACGTACACGCGGCAGGGGGCTCAGCTATGATGGCTGCGGCTCGCGAAGGTGCGGCTTCAGCAGTCAGTGCTAATGCTGCCCTTAAGATGCCTTTGATTATTGCAGTTACGCAGCTAACCAGCACGAGTCAAGAAGTGATGAATAATGAAATTGGAATCGCAGGCGAGGTAGCGGATACGGTGGTAAGATACGCCAAACTGGCAGCCGATGCAGGACTAGATGGTGTGGTGGCTTCGCCACAAGAGTCTGCAGCTATCGCAGAAGCTTGCGGCCCAGCATTTTGCACGGTTACACCAGGTATCCGGCCTGCAGGTGCTTCCTTGGACGATCAGTCCCGGGTTATGACGCCTGGAAAAGCCATTCGTCAGGGTAGTCACTACCTTGTAGTAGGACGGCCGATTACAGCTTCGCCAGATCCACGTCAAGCCGCACTAAATATTATTGAGGAGATGACCTTAGCATGAGCTCATTAAATAGAAGTGAACAAGTAGCAAGTTATTTGCTGGAGATTGGAGCAGTAGCACTGCGTCCACAGGAGCCTTTTACATGGACTTCTGGAATCAAATCGCCGATCTATTGCGACAACCGACTGACTATGGCTTACCCAGAGGTTCGTAACTATATTGCAGATGCCTTCGCCCAGCTGATTAAAAGCGAGTATCCAGACGCTGAAGTGATCGCAGGTACAGCAACCGCAGGTATTCCACACGCGGCTTGGGTAGCAGATAAACTTAATCTGCCAATGGCTTATATCCGTGATAAAGCTAAAGGTCATGGCAAGCAGAATCAGATTGAAGGACTGATCAAGCCGGGACAAAAGGTAGTTGTGATTGAAGATTTGATCTCCACAGGTGGAAGCTCCATCAAAGCAGCTCAAGCTGTGCAAGAAGCTGGCGGAGAAGTACTGGCTGTTCTCGCAATCTTCAGCTATGAGCTGGATCGTGCAGTGGATGCCTTTGCCGCAGCTGAAATGCCATTACAAAGCTTGTCCAACTACAGCACATTAATTGATGTCGCTCTTGTCCAAGGAAAAATTGAATCAACGGACGTAGAACTGCTGAAGTCCTGGAGAAAAGACCCGTCATCATTTGGTGTGTAATTCTAAATAAATGAGTATAGTTTAGTCGAGCCTCTCACTTTTTAGTGAGGGGCTTTTTTTTCTGCACAGCGTGCAATTAAAAGGAGAAGCGCAACATACTCTGTTGTGATAGTTGTACAAAGTGCAACTATTCATTTGCAGCAGGCATTGTAGTATCACTAGCACCCGAATCGGTTGCTTTTTAGTAATAATATGAAGAAATCGTAGCATAACTTTAAACAGCCTGTAACTTTCCCTCCTGAATAAAGCTATATACTGTTACTAGAATTATGGGTAATTATTCATAAGGTGGATGGATTAAGTATTTTATGGGAGGGTTCAAGAAATGAATCATATAAATAATAATAGAAGGCCATGGCGGCGCTGGTTAAGCTTTGGGGTATGTGCTGCGCTGTTATTGCCCGTAATATCTGAGAGCAGGCATACAGCCTGGGCAGACACTTCTAAGACGCCTGCAGAGCAACGTGTACTCCGTATTGGCAGTCTCTGGTCTGGAGAAGACGATTCGTTTTTTCGTCAGCAGTTTACGGATATGTATGAATTGCAGCATCCAGAAATTAAATTGGAGATTATTCCGGCAATAGATGCGAATGAGCTTCGGTATAATAGCACCTACCCGAACGTAAATTCTGATAATTTGGAGAATATTCGAGCGATTATGGGCGGAGATCAGCCTGTTGATGTGATCGTCGGTGATAGCACATTAGTGAAGAGTCTGGTGGATCATAACCTTCTCCAATCACTGGAGCCGCTTATAACACGTGATCAGTATGATATAAGTAATATGGCACCTACGATGCTGACAGGCGTCCGTGAGCTGGGTAGAGGAAGTCTTTTTGCGTTGGCGCCGACCTTCTCGTCTAGTGCGCTTTTTTATAACAAGGGAATCTTTGATGCTGCCGGTGTGGGATACCCTACAGACGGAATGACATGGAGCGAATTGTTTGTGCTGGCAGGTAAGGTGGCGGAGAAATCAACAAATAAAGAGAATCGGATCTACGGCTTCTCGATGAACCGTTACTTAAGTGATCCATACTGGGATATGCAGAGTTATGTCTCACCGCTAGATCTTATGATGTACGATAACAAGGGTCAGCATATGACTGTAAATACTACACAGTGGAATCAGGCTTGGACGACTTATAGCCAATTGGTTAAAAAACAGATTGTGCCTGGGTTAACCGGGATGGATTTTGCGGAAAAAGAAGGGGATGTCTATAGTCCAATCCAGGGTGATCTGTTCCTCACAGGAAAAGCAGCCATGGTCGTTGGGGAATACGGTTATCTCAATGAACTGGCGGGAGTAGAGCGTAATGCGGCTAAAATCAAAAATTACAGTCCCATCAAATGGGGGGTGGTTACTGTACCTACCTTTCAGGAGAAACCGGGTGTCGCCACTGGAACATGGCTTGGTAATATGATGGCTATTAGTTCTACGGCGACTAACAAAGAGGATGCCTGGGATTTGATCAAGTTCGTCAACAGTAATGAGGTTGCCAAAATCAAAGCTCATAACCGGAGTGAACTGACTTCCCGCAAGGATTATATTACAGCTCAGACGCCTTCTGTGAACTTGGAAGCTTTTTATACGCTCAAGCCTTTGCCTGCAACGGATCCTTTATTGAGCAGTCTACAGATGCAGAAGCCCGGGATTAGTCGAATTAGCGATGTGGGGCGGCAACTATTCATTGATGTTTATCAGGGCAAGAGAACGGTCGAGAGTGCGCTTAAAGCTTGGGAGAAGCAAGGGAATGCGATGCTGGATACACTTGAAAAAGATCCCACGGTCTATTTCGACTCGATAAGTAATTAAAATTGTAATAAGCAAAAGCCATCGGGTTTCCGGTGGCTTATTTTGTGGAACTTGGGCATGATAATCTCAGAGCAGCGTAGATTAATTTGCGAAAAGGAGAAGAGGGCATCATGAATTGGATATACTTCGCGAAACTGT